>Ga0080006_1145637_pt1 | contig 19743 bp, 17 predicted proteins | sample RS3BMetagenome_FD_69209 | JGI IMG/M metagenome (GOLD analysis project Ga0080006, IMG submission 69209) | Ferric oxide microbial mat and aquatic microbial communities from Rainbow Spring, Yellowstone National Park, USA - RS3B (SPADES... ... | reverse complement strand
CTATTTCTAGCATTCTCCCTTCCCTTAAATCACAGTCCTGCCTTGCAAAAATGACATTAGCCAGCTTGTCTTCTGAAAGCTTCTTCACTGCTTCTTCAGCTTTTTTCTCCTTTTCTTCATACTCTTTCCTCTGCTCCGGAGTCATCTTTGCGAGCATCTCCTTGCTAACTTCCGGAACTTTTGGAATAAGGTTTGTATCTAAATAAGGATCATAGGTTAAGAGTTTCTTGAGTGTTGAAACCTCAGATGGATCACATTCATAAACACGCTCTGACATATCTCCACCTTTTTATTAAACAAAATATTTAATTATAGATTGTAATTTATTGACTTAAAAGCCTGGCGTTTACACTTCCTTCTCTTCCAGGTCTATTTAATACAACCGCCTTTCCGAGCTCGGTATTTATTATTGTACCTTTTGTGATTATGTTCTGCCTTGCAAAGTTTCTATTATCCTTTGATTCGAGCACACCCTTGATGCGCACTTTCTTATAGCCCTCATTTGTCAGAAGATTAGCAAAGGCCGCATGCTTGAGTACATTACTAACACTGCCACCACGGCGCCTTATCTTTTTTGTAACATTATTTTCGGTTTTAGCATCTGCTAATTTTGTTGCAGTAAAATAATTTCCGATTTGACTTCTTTTTTTATCACTAAACTTTATCTTTTTCTTTCCATTTCCAGTTTTCTTTGTATGTGATTTTCCATGAATTTGTTTTCCGAATTGGCTCATTCAATCACTCAATATAATTTTTATATTATTTTATATTTTATTAATTATTATTATATTATTATATTTTATTCTATTACTATATTATTTTATTATTATATTTTTTATAAGTCATAAAATATAGTTATAATATTATAAAATATTATATAGTTATAATATTATAAAATACAGTTATAGTATATAATTTATATACCACAACAATTATAAATCTATATTTAACATCTTTTTAACATCGATTTGATTGCCTGCTTCTAAATTTATTATCTTAACTTATCAAGAGTATAAACCATAAATAATCAGCATTTCTATTGTCTAATTGAATTATATAAAATATATAAAAATAACCACACTTTAATTGAGCACCTTTTTATATAAAGTAGTATATATTGGCCCATTAGGTGTTAAATCGCTTTTGAATATTTTTATTTCATTGCAGATAATATCTCCAAAATAACTGTTTTGATTCTTTCTAATTATTTCAGAAATAACCTTATAATCATTGAAAGATGCACTTTTCTTGATTCTTGCGATTGTAATATGTGGAACAAAATCTTCATGATCTCTGCTCGCACCATTTTCAAATGCAGAATCTTTTAATTGATTATATAGGTATGTTATAGAATTACTTTCATCTATTAAATCAATAAATATAACACTAGGCTTGTTTAAATTAAAGGTGTTTACGCCTTTTATTTTTATTTTGAATGCATTTAATTTAATATCATCTATAAAAGAGGATAAATTTTTTATTTTTTCAGTACTTATTGACGGGAAGAAAAATAAGGTTAAATGCAACTGCTCGCTTTCTACTAATTTAAGTTTATCTTTTTTTGGAGCAAGTATTTTACTTATTTTATTATAAATCTGCTTTTTAAATTCTATTGGCAAATCTAACGCTATGAATGCGCGTATTTTAGTTGTATTCTTAGTATTATCAGTTATATTATTTTCAATATTTTTATTTTCAATTTCATCTGTAACATCAACCATAACAACACTAAGAGCTTTCTTAAATTTATTTGATATGTAAAATATTATAAAATAATGAGATTATTAAACAAATACATTAAATTTAAAACACTACAAAAAAGTGTTTAATAGATATTTTTATATTTATCTTTTTATATTACTTTTTATTTTATTTATTTTTATATTTATTATTTTATTTATTATTTTTGGATGATAAATAGGTTAAGCAGTTAAAACTTAGATCAGATGGTAAATGATGCTGGATTATAAAGATACAACTATTATTATTCCTGTCAAGGATGAACCATATGCTGAAGAAGTAATAGATAGTATAGAACGCTCGCTTAAAGGAAGTAAAATAATATTAATATATGCTGGAAAATTATACATCAAAAAGAAGCATTCTAATCTTGAAATAATAAAGCAGATTGGTTTTGGTAAAGGTTCAGCATGCATCCAGGCAATGAAAAAGGTTAAAACTAAGATTACTTGTTTTATTGATGGAGATAAAACTTATAATGTCAATGATTTAAAAAAGCTGATAAATGAGATTAGAAATGGAGCAGATATGGCAATAGGTAATAGATTCGCAAAAATGGAGAAGGATGCAATGCCTAAATATGTAATTTTTGGAAATAATATATTAACAGCACTTGAAAATATATTATACGGCCTAAATATAAAAGACTCACAGACTGGTTTGAGAGCATTTAAAACAGAAATCTTTGAAAAGCTTAACATACAAGAACAAGAGTTTGGTATTGAATCGGAGATGAATATTAAGGCAAAGAAAATGAATTATAAAATAGTTGAGATACCAATTTTTTACTACCCGAGAAAAAGCAATGACAAACCCAAGCACTTTAAACCGCTTGGTGGATTTAAGCTTTTATTTATTACATTTAAATATTTATTTAAAAAATAGCGAATGTAGTTGATAGAATGCAAACAAAATATGTTGTTGTAATGGGTTCGCTTCTTAGTGGTATTGGCAAGGGTATAGTAACTGCATCGATTGCCAAAATATTATCTTTTTATAACTACAATGTACTAGCAATGAAATTTGATGGATACTTAAACTATGATTGTGGTACAATGAATCCTTTCCGGCATGGAGAGGTTTTTGTGCTTGAAGATGGAGGAGAAGTTGATATGGATTTTGGCACTTATGAAAGATTTATCAATAAGAATATCTCATCAAAATTTTCTCTAACCGGTGGCAAAATATTCAGCGAGATAATACAGAAGGAGAGAAAAGGTGATTATTTAGGTACGGATGTACAAATAATACCACATGTTACCAACCTAATAATTGAAAAAATAAAAACAATATCAAAAGAGAATAATTTAGATGTATTATTAATAGAAGTTGGAGGCACTGTTGGTGATTTAGAGAATGGGTACTTTATAGAAGCTTTGAGGCAACTTTCGCTAAAAGAAAAGGTAATTTTTGTTAATGTAACATATGTTATGGAGCTCAAAAAAGTAGGTGAGCAGAAAAGCAAACCTGTACAGCTTGCACTCAAAAGAATGATGGAGGTTGGAATTAGCCCGAATTATATTGTATGTAGATCTGAAACCCTACTAAGCAAGAATATTAAACAAAAAATTGCATTTTTTGCAAATATAGATGAAAATGCAATTATCGATAATCATGATATTGATAATATTTATGAGGTACCTTTAAGATTCTTAGATCAAGGATTAGATAAAATGCTTCTGAATGATTTAGGCTTTAATAATAAAATTGATGAAGAAAAGTTTAATAGCTGGAAGAAGCTTGTAAATAGAGAGGGAGAAAAGAATAAAAAAGAGATAAAGATCGCGGTTGTTGGAAAATATATTAATCTAAAAGATTCATATGCAAGCGTCAAGGAGGCGCTCGTGCACGCCTCAAACAAACTTTGTGCCAAGCTAGATATAGGGTGGATTGAATCTGAGGAATTTGAAAATAATAAAGAGAATATAAACAAGCTTGCAGATTATGATGGTATATTGGTGCCTGGCGGCTTCGGCTCCCGTGGTATTAATGGAATGATAAATGCTATAGAATATGCAAGAACAAACAAAGTACCTTATTTAGGATTGTGCTTAGGTATGCAGCTTATGGCCATAGAGTATGCAAGGAATGTATGCAAGCTCGAAGGCGCAGATTCAACTGAATTCAATGAGAATACAAAATACAAGATTATAGATTTAATGAATGAGCAGAAAAGTATAATTAATAAGGGAGCAACGATGAGGCTTGGTGGATGGGAGGCACTTATAAAAGAAGGCACATCAACTTATGATGCATACAAAGCAAACAGAATATCTGAAAGGCATAGACATAGATATGAATTTAATAATGAATACCGAAAGCTGCTTGAAGATAATGGTTTGATTATTTCAGGAACAACAACAGACGGATCATTGGTTGAATTTATTGAATGGAGGGATAGTTTTGGAATAGGAACGCAAGCACATCCAGAATTCAAATCAAGACCTGAAAATCCAGCACCTCTTTTTGTTAAATTTTTAGAAGAAGCGATTAAGAAAAAGGTAAAAAGAGAAGATGGAAGTATTAGCGAATAAATATTTCAGTGTATTTAAAGAATAAATCCGCTAATTTATTGATTAATGGAATATTTGATACCATCTTCTTTATCAGATTGATTAAATCTTTATCTATTGTTTTTGTCATGCTTATTATTATTGGATAAATAAATATCTGCTCGATAATTGCAACTATTATCAGAGGTATAAAATTATCTCCAAATAACAATATTAATGGAATAATAAAAAGGGCGCTTATAATACTTGATATTACCACTTTCAGTATTTTATAATAGTCTAGTTTTAATTTTAATATCCGCATTATAAAGTATAAATATAAAACAACAGATACGAATGGGATTAATATAAATAATATCAATGATAAGCCAAAACCATTAAATGTAGGTATAAGAAGGGGTATTAAAAGAAGCTCCAGCAGGGATAATATTATAGAATAAAAAAGTATTGTTTTAACCTTCCCTTCACTGATTATCAGACTCGATGAATAGCTGTTTATTATGTAAAAGAACACACCAAGCGCCATTATTTCTATATATAGCGGTGCTAAAGAATAGGTGCCGCTGAATACTGTATATGACAAAGGTTTAGCAAGCATTATAATAAGGAATATTATAGGTGTAATAACTAAAAAGGTAAAAAATAATGTATAGTTATAATATTTTTCAATATTCTTAATTTTATTCTTAGGATTTGAAGAGGCAAAAGAAAAGAGTGATAATGATGCAACACCTATAGATCCTATTATTAGATCAAACATTGTTGATAATTTATTTGAGACTCCAAAATTACCAACAACAAATGTTGTCGAATAAACACCAAGAGACATTATCGCAATATTATTTACAAAATTACTGATACCTCCAGATATACCTAGTGGTGAAGAGAATCCAAGTAGTTCTTTCCACTTTTTTGTTGATACTCCCGAGAGATCTAATTTTATATTGAGAATTTTTTTAAGATAATATAAACAGACTAGTAAGCCGAAGAGAAATCCAATAATAGTTCCAAGAAGCGGGGCATAGGCACCAAAGTCTAAAAGTGCTAGAGTTATGCTTGTTACCGCCTGCAGTGTTACTTGAATAATTATAACATAAACGAGCTTTTTATTAAGCCCAAGACCTATAAGCACAGAACCGAAAACGCCAAAGAAAACCCCAAAAATTATTGTAAGAGAGCCGAGCTCGAAGATTTCTGTATATGAGGGTGTTTTAAATATATAGGTTGCAATAGGTCCACTCAAGATAAATGCAAGAAGTGTTAAGCAGCCTGTGCCGAAAATAAGGATAGTAAAGACGTTCTTTATCAGCTCTTCAATTTTTTTCCTTTCATTTTTAGCAGTATACTCTGATAAAAATTTAATTATAGAAGTGCTAAAGCCGAAATCGCCGAAGGCAGTAAACAAACCCGGAATAGTAATTGCAAGTGTGTATATTCCGTATATAGCAGGGCCAAGGATTCTTGCAACAACAATAAACGCGAAGCCGACAACAAGAAATGTAAATATTTTTGCCAAGAAGATTGCACTAGCCATCTTTGCAGTCCTCCTGCCGAGATTAATTGCAGAAAAGCTTTCTTCGCTACTATCGATATCTATAATTTCTTTATTATCCATAACTACACTGCGTGATATATTTATTTATAATATTTTATAATATGTTAATTAATCAAATTAATATCTAATAATATCTAATAAATATCAATTAATATCTAATTAATATAGTTGAGTAATAACAACTATAAAAACTAACTAGTATGATTATAGCATCTTTATTAATTTAATATTTTTAATTAATTGATATAATTACAAACAAATTTATTTATTTTATTATAATTACATAATTAATATATATTATAAATAATTACACAATTAATATACATTATAATTACATAATTAATTCATAATTAATATATTATTACATAAATTATTACATAATATAAGATTTTGCTATAAGGCTTTATTATGAATGAAGTAAAATTGATAGTTGACAATAGAGAAAGGAATATAGACATAATTAAAACACTTGAAAAAGCAGAGACCTCACTAGAATTTCAAAATCTACCTGTTGGAGACTATATATTATCTGATAGAATCTGTGTTGAAAGAAAAACAGTAAGAGATTTTGAAGCATCTATAATTGACGGTAGATTATTTGACCAAATACAAAGAATAAAAGAGTATTATGAATCACCAATTCTAATCATTGAAGGAGAAGAGGTGTTTAATCTTGGTAGAAATATTATAGAAGGCACACTTATTGCAATTTATACTGATTATAATATACCTGTAATATTCTCAAAAAATCCTGAAGATACCTCTAGAATCTTATATATGATTGCAAAAAGAGAACAAACAGATAAAAAAAGAGAACCCTCTCAAAAAGGAAAATATAGAATCGCAACAAATAGCGATTTCCAGATTTCAATTATAGGTAACCTTCCAGGTATAGGAACAAAACTTGCACAGAAGCTTCTACAGTATTTTGGTAGTATTAAAAATATAGCCAATGCAAGCATTGATGATCTTACAAAAGTGGATAAGATAGGAAAGAAGAAAGCAACTTATATATTTAATATAATAAATGCAAAATATGAGGATGAAAAAAATAAAGATGATACCCAACTTTAGATTGCAGATCAATTTATTTATCTTTTATATGTGAAAGAGCAATTGCCTGCATAATAAAAAGGTTTAAATTTTTTTCATTTTCTGCAGTAATATTATATTTCTTTGCAATATCAAGCTGTGTATCAAAAGAATTAGAAAATTCTTTCTCATTTTCAATAAAAACCGATATTTTTTTATAATCTCCAGGTGTTGAAAATAAAACAAAATCTTTATTTGTATCTGCACCAATTTTTTTAATTGCCTTATTGATCTGATTTGTCATTGCGGAATAAAGCAGCATCTCAATATTCAATCTTTCAGAAATATTAGTATTCGAGCTAAATGCATTTACTGCATTAAGATATGCAGAGATTAAATGAATCTTATTTATAACAGATTTAGGATTAAAAATTTGAGTGCATTCTAAGTTATTGTTATTAATGTTTTCGGCAAGGCGTTCTATTGTTAGCTTTGATGAGCACCTTTTTATAATAATATTTTTGGTATCAACATCTTGAATATCTACCCTATTTTTCATCGAATCACATACTGTTTTAAAATTTGTAACTTTATTTACTACTTATTTAATGTCTTCTAAATTTAAATATTTCTAATATATTCGCAAGCTTTGTTTTTATGTTTAGTATGTTTAGTGTTTAATCGGCCAACTGCTACCTGATGTCCAACCACCATCAACTGGAATTATTTGACCTGTTATATATGAAGATGCATCTGAAGCAAGGAAAACAGCAGGACCTTTTAATTCTTCTGGATTTCCAACTCTACCAATAGGTGTTGATGATAATATATGCTTGAGTATTTTTTTATCTGCAAAAACGCCAGCAGTCATCTCGCTGGGGAAAAACCCAGGTGCTATTGCATTAACCCTGATGCCGCGCTCTGCATACTCGATCGCAAGCGCTCTCGTAAGATTTATTACACCTCCTTTAGCCGCATAATAAGGTGCGGCTGAAATTATATCCCCAAACAAACCATAGATCGAGGCAATATTTATTATACTGCCTTTAATTTTTTTATTGAGCATATATGAAATTACATGCTTGCTGAAGAGTGCAACCCCTATCAGATCAGTTTCGACGCATTTTCTCCAGTCCTCCAAGCTAAGATCGGTAGATGGGCCAACAACAGCAACACCCGCATTATTGATTAGAATATCAATGCGTCCGAAATTTGAATTTGCAAACTTAATCACTTTCTTTATATCCTCTTCTTTTGTCACATCCGCTTTTATAGGTAGAATCTTCCTGCCTGTTTTCTTAGATATTTTATCCGCATTTTCTTTGAGCTTGTCGAAGCGCCTAGCACATACAACACAGTCTGCACCCGCTTCAGCCAAGCCCTCAGCAAAAGCAACACCAAGCCCACTTGAGGCACCAGTTACAATCCCAACCTTACCCTCTAAGCTGAAATTCATATCAATCACCCAATTGATATATTTATGTAAGCTTTTTTAATACTTTTGTTGATTAAAAAGCTTTAAAATAAGGAGTTACATAAAAATTAATATTTTAAAAATGTTAAAATTATAGATATAAATCCAACAACCTAAAAATCTTAAACATAATAAAAATATAATAAAAGTATTTAAACTATATTAACTATAAAATCTACTAACTATAAAATATACTAAATATAAAATATACTAAAATAGATATCTAAATATATCAAAAAATATAAATCTATATATCAAAAAGATATCAAAATTGTATTAAATATGATATTATTTTAATTATTTAAAAATAAAGAAAAATGAAGAGGATATTGATATGGAGGAGAAAATAGAGAAAACAAAAAAAGAAAATGCAAAAGGAGTAAAAAATGTTATAAAAGCAGTAGAGGATCCAGTTGCAGCAATTATAATACTGCTAGCAACAATGATGATACTCTATTATTTAAGCAGCTACTTTTGGACCCTATTTGTTATTATGGTCTTGACGTTTCTTATTTCAGGTACAATTTCAAATTATGTTACGAGCAGCAGCGATATTCCTGTTTTAGGAGAAAAATTTACCGCTAAAGGCCATGCTTATCTTCTTTTTATGTTTTATGTTATAGTCGGTACTATAATAAGTGGTCTATTTGCAAATTATATTGTTGCAGTCTTAAGCGGCGCAAACTTCTTCGAGCTTATTATTGCAAACTTGTTTATCATACTACTTTCATATGCTTATTTCCACTTCTTTTTCTACAAAAAATAATTATGTTAGTTAAGCATATTATAAAATAATAATAAAAGATAGATTAATAAAAAATATATACAGAATAAACAAGAGAGAAAACAGGAAAGAGAGCTACCGCTAAGCTCTTCTTGATTTAAAAATAAAACAATAAAACAAAAAGATGAGGTGGAGTTCCACCAATCCAGTTGGTCTTTAGTAATGGTATGCTCGTGGATCGCAAAAGCTTTCCACTTATACACCCATCCTATCAAAGCCGTCTATTGCGGCCGACCCAGTGCCTCGTTTCGGGTAAGGCTTCGTCCTTAGATGCTTTCAGGACTTATCCTTATGGCGCGTGGCTACCCGGCAATGCGAACACAACCGGTACACTAGAGGCGCCGTTCCCCTGTTCCTGTCGTATTAGGGGGAACTTATCCTCTGGCACTAACACCTTCAGCAGATCCTACCGTACTGTCTCGCGACGTACTGAACGCATCTCGCGTGGGTTTTTAATGGGCGGACAGTCCAACCCTTGGCGGCTTATGCACCACCAGGATAACCCGGGACCAAATCGATGTATCAAACCGCGAGGTCGATGTGGACTCTCACCCGCGACGAATCGATTACCTCTAGAGTAACTTGTCTTACAGCTTGGAGCCCCACTAAAAGAGCTACCAAAGTTCTTTAAGCCCTACTTTCGTATCTGCACGCTTCGCTTTTCGGCGTACAGTCAGCCCAGCATTTGCCTTTATGCTTACCGATAGGTTCCCAACCTACCTAAGCTGAGCGTTGGTCACTTTCGTTTCCTTATCGAAAGTAACCGTCCAGTCTAACTACCCACCTGCAGCTGTCCCTTTTCAGGTAAGCTATGTGGTAAATTAAGATTGGTGTTACATTGTCGCTCCATGCGCGCCGCAGCACGCACTTCGACGCTCCCAATTACGCTATGCATAATTCACCACACAACAACTACAGGCTGTAGTAAAGCTTCATAGAGACTTCGTTTCCCGCTGAAGGATCGCGGCATATTCACCGCGCAGTAAGTTCACTGGATTCATCGTTGGGACATTGGGACAGACGTTACGCCCTTCATGCAAGTCACCAATTAAGTGACGAGGTATTACGCTACCTCAAGAGGGTCAGAGTTACCCCCGCTCTTTGCCAGAGCTTATTCCCGTTGAAACGAGCTTTCACTTACTGGCGGTGAGCAGGCGTCACCCACTGTACAAAGCTTTCCAGCTTCGCGGTGAGTTGTGTTTTAGAGAAACAGTCGCTGTCCCCTGGTCAATGCTATCTGCGCATACCATACGCAGACATGGTTTCTTGAGAACTTACACCACCAACTTGCCGAATTCCCTAACGATGATTATTCCATCACACCTTGGCCTTTTCAGCCTGCAGCACCTGTACTGGTTCTAGGTACGGAGTAATATGATCATTGTTGATTCCCTTTTCACGGACTCAGGAACTCATACCAACAGTTCATTTAGCTACTTCTCCTCATAACGAGACTCCATAGCCCTTTGCACTTTCTTTCGGTACTATCCCCAAGTGTCAGAAATCAACCTTGCGTTGCCGCGCTTACATATTACGGGCTGGAATATTAACCAGCTTCCCTTTTGATGTTAGGTAATTAGCCTACATCTTAGGATCGCCTAACTCTCCGCTGACAAGCGTTGCGAAGAAACCCGTGTGCTTTCGGTGCATGGGATTCGCACCCATGTATGCTGTTACTAATACCAAGATATTCACTGCGATGCATTCCATTGGTTCTTTCGAACCAACTTCTTGATGCACCACACGCCTTCTTACCAGTGCTTAACGCACTCTAAGGTATCGGTACCTAATTTAGCCCCGTATATTTTTGGAGAAAAATCCCTCGACTGGTACGCTATTACGCGTTTTTTGAAGGATGGCTGCTTCTGAGCCTACCTCCCAGCTGTCTAAGAAACTTTCCCCCTTTGATACACTTAATTAGGATTTGGGGACCTTAACCCTAGTCACTGTCTTTGTAGTCTCGCACATCTAGCTTACCCAAATGCGCCGACTCTCAGGATCTACGCAGTATATGCATTCGGAGTTTGACAAGCATGTGGGGTATTTCTACCCCGCCCATGCCAATCGGTAGCTCTACCGCATATACAAACTCCCCTGAGGCTATCCTAAAGATACTTCAGAAGGGACCCGCTATTGCCTCGCTCGAGTGGTATATCGCCGCTACCCGTAGCTCACCCAGTAGGACATGCCATAATTGGTTGCGGGCCTCCAGCAGACGTTAGTCTACCTTCGCCCTAGCCACGAGTAGATCGTAGAGGCTTCGGGTCGTATAATAGTGACTTTGGCATTTTCATACCATGCGCCTCGCATGCTGCTCGCCATCGCTTTCGCTGCGCCTTTCGGCTTGCCACTACTATACACTCCTTGGCTCTTGCTTCAAGAAGAATGATAAGACGGTGTTCCATATGCATCGCTAATTCCTCTCGAAATCCCGCTTCTGCATACTTCATTCCTTTCCCGCCTTACCTGCGTTTAACCACCTAATTTCAGATCTTTTCGCTCGCACACGCGTGCGTACTTTTCAGCTTTCGCTCACGCTACTTGTTCGCTATCGGTCTACAATCAATATTTAGAGTTGGAGTATAGTGCCCCCATCTTCGTACTGCGTATTAAGGCAGTACTACTCTATTGTAGCAATCTCTAGCATATTTAACCTACGAGGCTGTCACTCTCTATGGCGGTGCTTTCCAACACCTTCAGCTCATATGCTAGATGAAACGCTACACCACATCTCCCAACCTGTTGCCAGGAGGGATTCGGTTTGCTCTGTATGGCTTTCACTCGCGTTACTAACCATATCTCATTCGATTTCTTCTCCTACGGGTACTAAGATATTTCAGTTCCCCGCGTATACATGCATATTGCTATGCACCATTCGGGAATCCTAGGTTCAAAGCTCGACCTGCAGCTACCCTAGGCTTATCGCAGCTTGCCACGCCCTTCATCGTGATTGTAGCCAAGCCATCCACTAGGTGGCTTTAAAAATGATGTGATGGAACTCCACCTCAAATCCATCGTGAAACACACGATTTCATAAGTGCAAACAACATTGATTAATACTTCTCCTAGCAACGTATTTCATCAAGCAAAAATAGCTTTCAGATACGAGCCTATAAGAAGCTCAAGCTGTCATTAATAGCACCAACAATTATTTATAAACAATAAATATAAATACCTTACTATTTTTTTCAAAATAGTGTACTAACGGTATATTTTGATCTTTGAAAAGATTGCCGATATCTTGAAAATGATTAAATAATAAGGATAACAAAATAAAATTAAAAAAATATAAATAAAAATATTAAAATGAAATAAAATAATAAAAGATAAAAATTAAAAGATAAAATAAAAACAGATAAAATGAAATAAACAAATAAATGAAATATAAAGAAATAAAAGGATTATAAAAAGAAGAAAATAAAAAGAAAAGAAAAAAGAAAAATTAAAAATAAAGAGTAGGTAAAATATCAATCCCAAAGCTCACTAAAGTCCTTATTCTTGTTTAATATTTCCTTAAGTTCTTTATCGAGAGGTATATCATTCCTACGCATCCATTCGAGCAGCAATACCGCATGTTCCTTTTCATCATCTCTGTTGTGTTCTAATATCTTTTTTAAGGTTTTATTTTTTGTTGCGCTTATACGTTCATCATACCACATCTGAGCCTGAAGCTCTTCTATGAGCGATTGCCTCGCCCTTGATAAATCCATTGTATTTTCATCAACTTTGTCCTCCATGTATCCCATAAAACCACTAAAATGTTAACACTGCAAATAAATTAATAACTTTCGAATGAAATTAAGCATTTATATACATTTATAATAAAGTCCAATAAACAAAAACAAAGCAATTTAAAAATTAAAAAATTAATAAAGAGTAATAAAAATAATAAATTAATATAAAATAATAATTAATAAAAAATAATTAATAAAAAAAATGATAATTAATAAAAAAGCAAAAAGCAACAGAAAAAAGATTAAAGAATAATTTGTGGTTTAATGTACTATTTATCAAAAACAGAAGGAATTAAAGGAAAAATTAAAAGCCAGGCGGAAGATTTTATTGTTGAGGAGATAACCAAAACGGGAAAAGTTCTTGAAATAAATAAAGAGTATACCGCAGCGGAGCTTGGCTTTGGTACTGCTGAAAATAATGAAAATAATGAAAACAATAATAAAAAGAGATTTGCTATTTTTGTTATGCAGAAAAAGAATTGGAACACAATACAAGCATTGAAGGCGGTGGCAAGAAGCATTAAAAAGGGAATAAAATCTGCTGGATTTGCAGGCACAAAAGATCGCACCTCAATATCAACCCAGCTTTGCAGCCTATATAATGTTTCAAATGAAGATCTTAGTAAACTCAAGAATATAAAAATCAAAGACATAAAGATAAATGGCGCATGGATGAGTAATGAAAAAGTAACATTCGGAGACCTGCTTGGAAATAGATTTAGTATTAATATAGTATTAGATGAAGACAATAAAAACAATTTAGATAACAATTTAGATAATGAATACAAAATAAAAAATGTACTAAGCGAACTTAATGGTGTTTTTCCAAACTACTTTGGTGAGCAGAGATTTGGGGTTAGAAAGAATAATCTTGAAATCGGACTCAGCATTCTAAAAGGAGATTTTGAAAAAGCGACAATGTTATTTCTTACAGATATTGAAAACGAAAAGAATGCGGATGCGATTGATGCAAGGAAGAGGCTAAATGATGAAGGAGATTTTAAGAATGCGCTAAATTATTTTCCAAAATATCTCAAATATGAAAGATTAGTTTTAGAGCATCTTGCAAAGATCTCGAATGATTATGAAACCGCATTAAGAAGACTTCCAAGAAGCCTGCTTCTAATGTTTGTTCATTCGGTTAGCGCATATATTTTCAATTATGAGGTTGATTATAGGATAAAAAACAATCTCCTTAATGAACTTTCTGATGATTTAGTTTGTCCAGCAAATGAATATGCATTTCCAGATTTAGATAAGGTTGCAAAATATCAAAAAGGAAATATTGATGAAAAAAAGTTTATTGTAGGAAATATTGTTGGCTATAACACAAAACCAAATGAAATTGAGAAGGAAATCCTCGATAGTCTGGGAATAAAAGTAGAGGATTTTAAAGTAAGATATATGAGAGAGCTAGAGAATAAGGGTTCTTATAGAGTGCTGTTTGCACCGTATAAGGATTTTACTTACAGGATAGATGATGATAAAATAAATCTATCATTTTCTTTGCCAGCGGGTTCATATGCAACAGTGCTAATTAATGAATTTATGAAAATAAATAATATTGATTAAAGTGAAAACAAAAAAGTAAAAAATTAAAAAGAGAATATTATGTATGTATTATAGGTATTTTATATATTATAGATATTATAGGTATTAAGATAAATATTTATAGTAGTAATTTAATAGAAAACAACAGTTAATATTTTATATTAAAATTAATATTTTATATCAATATTAATAATTAATATTTATATTGTTTAATTTTAATTTTTATGTTTAATTTTAATATTTAATGGTTGTAAAATGTTTATTTTTATGATTAGTACAAATATAATACTTGTAGCAATAGCATTTATTCTGATATTAGGATATATCAGCAGGGCGATCTTTAAACTTACAAAAATACCTGAAATACTTATACTAATGTTTTTTGGAGTCCTTCTTGTTCCATTAGGGCATCTGCTTCCACAAGCTTATACAAATACTTTAACATCTCTTGCACCTCTTTTTGGTAGTATAGCACTTGTTGTTATCCTTCTTGGAGGAAGCAAAAATATACATCCTAGAGGCAAATACAATAAAAGTGCAATCGGAATGCTGCTTGGATTGCTTGATATAATACTGCCTATGGTAGTATTAGCATATTTTATGAATTACTTTTATGGATGGCAGCTTATTTATGGTGCACTTCTTGGCGCTATATTAGGCGAGACAACAACTATAGTTGTTATCGATATAATCAAAAGACTTAAGCTTCCTCTAGGCATATATGATATGCTGACAATGGAGGCAACAACAAATTCAATCTTTTCTATAATTGCATTCTCTATAATTCTTGTTATATTAACCAGCAATACACTTACATTTACCGCACTTACTTCATATACTGTTGATTATATAAGCGTTGGTATTGCATTTGGCATTTTAACCGGAATTTTGTGGCTCTTTCTTTTGAGATTTGTAAAAAGCACGAAGGAGTATCTTGCAATACTTTCAATTGCATTGCTTCTTTATGGAATAACCACATTGTTCAATGGTGCTGCAATTATAGCGGTATTTATATTTGGGCTTTTTGTTGGAAACCATAAAACTATAGGCAGGCTTTTAAGAATTCCTTCTGATATAAATGAAACCGAGATTAATATTTTAGAAAAGGATACTGAATTTCTTATAAGAACCTTTTTCTTTGTCTTTATTGGAATTATAGCTGTAATATCATTAGTATATTTTGAATTTGCAGTTGTTATAACCTTAGTATTAATGCTTATACGCTATCTCGAAGTTAAAATATTCCTTAGAAAAGATGATAGAGAATATAGAAAATTAGCCTTTTCACTTCTACCAAGGGGAACAACCGCTGCAATACTTGCAACACTGCTTTATGCAATGGGTGGTATATACTTTAATAATATATTTTATATCACTTTTATGGTTATATTATTAACAAATATTATAGCTGCGATCTCACTTGCAATAGTCTCTCCAAAAATTAAAAAATAATTTTGATTTTATTAAAATTTTTTATATTATAAGGAAATGAATGGAATGGGGCTGCTGGGATTTGAACCCAGATTACCAACTCCCGAAGCTGGCCGTTTACCAGGTTAGCTTACAACCCCAAATAAAAAAGGTACTATTTAAATTATATTTTATTATTTTTAAAATTACATTACAAATTACATTACTAAAATAATAAATAAACATTAATTAATAAATATTAATTAGATTTATGAAATAGGAAATTATAAATAGAAATAGTAAGCAATCTTTTATAAAGAATAAAAAAGAAAAAATAATTTTATTTATCTTGCTTTATTTTATTGATTTTTTTGGTTTAAATTTAAGAACCAGTGATATTACTTTATTAACAACCTGTACAGATATTACATACGTTTCTGAATCTTTTTTTGCTTTAATTTTATTGAATATCTTAAACTTTTTAAAGTTATTAGAATCTTTATTTTTATTTATTTTGATTGTATTATTTAATTTGCTGTTTTCTTGTATATTATTTTTTATATTTAAAGGATTACCTATATTAGCTCTGCCAACAACAACAGGATAATCACCATAATAAATTATTGCTGGCTTTATTTGAGTTAAAATTGGGTTTAATGAAATATTATAATAGTTATTTAAAACTATATAAGATAAATTTTTGTTCTTAGTATTATACTGTGTACTATAAGATGGGATTATATATGGGCATATATCTTCATTGATTTTTATTGATATATCTGATATGTTTATCCTATTATTAGGCAAATTTAAAGTATAGCTTAAATTATTCAAATTAATATTGTTGCTTTTATTAATAACTTCTGTAGTTTTTAAATTAGACTCTCCACTGTTAATATTTTTAGAGATTTTAGGGATAACATTAGTATTAAAAGTATCAACACTAAAACTCATTTTAGTATTATCTTCTTTATTATTGGGTTTATCCTCTGTATTCCTTAAAAGTGTTGGAATTCCCCAAATAGGATTATTAAATTTAATATTTTTATTATCAAGTCCAGGATTTTGCATTGTTGATCACATTGTTTATTACTATATATTATATTAGCGTCGTTTCTCATATTTAAAGCTTTCGCTAGGTCTACCGTCGTAATAAAGAAAAAAAGAAAAAGAATAAAAAAGAATAAAAAATTAAAGCAATGCGGTTATGTGGTATATTACAGGAATTGAATATATGGTTATTCCAGATACTATCAGCAATGCAACCATATTTATTACTTTTATCAATGGATTTATTCCTGGTCCTGCGGTATCCTTGAATGGATCGCCAACAGTATCGCCAACTACCGCAGCTTTATGCGCTTCAGAACCTTTTCCACCGAACTTGCCGCTTTCTATGTATTTCTTTGCATTATCCCATGCCGCGCCTCCCGTCGTCATCATTAATGCTAATGATAGACCGGATACTATTACTCCCGCAAGCATACCACCCAACGCCATCGGCCCAAATATAAAGCCGATAAGCAATGGAGCGCCTATACCCAAAACAGCAGGCCATTTCAATGAGGATATAGCGGCTTTTGTTGTTATATCAACGGTTTTGGCATAATCAGGCTCGGCCTTGCCTTTCATAAGGCCCTTTATTGTTGAAACCTGCCTTCTAACCTCCTCTACTATCTTTGATGCAGCCGAACCAACAGCACGCATTGCAATTGCCGAGAATACATATGGGATCATAGCACCTATAAACAAGCCCATTATCACTCCTACATTCAGGATGTCTATAGAGGCTAATCCAGCAGTATCTGCGAAAGCTACAAACAAAGATAATGCAGCTAATGCAGCCGCGCCTATAGCGAATCCTTTTGTTATCGCTTTTGTTGTATTGCCGACCGCATCAAGCGGATCTGTTATATTTCTAACGCTCTCGGGCATACCGCTCATTTCAGCTATACCTCCAGCATTGTCTGTTATCGGGCCATAGCTGTCTATAGAGACAACAATACCTGTCAATGAAAGCATGGACATTGAAGCTAGAGCTATACCGAATGCACCACCATAAAGATATGCAAAGAATATTCCGAAAACTATTACTATTATAGGATACATTGTAGCCCTCATTCCATTTGCTAGTCCATAAATCACATTTGTTCCCGCACCCGACTTTGATGCTATTGCTATTTCTTTAACCGCTACTGTTTCCTTATTTGTATAATGCCCTGTTATTGCAGCTAGAAGAACCGCTACTATTATACCTACTAGAAGAGGCACAAAATAAAAGAGTATATTTGCAACATATGTATATACTAAAAAGCCGATTACCGCAAGGACTGCTGAAAGCTTTAGCGAGCTGTATAAAGCGGGCCATATCCTATCGACGTTGCTCGTTTTGACTACAAATGAACCTATTATTGAAGCAATTATAGCTATACCTCCTATTACCAAAGGCATTACAAGAAGGTTGTATGGAAGATTTGTTAAGAATGCGAGAAGCATTGCGGCTAGCGTTGTTATAACATATGATTCATAAAGATCAGCGGCCATTCCAGCACAGTCGCCGACATTATCACCGACGTTATCAGCTATTACCGCAGGGTTTCTTGGATCATCTTCTGGCATGCCGAGTTCGCTCTTGCCCACAAGGTCAGCACCTACATCAGCACCTTTGGTATAGATACCACCGCCGACTCTAGCAAAGAGGCTTACAAGGCTCGCACCGAAACCAAAGCCTATTAATAGCACTGGATTTGGATAGATGATAAACATTATGGTGAAGCCGAGAAGAGCCAAACCAACAACACTCATACCCGTTACAGTGCCTCCCTTAAATGCAACATTCAGCGCATGTTTTATGCCCTTTTCAGCGGCTTTTGCAGTCCTTACGTTGGCCCTTATAGAAATCTCCATACCAACGTAGCCTGCTAGAGCTGATAGGAATGCACCTAATGTAAATGCTATTGGTGTAGGCCCTGGAAGTATGCCATAGTAAGCTGCAATTCCGAATATGATTACTAGAATAAGCCAGAATATGAATACTGTTTTATACTCTCTCTTCATGAATGCGCTCGCGCCTTTCCTTATAGCGCTCGCCACTTTTGTCATCTTTTCATTACCTTTTGGCTGCTTAAGCACATAATATGCATTGATGAATGCATACAGCAATGCAAGCAGTGATGCAACCAATGGTACTATAATTAAATCCATATTTTCACCATATTTTAAGCATATATTTTTATTTTATATATTTTAATCATTTAAATTTATTTTATATGTTTTTTATTTTATATGTTTTTTATATTTTATATCATTTAAACATTTTAGGATTTTTACAACCCACAATTTAAAACCCAACTTATTTTTCAAAATTTTTAAAACTTTAAAAATCCTTTAATTATTTTATATTTTTATACTACCTTTTTATTTCTTTTCTCTAATTTTTTTGTTTAGTATTCTTTAATAGAAAAATCATCAAAATGCAACTTGCTGTAATTATTTAAAGTATTTGAATCAATTTCTATACCTACAACCTCTATTCTGCCCCTCTTAACAACATTTATTTCATCCATAAATTTTTTAATATTTTCTTCATTTCCTTCAGCAAGGACCTCTACTCCACCATCGAATGCATTCCTTACAAATCCTTTGATATTATACTTGTCTGCAATCTCTTTTACAAATGCCCTGTAGCCTACGCCCTGCACAAACCCATGAACTTTAAAAAATATTCTTTTATTGTTTAACTCCAAAATACCACTTAAAGATCAAAGCTTAAAGATTAATATTAAATAATATCGGAGATAATATAAGAGATAATATTAGAGATTAATAGCTAAAATTCAGCTTGCCCATATTTTTCAATTTGGATATATCGAGCATGCTGTAGCGCCATATTATATCTCCATGCGTATCCCCTTGGACAACCCACGGTTTTACCAAAACGACATCCCTCT
>Ga0080006_1090869_pt1 | contig 19761 bp, 23 predicted proteins | sample RS3BMetagenome_FD_69209 | JGI IMG/M metagenome (GOLD analysis project Ga0080006, IMG submission 69209) | Ferric oxide microbial mat and aquatic microbial communities from Rainbow Spring, Yellowstone National Park, USA - RS3B (SPADES... ... | reverse complement strand
TGCCCATGGTCTGTGGGTGATGAACTGAAGTCCATATGTGTCTTCCATTTATGCTGTTTTCACAGTACTTTTTCATCCTGTAATTTTTACTTGAAAATTGTGATCTGTTGTCAGTTAGAAGGTTTTCGTATTTATCTGGATGAAGTGTTTTCATTGCATGAACAACCCTTTCATCTGTCTGATCAATCATGCTCGTTAGTTGCCCATCCATTTCTTGAATGGTCATCCTCCATGGTCATCAACGGCATACCGTTGAAGTATGTTATGTCTGCTTGAATCAGGATCATTCCATTCAAACGTGCTGTATTCCTTTTGCAATTTCCTTTCAGCTTCAACATTCCTGGCAAGCACGTTGTAGCATGTAGTATCGCTGACTTTCTTCCTTCCCTCAATTTCTAGTTAGTCCCTTATTCACTATGATAGCTATCATTTCTGACCCAAATCCTTTCTCACTTCAACTATCCTCCTTTCAACATCTTCAGGTATCCTGTTTGGTGATGTGTTTGGCCTGGTTGACTTCTTCCTTAATCCTTCTATCCCCTCTTCCATAAGCCTCTTCACTATCCTCTGCAACTGTCTCTTACTGAGACCAATCATTTCTGCAGCTTCACTTCTTGTAATCCTTAACAGCTCTGGCGCATGCTACCGCAAAGTACCTCTGCTTCACATACTCTTCCTCACTATTTATTAATGGGATGTGTGCATCATCAAGGTACACTTCCTCTCGCATGATGGTTGTTATCATCAATATCACCTCCATGCGTCGGGGGGTGACATATGTCTATTGGTGTACCACTGCAGATTTTAGAAAAATTGATAAAATTTTAAATATAATAAATTGATTATTAATATAATAAATGGCTGGTGTTTATTATGCCATATATAGGATACCCATAGATCCCATTAATGCCAATTCGTATTTTGTAAGGTGGGGTAATGAGGGAATAATAATTGATTCTGGCATGCCAGGAAATGTAAGGAAAATATGCGGTTTCCTAAAAAAGTGCGACCTTATAAAGGTGAATGGTATAATACTTACCCATTATCACGTGGATCATGCAGGAAGCGCTGCAGCCCTGAAAAGGGTCACTAAAGCCCCAATTTTTGCGCATGAGGATGATGAGCCATACATAACTGGAGAAAGAACGCCTGAACACATCGACCAGATGCCAAAGGATATGAGGAGAGCGTATTCAAAATACACATCTACAATAGTTGACAAAAAATTACATGATGGAGATAACGTATTCGGCTTTAAAGTTATTCATCTGCCGGGACACACTCCTGGGTCAATTGCGCTGTATGATGGTAGGGCGTTGTTTTCTGGGGACAGCCTTACTGTAATTGACGGCAGAGTTCAGGGAAGTGTTGGAGACTATGATGCGGACAGGGAAATGGCACTAATAAGCATGAAAAAGTTGCTTGAACTTAACTATGAAATACTGCTTCCAGGGCACGGCACACCCCTTCAAAACAACGCCTCAGGTTCTGAATAAAATTTTCATAATACCAAATGGGTGTCTAATCAGTTCTTGTAAAAATGAACATATTTAGCTAAAAGCCACAGATTATTACTGATTTTTTCATAACAGTGTTAATATATAATTTAAACCAAGAGAGCATCATCAAATGATCATGATTCACGAATGCAGCAAATCCGCGGTGGTGCATCATATATGCAGATACTAAAATATGATATTGCTGTTCTCGGGTCTGGCCTTGCAGGCATGAGGGCATCACTTCAGGCAGCTTACTATTCAAAAGGCAATATAAGGATAGCACTGATATCAAAAATGCATGCCATGAGGAGCCACTCGGTTTCGGCAGAGGGCGGAATATCAGGTGTCCTCTACCCTGGCGAAAATGGTGATTCAATAGACCTACATGGATTTGACACGGCTAAGGGCGGTGATTACCTGGGGGATCAACAGGCTATTGAAATTTTGGTTAATGAAGCACCAAATGAAATTCGGTTCTTTGACCACCTGGGTGTTCCATGGAACAGGTCTGAGGACGGCAGGATAATGCTTAGGGCATTCGGGGGGATGAGTGTGCCCAGGACGGCGTTTGCTGCAGACAAAACCGGTTTCTTCATGCTCAATGCATTGTACGACAACATACTCAGCTTTCCGAACATCGATATCTTTCATGAGCACTACGCCACGCACCTTGTGATCAAGGAGAACAGGTTCAGGGGGTTCATAGCGATAGACCTTTCGAACGGTGAAAGGAAGGCATTTGTGGCAAAAGCCGGCATAATTGCAACAGGTGGGGCATCTAGGGTTTTCGGGTTCACAACCACAGCCTATTCCAGCACGGGTGATGGTATTGCGATGGCTTATAAGGCCGGCGTTCCACTCAAGGATATGGAGTTCACCCAATTTCATCCAACTGGCCTGATCCCTTCAGGGGTTCTAATAACTGAAGCAGCCAGGGGGGAGGGCGGCTACCTGCTGAACAATCAGGGCAGGAGGTTCATGGAGGACTATGCAAAGAGCAAGATGGAGCTTGCTCCGAGAGACATAGTTTCTAGGGCAATAATTACAGAGATAAATCAGGGCAGGGGATTTATAGACGATACATCAGGGTTAAAGTATGTGTTGCTTGACTTAAGGCACTTAGGTGAAGCCAAGATCGACGAAAGACTTCCCATGATAAAGGAGCTCGTTACAAAGACTCTAGGATTCAGCCCAGCAAAGGAGCCCATACCAGTCAGACCCGCAGCACATCACACTATGGGTGGAATAAACGTCAACCTGTATGGCCAGGTCATGCTTGACGAAAACACTGCTGTAGAGGGACTCTGGGCCGCGGGAGAATGCGGTTGCGTAAGCGTGCATGGTGCAAACAGGTTGGGCAGTAACTCCCTCAGCCAGTGCGTAATTTGGGGAAGAATGGAGGGGGAGGCTGCAGCGAAGTTTGCAATGGAGAACGCCCTAATGCATGTTGATGACATAAAGGATATACTTGATTCAGCCGAGCGTGACATAGATGGGCTTCTATCAAATAGTGGAACAGAAAATCCATACCAGCTGAGGAAGGAGCTTTGGGACACCATGGATGAATATGTTTATGTGTTCAGGACCTCAGCAGGGCTTGAAACCGCAAGGAAGAAACTACAAGAGCTAAGGAGTAGGTACAGGAAAATTTACGTGTCTGACAAGGGCAGCGTGTACAATGCAAACCTGAGGGAGGCAATAGAAATAGGCAACATGATAGAGATTGCGCAGGCTATAGTTGAGGGAGCAATAAACAGGAAGGAGAGCAGAGGTGCTCACTTTATGATAGAGTTTCCCGCAAGGGATGACAGGAACTTCCTCAAGCATACCCTTGCTTACAGAACCGAGAGCTTACCTAAGATATCGTATTTGAGCGTGAGTATCACTAGATGGCAGCCAATGGAGAGGAAGTACTGATGAATGACAAAAGGAAGGACATGCGCGGATCGCAATCGAGGATAGCTAGGCTGGCGTCATTTTACAAGGAGGGGTTCATACACATGTTGTTCTACCGCATACTTGTTCCCGTTTCCATAGTGTATGGTGTTCTTGTGCTGGCCTGGATGTTTTATCCGGCACTTGGGCTTGCTGTGAAAATTCTTACAGCTGTAGTATGGGTGCTGTTTGCTCCCCAGCTTTTTGAAACAGTAAAGGGCCTGGCCCTTGCCAGAAGCCGTGGCATGGTGTTCGGCCACCTGAACAAAGAATTCACCTCGCTTTATAGGGCCAGGTACGTAAAGGGTTCTGAATACCTAAAAGTTGCACCCTATATTGTCATTGCAATATGGGCAATCGCGTTCATCGTAATGCTGGTATGGTGGTGGCCATGAAGGCTTCAAAAGTGATGGTACTGGAGTACATCTCAATGATGGGGGTCCCCCTGTTGCTGATCATAAGCGTGATCATCATTCCGTTCCATGGTATAAATGATATCAAGTATGTTCTGATGGGTCTGATCGCCATAGGAGCCCTAATTTATGGCGCAATAGGGATTAAAGATGTTTATGTAAAAGGTGAGAGGATTGATGGAAGGGGCAAATAGGGATATAAAGCTGAACATAACCAGATACAGGCCGGAAACTCATGAAATGAATCGTGTCCAGTATGTGGTCAAGGCCAACAAGTACACAACAGTGTTGGATGCATTGATCAAAGTGAAGGAGACTCAGGACTCTACACTATCAGTGAGGTATAGTTGCCGGATGGGAATATGCGGCTCGTGCGGCATGGTCATTAATGGGAGGCCCAGGCTGGCATGCGAGACTCACCTATTATCCCTCGGACAGGATGAGATTTATGTGGGACCTATGGAAGGACACCCGATTCTCAAAGATCTTGTTGTTGACATGGGTGAATTCTTTGAAAAGCACAAGTCTGTGATGCCATGGCTGTATGTTGACAACATTGAGGAAAAATTCAGTGCCAAATCGGAGTACAGACAGGAAAGAAGTGAGCTTGACTATTATTTGCCGTTCTCTTACTGCATAAAGTGCGGGCTTTGCGTCGATGCTTGCCCTGTGAGTAACACAAAGCCGGGGTTCCTTGGACCACAGGCGCTGTCCCAGGCATACAGGTACAACAGTGATTCAAGGGATAAGGGAGAGAAGCTGAGGCTTGAAAAAATAGATACGTTTGAGGGCGTATGGGGATGCGAGTATGCTGGCGCTTGCTCAGAGGTGTGCCCCAAGGGAGTCGACCCGGCTCTCGCCATACAGCTGCTCAAGCTTGATGTAATGAAGTTCAGCTTTACCGGTAAAGTTAATGAAAGGAAAAAGGCAAAGTTTTAGAAAATCCACTAATTTAATATAATGACACTGACTTCATTTGACATTTTATAGATGCTCCTCACTTCTGTGCCCATTATGGTCTTTGGCTTTTCTTCTCCTACTGTTATCATGGCGTTCACCTTCTTCAGCTTTAACCTTATTTCCTGTACAAAATAGTGTATTATACTCTTGGGTATGTGTAATCCATTGACCGTCTCTATTTCTTTCTATATGTCACTCTGACATCCTCACAGCCCTAAAGGAAATGTGGTTCCTTCAAAGCTGATCATAGGTTCGTGGTTTACCGCTATCATTCTACTGTTTCATTGCTAGTGGTTGCCCACCCCGCTCCAGACCACAGGCTGTGCCTTCAGTTAGCCACTTATACTCATCGGACTATGTTTCATCATGTTTATTGCTCCGTTCAAATCTGCGTTTATTACCTTCTCAGTGTGAGGACACTCAAACAAACCCCTCTTTATTCTTCCATCTTCGTGAATTTCCCCACACAGAGAACACGTTTTCGAGGTATTTGCTTCATTAACAGGCTTAACCTTTATACCGTATTCTTGTGCAACGACCTTGATGCGGTTTATTATTGATGAATAGTTCCAGAAGTTTGAATTCCTTTCATTTCCTTTATCCTGAGCTATACCCTTTGGATAGCCAATGTTTATTTCTCCTACACCTTTGTCATAAAGAGATTCTACAACTTCCCTAGCTAGTCCTTCTCTAGCATTCTTTAGCAGGGCAGCGCGCCTATTGTACAGCATTTCAAGCTTCCTGCTTGTTTTAAGGCCGTGCTTTGCAAGCTTCTTCTTTTCCTTAGCAATGCGCTTTGTTATCTTCTTAAATTCAGATAGCACTGAACCGCCCTTAAAAAGCATCCATGAGCCGTCATCAACAGCCACAGTTGCAAGGTTCGCAATGCCTAGGTCTATGCCTGCCTTCATTTTACCCTTTGGTTTATTATCCAATTTAACACTCATTGGAATCCTTGCGTACCACTTCTTCCTTACTTTATCATAATATATTTCAAGGGTTCCCTGCTTGCCGACCCACTTGAGCTTTCCGTTGAACTTAAGCCTTAGGTTAAAGTCCAAAAGATATATTTCATTTCCTTCAATCTTGTACCTGTCGTTTCTAATCAAAAGAAACAAATCATCTTTCTTTTTATGAGGAGGCTTTGGCTTCATCCACTTAGGCAATTTCCCTTCTTTCTTCTTTTTGCTAAGCGTAAAGAACGATTTCCATGCTCCCACGTTCTTTCTTGTTACTTGCTCCACGTTTGCCCCGTGCAATGCTGCCTTGAATTTCTCATAAACGATTTTTTCTGTTTTTGCAAAATCTACGAGCTCGTGTCTCTTGTACTGCTCAAACCTCAATATGTTAACTTCGTTCCAGCAGTTCACAAATGCTTTTCCTAGAGCAATTAATTTAGCTTTGGTTTCCTTTCCAGCAATGATTCGTACTGTATTTGATCTACGCATTCTCTCTGTTATGTTATTCCAATTAATGATATATATATACTTCGCAATTCATCTCCTCCATCAATGTCGGGGCTTTCTTGCTCACGGATTTGTAACAGGTGTACGCAAGCAGGCACGCCATTATTAATTCAACATCCATGGAGCTAAAAGCAGCGCATTAAACAAGGATATCGTAGAAAGTTGCAGACGAATCCCCGATGATAGAAGGCTAACCACTATAATATAGTTCGTAATTTTTGTTGTTATTATATTATATATTTTAGAAATATTTATTAAACAAAGGAGATTATTAAATAGCATGCCAATAGCCTTTGTACTTTTGACTGTGGAACCGGGAAAAGAAGAAGATGTTTTAAATAAACTAAAAACGCTTCCTGAAATACAGGAAGCCCATAGGGTATATGGTGTTTATGACACCGTCGTGAAAGTGAATGCGCCCACACCAGAGAAACTCAAAGAAATCATCACATGGAAAGTAAGAAAGGTGGAAAACGTAAAATCCACTCTTACAATGCTAGTAGTAGAGCAGTAATTTCTCTAAGCCAAATTTATCTTTAAGAAAAATATTTCATTTTAATAAATAAAACCTTTCTTACCTGAAAGATTTATTAAATTTTTTAAGAATATTCTCTAAGAAAGGTACTGTGATGGTACTTGCTTTAAATTACTTTTTATTGCATCGATGCTTTTAATGAATTTCTCTTTCTGTTCAGGTAAAAGATCGACTTCAACTATTTTCTCGACACCGTTCTTTCCAAGAACAACTGGAACTTGCGCAAAAATTCCTTTGGTTGAATATTCTCCATTAAGGTACACACTCGCCTCTACCACAGTCTTTCTGTCATTTTTTATTGCGTCTACCATTACCAAGAGACCTGCCGCTGGACCCCAATTGCTGCTGAACTTCCTAAGATTAGTTATCTGGGCACCTGCTTCGATTGTATTCTTTACTACGCTATTATATTGTTCTTCTGTCAAGAAATTCTTTAAACTCTTTCCATATACTGAAGAAAGTTCTGGTACTGGATACATGTTTTCTCCGTGTTGGCCAAGCACAAGGGGGATTATTGAAGATGGAGAAATATCAATGTACTTTGATGCATAATAAGCCATTCTCCTTGAATCAAGTACGCCGCTAAATCCTATTACACGGTTTCTTGGAAACTTTAATCTATTATATAAAACCGTTACCATTGCATCTAAGGGATTCGTTGTAATGATAACAATTGACTCGGGGGCATTTTTACGAACCTGATCAGCCACTCCGGCTATTATTTCTGAATTTTTCGCTGCAAGTTCTTCACGTGTCATTCCAGGCTTCCTCGCCAAACCTGCTGTTATTATAACAATATCACTCCCTTTTATGTCTTCATAGCTGTTTGATCCAACAACAGTTACAGATTTTCCCAAGATTGCTGCTGCATGATTCATGTCGAGCGCTTCTCCTTGTGGCAACCCTTCAATAATATCAACCAAGACTATCTTGCGATCTGCTTCACCCATCATCAAAAACGCTGCTGTTGTAGCTCCTACTTTACCCGCTCCTATTACAGAAATCATGCTCAATGCTTGTTTGGTGCTTAATATATATGTTTCCTTGTTACCTGTTGACATATAAGTAGCAAAAGTGACATCCTCTCACGCTGAAGTGCATGAGCTTCCCGCATTGCTATCCCCCAGTATGGGTTCGTCTGCAATATGGAAACTTGTTTCCTGATTCAACGACACACGACTAGCAATAGCCTGATTAGGTCGACCAGTCTGTTGCCCCGCCGTAGGTGTCTCCACAGGCGTAAATTCGGGCATGCCTACCAGTGCGCGCTGAAGTATGATTACTCCAGCCTTGTAATCCCTCTGTGCAGTATATCCACAAGGTCCTTCGCTAAATTCCACTGCCAGTCATCCTTTGCATTGTTGTAATCCTGCCACCTTTCAGCAAGCAGGAGCTTCTTCCTGCTCAAAGCTTTCTGCGCTTTCCTTATCCTCATCTCATGCTTTTTTATGAGCTTTGGATTTTCAACGCGCAAGCCATTAGAAAGGTATATGAAATCAGTAAGCCCACTGTCGACTCCTACGGGGTTCTTTATTTCCTTTGGTTCTTTCATTTCAACGGCTATTATAGCGTACCACTCCCCGTTTTTATACTTCTTCACTGTTACAGTTTTCACCTTGCCCCTTACTTCCCTGTGCTTTACCATCCATCCTAACCCTTCCAACCTTTGGCAACGTTATGCTGTTCTTGTAAATCCATTTGAAGTTTGCTTGTGGGTATGTTATGCTTGAAACATAGTTTTTGGTGTGAGGATCCTTCCTTCAAAGAAGTTCATGAACGATTTATCAGCCCTTTAAGAACGTCCTGCAGAACCTGCGAGTGAACAGTTGCTAATTCTGGATTTTTATTTCAGGCAGCGCGTTTGCCTGTTCGGCATACGTCAGGCCCATTCCCGTTTTCTCGTAGTGCTCTAGCCTTTCATAGTAAGCCCTGTTATAGAGCTCTTTGCAGAGCTGGTTATCGAGGGTTCTCCTGTTCCTCATCTGGGTAGAGCCTGAACTTATACGCCGAAAGCATATACATTATTGGTGTAAGGAACATTTAAACATTGGGAGAAGTCCGTATATCTAATCCCTGAAGGTCAGAGTTTTATTGCTTCCCACAAACCCCTAACACCTTTATAATGTGTATACTAGAAGCATAGAAAAACCTCTACGACCAGCTGCAGGTGCTATATAACAGGACATTATGAAAGGCTTGAAAATTTTAGGATCTGGCATGCGCTGAACTAGAATGCGCTGGTAGGATGATTGTGCCTGCGGGGACACCGACTGTAAGGCATCTACTGATGTGTAGTTGAAACATGCTGCAGGCTAACCCAGAATTAAGAAGCTTTAGCGTGAGGGTGCCACTTATTGAAGCATGCCAATGGCAACTGGTATTCATTTAAAAAGCACAGCATGAACTATAAACGGTAACGCAATTGTAGCATCCACGTGAACTGTAATATGCTTGCCCTTCGGCTTTATTTTACCCCATGAGACAGCCTCCCTGGTGAGCGCTCCGCTTAGGCTACCGTCATACTCATATGCAGATGTAAGATAAACTGCAGTATCAAGCCCGTCTATAAACTGAGACCACCATATAGCGTGATGCTTGGAAATCCCGCCCCCAATAATCAGCGCTCCAAGGGTTTTCTTTGTATATACAAAATCTGACATCAATGTTTCATCCTTTAGGACATCTAAAATGAAATTGTTATGCGACTGCCCGTATAACCATAGTTGGTAACCTACAGCACCATCAGTTATACCAGGTACAATTACTGGTATTTTATTCTTATACGCCCAGTATAGCATTGAGTTTTCATTATTAATATACTCGCCAAGATCCCATGCTAACTGGTAAGTGGGTATTCTGGTTTCGGCATTGTTATATTTTATTTTTAAAAAATCCTGCATCTTGTTTTCTATTTGCTCACCATAATTCTTTACAGGCACAAGCACATTACCTAATCTATGAAAACCCATTTTAAGCAATTTAGCATCATCGTCAAAATATGTTCCATGATAATATTTTCCATAAGTTCTTGCAATATCATGATCCAGTGCACCGCATGTGGTTATAACGAGATCAAATGCCTTTTCCTTTAATAACTGTACAATTATACCTCGGTTTCCGGTTGCAATTATGTCTGCTGGAAATGTAAGTATTCTTCCTTTTGAGCTGTGAACGATGTCATTTAACATAATGGATGCTTCCGCCAGTTCCCTGCCAGAAAATCCACCAGAGTGTAGCATTTCATCAAGTATATTTGAGGGGGTTTGTCCATTTTTTAATGTTATATCTTCAACAGTTTCTAAATTTTTCATCAAATTAAGGTATGAAAAAATAAAAATTTAAACCTTTAATTTACCTTAGAGTTTTCCTATATCTTCTGGAACCCTGATTGTTATTATATTCTGTCCCTCTTCCCAGTTGGCTGGTATGATATCAAACTCAGTGGCGCTTGCTGGATGTTCATAAATGTATTTTAATCCCTTTAGCGCGTTTAAAATGTGCTTAACATCCTTTCCCAGTCTATCATTAAACACTGATATATATTGTACTACTCCGTCTGGGTCTATTATTACTGTTCCTCTTTTTGTCATTCCGGTTTCTTCATTTAAAAAGCCGTAGGTACTAGCAATCTGTTTTGTCATGTCTTCAACAAGAGGGTATGTTACTTTTTTTACTCTTGGACTTGTTTCCCACCAAACCTTATGAGAATAGATTGAATCTTCGCTAATAGCAAAAACTTCTGCATTTAACGCTTTAAACTTATCATACGATCCCTGGAATGCCTCAAGGTCAGTTGCGCATACAAATGTGAAGTCGCCTGGATGAAATGTAAGAACAACCCATTTTCCTTTATAATCATTTAATGAGATTTTTTTGATCTTTTTCTCCACAGGGAAAAACGCTTTTGCGGTGAAATTTGGTGCCTGCTTTCCTACTTCTAATTTATTTGTTTCCATGATTATAGAATATTATATTCGGTATAAAAATATTACTCTATTTTCTATTTTTTTTAAATATATAAACCATTTAATTTAAAAAATGATATAATTTAAAGGAATGTTTTAATAAAGTTTTTTAGGTTGATTTATGTATACCGGTGATATGGTAGATGAACTTGATATCAAGATAATAAATGCACTAAATGATAACCCCGATTACTCTATAGACCAACTAGCTAAGACCCTTAGTGTTAGCAAAGGAACCATTAGAAACAGAATAATAAAAATGAAGGAAGACCAGATTTTAATAGGAAGTTGTTTAAAAGTTAGATGGAGATCCATTGGTATGGATGAAGTTTATCTTGGCCTAGATATAATGCCTGACCTTTTCCTCAAAGTTCTTGACACAATAAAGGCTTTTGACTTTGTTAAAAGTTTATACTCTACTTCAGGAGACCATTCGGCCATAGCGTATGTAGTTGCTAAATCAGAAAAAATTAATGAATACATATCTCAGATAGAAAAAATACATGGTGTTAACAAGGTTTATCCGGCATTCGTTACCAATATAATTAAATGGTGAAACGTCTGCAATCTGTTCTTATCCATTAATGTTTATATCCTTTTTCCATTTATTTTCCATTTTAAAAGCAAATTTTTATAACTTTTAATAAATAAAACGTTTTTAAAGGCAAATAAATGGCGAGGTTTATTCTAAAATTTGTTTGCACATAAAATACTGCATATTTTTACGCATTAAACGGGGTGGACATAGCATATATAGTATGGATATGTGTTAGGCCCTGTATAGCTTTATGCAGATTCCATTTTATGTTTTTATGAATGGCCAGGAGATAGTTTACATTAATTAGCGCGTCTATAATGAATTATCACAATTATATAAATTAGGAACAAGGTAAGCATTACAATTGCCATGATTAAAGTTAAAGCTGACACTAAAGATGTAGGTTTTCCAAATGTAAAAATAAAAGGAATTGGAAATACGATTATGGAAACCCCATAATTACCAGTAAATCCTGAAATAATCAACAGTAGAACTCCTGCAACTATAATAACAAAGCCAAAAATGTACAAATACCCAGATTTCATCTTAAAATATATTTTTAAAAAATCAGTAGCCCTTTCCCATTTCCCTTATCATCATTTTGACGTCATCGCCTAGAGGATACATTACAGGTGACGTTGCTCCGCTTTCAATGTATTCCCTTACTTTTTTCCTGCACTGATCCGGTGTACCTGTAACTGTAAGCATTTTAACAACATCATCAGGAACTAATTGTTTTGCCTTTTCTAATCCGCCGGGCTTTGCTGGCCACCCTCCAAGCGCTTCATTGACCTCTGTAATCAATGATTCTGATACACCACTTGCTTTCATTATATGAGGCTGTTGCCCTAGATACATGGAAACGAGCGTTTTCGCTCTATCTATCGCCTTATCTTCGTCATAATCCATGGAAACAACAACTAGCTGCGGCCTGTCGATGTCTTCAAGCTTCCTTCCAACTTTTGCAGCTCCCTTCTTTATCATTTCTAGTGCTTTTTTGTTATATTCTGGAGATACAAGGTAATTTAAAAGAACCCCATCACCTATTTCCCCAGCTAACTCCAGCATTTCGAACCCTGTTGCACCTATGTAAACTGGCACCTTTCTAGGCTTTCTTTCTCCATAAACAACATCCAATTGAATATCAGTAACATTCACAAATTTACCGTGAAATGTGACCGTTTCTAGGTTAAAAAGCCGCTTAAGAACTGTCACATATTCCCTCATTGCAAGAAGCGGCTTTTCCCTTTTAATCCCCACTTTTGAAGCAAGCGGCTCCCACCAAGCGCCCACACCAAGTATTACCCTGTCGGGGGCCAACTCATAAAGTGTTCCAAATGTGGCCGCCATCAAACCCACATTCCTAGTCCAGTTATTAACTACGCCACTTGCTACAGTTATTTTTGTTGTGTTAGATGCAACCGCAGCCATGGGAACTATCGCATCCCTGGCAAGCCTAGATTCAGCAAACCACACCGCTTCAAAGCCGTTCTGCTCTGCATACTTGGAGTATTCTATCTCATCTTTTATTGGGTGCTTATCCTGCATATATAAAGCCAGTCTTACCATAATAAATGGTCCATTAAGTTAATATTTAAGCGTTTTAAGCCAATCATCGTGTCTGGAGTGAGTGTAAAGGAAATAGTTAATCAAGCGCTTAAACGTGGCATGCAAGTTAGTCCTGAAGTCATAAAATTTATTGAAAATAATCCAGATTATGCTTCGAAGGCCCTGCATGCTATAATGCATAAAAGAAAAGATGATGGTGTTTTTTTGACGCTTAAGGACATAATTACTAATAATTCAGTTAACTTTGAAAACAACAAAGTTACCTTTTCGGTAAGTGGAGGAAGGTCTTTTTCAGATGGCCTTTTGCTTTTGCAGCCAGAAGAAATATCTCTGATGCTTGCAGATAGGCTTAATAGGCTAAAATCCCTGTGGTCCACAAGGCCAGAGAAAATTAATTTTGTTTCATTACAATTTATAATTAGACAGTTTAAGGGTTATAGGTGGACTTTTGCACTAATAATGAAAAAAACAGACAATAGTTTGCTTCTTGATGATGGAAGGTCAACTGTTCCATTGAAGGTATCTGAAAGGAAAATATTAAACGAAGCAGTTCTGGGTTCTGCTGCTGCTTTTAAAATCAAATATAATGAAGAACCTATTATAGAGGAGATGTCAGATATAGATGTTCCAGAAATTCACGACATGAAGAAAAATGCTGGGCGGGTTGCTATTATAAGCGGACTAAATGAAGGCAGCATCGATAATGATGAGTTATTTAAGAAGTTGCAGACGGAGAAAATCGATGGGATTATTATTTTAGGAAATTCGATAGATAGAAACGCCTTATTGGATAAGGGTTTGTTGCCAGTGTACGGCTATACAAAACTGGCTAAGCACCTTGAACAGCTGCCTAAAAATTTATTTAAAATAGTTATACCCGGTGATAATGATGAAACTAATGTTGGGCTGCCCCAAAAACCAATAGGATTTAAACTGATTAAGGATGCCTATAAAATATCTAACTTTAGATCTTTAGGGAACCCTTCTGAAATAAGGCTAAATGATCTTTTGGTTCTTCTTTATAATGGACAGGGTTTGAGTTGCTACTCAGGTTTTGATGAAGAATATGCCATTAAAAAAATACTTAAAACTAGGCATTTATCTCCAACGCTGGGAATTGTTCCGATTGCTATTTCCAATAAAGATAAATTGATAATTGAAAACAGACCTGATGTTTTTTTAATTAGTAATGTAAAAGAACCACATGACATTATGTACAGAGGTTTATGGGCAGTCGCAGTTCCCCCCTTTAACATAAATAAATGCTATGGAATATTAGATTTTGAACAAGGCCAGGCTGAATGGGTTTATACTTAATTTTAATGAATTTGGGCTCTCCTCAATTGGATGTTAACCATGCTATGCACGCCATGAATTGGATAAAGGAAAGGCGGATGTAAGTATTTTAGAACAGCCAGTATATCTCATATTTCTGATCAGCAATATATGAAGGATGTTCTCAACTACTTTTAGGCTCCAGTGATCCCACTTGTGCTTGCACAAGACTTTGCCCATGAGCCTTTTCATCATGTTAGATGTGTACTTTATCTCATGAACAACAAGCCTTGTAAAGTATCATTTAAATTAGCACAATATTGAACTGAAGTGAAAAATTATGTCAATATGTGCATAAAGAGCTATTTACAGATATTAAATCCTAATACATTAAACTGTATTGTTGATAAAAAAGTTAAAATATTAGCTTTTTCATATATTTAGTTAAGGTGCTATGATAAATGGCAAAAAAGAAAAAAACTGAAGTAAAGAAGGAGCAGAAGAAACAGTAGGATAGCGAACTATTCTGCTTTTGTCTCAAGTATATTTTTTATTGACAGTTTTATATCTTCAGACTTTACTGTCTTTCTTCCAGCATGTGATGCAAGAAGAACGGATTGATTGGCAACTTTTAACCCATATTCTTCTAAAAATTTTTCCATTTCATTTATGGCATCTTCGCCAACTCTTTCAGCCCCTGCCCTCTTAAATATCCTATATATGGCCGAAGCCGGTATTTCTGGCATATGCACCCATATTATGCGCGGTCTTTAAACCTTTTTTGAGAACGAACGCAGCTGCTGCTTAATTTGATTCAATTTTCTGCCCAAAACCTGCTAAAATCACGCACATATACTGAAACTTAATAACCCGCCTTCGCACATCGATCATCTAAAGGTGCATAAATATGCCAGAAGTTTGGATGCCATATGGAGAGGTTGAGGTTTCATTAAGATTAAAACACGAAAATTATGAAGGAACTGTAGAACCTTTAAAAGTAGATAACTATGGCGAGGAAATAAAGGATGTAGTTTACTATATTACAGATGGAAAAAGGGAAAGTTTAGATTTGTTGCAAAAAAAATTTCAGCAATTAAGACCCCTTGATTATAAGCCTGCAAGAGAAACAATAATAGATGGAGTTCTTGTTAAAATTCCAGAAAATATCGAGAAAACAGTAACAGTGTGCTCAGTAAGGCTTGACCCGGTATATGGATTTACTGGACCTCATTCCATTTTAGCACAGTTGACCGACTTGCAGGATGAATTTCTAAAAAGAAAAGATGCTGATTTAGCAAATGACCCATCTATGAATTTTGCCGCTAGGATATTAGAGGAAACAAATCCTAGTGCAATATGTTATTTTGGTGGTTCTACGCAAAGGGTATTAACGGGATCTGCTACTGAAGTTTTCAAAAGGATTCAGAACACGTTTCTGGAAAAAGCTGTTAAGCCAAAAAAACACAAATTTATTGTTGCCTCGGCAGGAGGATGCCCATATGATGATACTCTTTCTGATGCTTTGATTTCAGCATATAATCTCTTACCACATATGGACAATGACTGTGAAGTAATTCTTGCAGCTGAATGCAAAAATGGGCTGGGGGATGAAGGGCTCAGAAGATTGACACTGGGGCTATCATCTAGCAGCATGGCAACACAAATTCTGGGTAAAATAAAAAAGCAAGCGCACCTGAGTTTGGTAAGTTCGCTTCCAAGCACGATTATAAGCAGTTTAGGAATAAGCGGATATACCAGTTTAAGTGAAGCTTTTGAGTTTATTGAATCTAGAAACTCTTGGAAACTCAAGGCTTGGATACCTAAAGAAACTGCCACACTTTACGCAGGCGAAACAAAGTGACAAAATTATTAATTAACATTGGTGAAGAAAAAATAGAAGCTGAACTGAATAGTGCAGTCTGCCCCTATACAATAAACGCTTTTTTGAGGAAAAGGGTTATCAATTCACTGGTCATAAATACACCATATGGATTTTTGATTAATACCGGCGTTATAGCTGGTTATGAAAAGGCGAGAAATCATTTTAAACAGGGAGAACTTGCATTTGATCCAAAGGGTTCCTGGCTGATAATTTTTAAAATCGACAGCACCTACCAAAACAGAGCAAATCCAGTTGGTTCTGTCCTTCCAATAGATATTAGGAAATTTATGGGAATCAAATCTGTTATTTTAGAGTTCAAATTAGACTAGGTTTTTATATAATTTGAAAAAATAATGGCGCGTGTCTCCTTAATTTGATTTATCTTTTTATTATCAATAAAGGAACTTCTTGCTCATCCTGCATTAATCCGCCATGATGCCCCTTGAATGCTATGTAATCGGCATCACCTTCCCCCCTGTATGAATATATTAGCGACTCATTATCACTGGGTATGGCCAGTATATCTCCAATCCTGTCTTCAAATCTGGGATCCAATTTTGGCCCTAGGAAACCGTTTTTAATAACTTCAGACTTTCTGTACAAAATAAATTCACTTAAGTTTTTCTCAAAGTATCTTATTGCTGAATCTTCATTTTTAACCTTTAAAAACACTGCTCTTGAATCACCAAATGGTGGCATTTCTAAAACGTCCATAAGCTGCTGGTCTACCACATTTGTTTTTTCATTGGGAACCTGCCCGTGATCTGCTGTAATTATGGCTGTGAATCCTTCAGTGCCACTTATTGACCTTGATATTAATTCAAGCATGCTTTCTGCTGCACTGTATGCTTCAGCAGATTGCGGACCATAATGATGCGAAAGGGTGTCCACTACTGGCGTATAAACCGAAATAAACATTTTTCCTTTCTGAGAAAGTAATCTCCTTAACTGTATAAAGGCATCCCATGGATAGTAATATTTGATTCTGGACATTCCTCGTGTATGAAATGCTGTTGTTGGTGATTCTGATATTGAATTCGGCAATATGGCAGTGCTAGAGACTCCTAGTTTTGAAAGTTCAAGACCTAAAGGTATTGCTTTTTCAGATATATATTGGGGAAAATTCTGAGAAAGCATTTGAATTGGTTCCTCCTGCGCTGGATGTGATAAATTGAGCATGTTTATTATACTGCCAAATTCTTTCATGTAAGTTGTAAATCCCATCACACCATGTTCAGCAGGAGTGAGCCCTGTATAAAAGCTCAGCATGGCTGCTGCAGTAGTTGAAGGAAATATGCTGGTGATTTTTTTAACTTCTGCATCATTTAGCGGGTTTTTTATCTTTTTGAAAACACTTTGCCCAAATGCGTCTAAAATTATAAGCACAAATTTGTCTTGATTCCCAAGGTTGTAGTTTAATGGGGTTCTATCGGTTTTACCTCCAAAAAACCTTATCACACTTGCATATATGTTTGAAATACTGTTTCCATTATACTCTGGTTTTATAATTTCCATTTTATATCCCTTATAATAATCATTGACCCCTTTAAATTTCTTTAGCCTATTTTGTGCCGAATTTTTTTTATTAAGGGTTTTGCTGAACGCATGTATGCTAACAAAAATGTGACGATCGTTGGCAACTAAAATTAAATGATCATTCAGCACTTTTAATAAAAGTTAGGAGTTTGGGGGAGTGGTAATTCTCAGCGTTTAGATGCACGAACTTTTGCACTGATGCCTGTGCTTTACTCAGAAAGGAGAACCCACTCAACAACCGGCTGCAGGTGCTATATAACAGGACATTATTAAAGGCTTGAACATTTTAGGATCTGGCATGCGCTGAACTAGAATGCGCTGGTAGGATGATTGTGCCTGCGGAGACACCGACTGTAAGGCATCTACTGGTGTGTGCAGTTGAATCATGATGCGACCAATTCAGAATTAAGAAGCTTTAGCGTTAGAAGGTGTCACTGTCGGAATTGTTATAGTTTTTTTGAATCAATGCAACACAAACGCTCTAAAAAGAATGCCTCATCAGATAACTTACAACATCATCAACGAATATTTGGTTGTTCTGAAAACCTCCAAATTTACTGCTTAATGGTAGGCTCAAGTCTAAATGAAACAGACGGTACTGCATAAATAATTATTGGCGAGGAATTCTAAATCAATCTATTTAAAATGATCAAAAGAAAAATTATTGCTAGATATATGTTTGTATAAATAAAAACCTTAAACGAATCGTTTTCATTAGAGGATATTATTACTTTGAAACTAAGCAACAGCATTATTATGTTCAAAATCTCAACTATAGCCAAGAAGTAATAATTTAATTCTATAATTCCAATCATTGTTGTAAACACTGTTAACAGTAATGCAAACAGGCCAATCAATCTGGCTGTAAATTTTTTGCCATACACCACTGGTAACATTGGAATTCCCGCTATCTTATAATCATCATAATACTTTATTGATATGCTCCATATATGTATTGGTGTCCATATAACAATGATCATAAATAAATAAAACGGCAACCATGCAAACAGTTTATCTGTAATTCCGCTCCACATAACAAAAACTGGTGCCCCGCCTGCCAGAGAACCTATTAAAATATTAAATACAGTCTTCCTTTTAGATAACCAATTATAAAGTACTGGATCAAATAGTACCCCAAAAACTATCCAGAAACTGGAATATGGGGAGGCAAGCCATGCTAGTGCTATTGATATAATTAGCAAAATTATACCAAATAATAATGCGTTAATGGGCTTAATTTTGCCAGATGGTATCGCTCTATTGCAGGTTCGTTGCATTTTTTTGTCAATATCCCGGTCAATATAATTAGTAATGGCGTTTATACCAGAGGTTGCTATATACAATGCTATCAACGATATAATGAATCCATATAAATTACTGGAGGGATACGCTAAAAAACCCCCGGCTATTCCGGCAAGAACTAGAAGAAAAGTTACCGCTGGCTTTGTTAAATCAATATATGACGATATTTTCATTACACTTAACTCATAATACAGTTTAATTTGCTTTTCTAAAAAAGTGGGCCGGGCCGGATTTGAACCGGCGACCCCCGCCGTGTGAGGGCGATGTGCTAACCAGGCTACACCACCGGCCCACAATAATTGTTTACGATGCCGCCACTCTTAGCTCGTAATTAGTTTATACATAATGTTTTACTTTTATTTATGTGTCAATTTTGCCAGACGTCTTTGTGGAATTGGTTTACTTGTAATCTTATCACTTTGTAGTTTTGTGACGTTCACTTGCTTAACGCCCACACTTTATTATTTACTAAAAAGCCAGTATTTAAGCACAACGGAAGAGCCATGAATTTTTAGAGAGATGTAACTGGTCTTTTTAATTTACCACTTTATAAATAAGATGCTTAATAATACATAATCCTGGATAAACGTCATTAACGGTTAATTTATTTGTAAAAGGTTTGCCGCGGGCCAGGTTTGAACTGGCGACACTCCGGTCTTCAGCCGGATGCTCTCCTTAGCCCTTTCGTCAGGCTGAGCTACCGCGGCTCTCGCTCTACATTCTAGATAGATTATATAAATTTTTGGTTGCTAATTTGAGGGCGGCGTTAATCCCATAACCTGTGCACATTATGCATCAACAAAATTGGTTTAATCCATTAAGGCAGCTGTTCATTGAAGAGTGGTGCTGAGCAAATTTCCTAATTAATTTGCAAATACAAAGCTTT
>Ga0080006_1137959_pt1 | contig 19769 bp, 13 predicted proteins | sample RS3BMetagenome_FD_69209 | JGI IMG/M metagenome (GOLD analysis project Ga0080006, IMG submission 69209) | Ferric oxide microbial mat and aquatic microbial communities from Rainbow Spring, Yellowstone National Park, USA - RS3B (SPADES... ... | reverse complement strand
TGGCCGCTAGGCGGGCCGCGACCTGGGTGGGCGTCGACGCCCTGGTGCTGACGTACGCGCTGGTTCCGGTGCTGTGGATCTTCAGCCTCTCGCTCAAGCCGACGTCAACGGTCAAGGACGGCAAGCTGATCCCCTCGTCGGTGACCTTCGACAACTACCGCGCCATCTTCAGGGGAGGCTTCTTCGGCTCCGCGTTGGTCAACTCCATCGGTATCGGCTTGTTCACCACCGCGATCACGGTGGTGCTGGGGGCGATGGCGGCCTACGCCATTGCCCGGCTTGACTTTCCGGGAAAGCGGCTGCTCATCGGTGCCACGCTGATGATCACGCTGTTCCCGGCCATCTCCCTGGTCATACCGCTGTTCAACATCGAACGTTTCCTCGGTCTGTTCGACACCTGGCCCGGGTTGATCCTGCCCTACTGTGCGTTCGCGTTGCCACTGGCCATCTACACGTTGTCGGCGTTCTTCCGCGACATACCCTGGGATTTGGAGAAGGCCGCAAAGATGGACGGCGCCACGCCGGGGCAGGCCTTCCGCAAGGTGATCGTCCCGCTGGCGGCGCCCGGTGTGGTCACCGCCGGGATCCTGGTGTTCATCTTCGCCTGGAACGACCTGCTGCTGGCGCTGTCGCTGACCGCGACCAAGGCGGCCATGACCGCGCCGGTGGCGATCGTGAACTTCAGCGGCACTTCGCAGTTCGAGGAACCCACCGGCTCGATCGCGGCCGGCGCGATCGTGATCACGGTCCCCATCATCGTTTTCGTTCTCATCTTCCAACGGCGCATTGTCGCCGGTCTGACCTCCGGCGCTGTGAAGGGATAGCCCGATGGCCGAGATCGTGTTGTCGCACGTGAGCAAGAGTTACCCCGACGGCGCGTCGGCGGTGAGGGATCTCAACCTCACCATCGCCGACGGCGAATTCGTCATCCTGGTCGGGCCTTCCGGCTGCGGCAAGACCACGACGCTGAACATGATTGCCGGCCTTGAGGATATCTCGTCGGGTGAGCTGCGCATCGGCGGCGAGCGGATGAACGAGAAGGCACCCAAGGACCGCGACATCGCGATGGTGTTCCAGTCCTATGCGCTCTACCCGCACATGACGGTCCGGCAGAACATCGCCTTCCCGCTGACCCTGGCCAAGATGAAGAAGCCGGAGATCGCCAAGAAGGTCGAGGAGACGGCCAGAACCCTCGACCTCACCGACCTTTTGGACCGCAAGCCCTCGCAGTTGTCCGGCGGCCAGCGGCAGCGGGTCGCGATGGGCCGCGCGATCGTGCGCCATCCCAAGGCCTTTCTGATGGACGAGCCGCTGTCCAACCTCGACGCCAAACTGCGGGTGCAGATGCGTGGGGAGATCGCCCGGCTGCAGAAGCGGCTGGGCACCACGACCGTCTATGTCACCCACGACCAGACCGAGGCGATGACGCTGGGGGACCGCGTCGTGGTCATGCACGCCGGTGTGGCCCAGCAGATCGGCACACCCGACGAGCTCTACGAGCGCCCGGCGAACCTGTTCGTCGCGGGGTTCATCGGCTCGCCGGCCATGAACTTCCTGCCCGCCGCCCTGACGCCGGTCGGCCTGCAGACGGCTTTCGGCGAGGTGATGCTGACGCCCGAGACGGCGCAGGTGATCGCGCGACACCCGAAGCCACGCAACGTCATCGTCGGGGTGCGGCCCGAGCACCTGGCCGACGCCGCGCTGATCGACGGGTATCAGCGGATCAGGGCGTTGACCTTCGACGTCAAGGTCGACCTGGTGGAGTCGCTGGGCGCCGACAAATACGTGTACTTCACCACCTCCGGCCCCGCTGTGCACTCGGCTCAGCTCGACGAGTTGGAGGCCCAGGGCGAGGAAGTGCACGGGAACCGGTTCGTCGCACGGGTTGCCGCCGAGTCCCGGGCCACCGCAGGGCAGCCGATCGAGTTGGCGTTCGATACGGCCAAGGTCGCCGTCTTCGACGCCGATTCCGGGGCGAACCTGACCGTTCCCGTGCCGCCGGCTTAAGCTGCTCGCGCCCAAGCAAGCAAGCAAGCACCCTCAGCCGGCTATACGAGGTCTCATCAGGTGGCCGTTGATGCGTGCCAGGAGATCTCCGGGCTCACGGCGGATGTCGTCAACCGTCATCGGAATACTTGTCCACCCGCACTCCTGCAGGCGAGCGGTTTTCAGTCGGTCGTGCAGCAGCGCATTGCGACCTACGTGCCACTCCACGCTGTCGTACTCGGCGACGATCATCGCGTCTGGCCAGGCGAAGTCGACACGCCAGAGTCGGCCGTGGCGGTCGAGGATGTTGTACTGCAGTTCTGGCATCGGCATTCCGCTGTCGATGAAAAGCAGTCGCGCCTCGCTTTCCATCGGAGATTCGGCGCGGCCGTCGGCGTGGTCGACTAGTTCTCGGACCTTCACGATCCCGCGGCGGCCCCGCTGCTCGCGAACCGCGGCGCGCAGTTCGGCTCCGCTACAGGCGGTGCTGTGCAGGGCGGCGTCGAGCGTCGCCAAGGCGCGTGGGCGCCGCAGCATCCGGGCTACTTCTATCGCGGTCCACGCCGGCGCTGTTGCCAGGTGACCTTGCACGCGTCGTAGCGGCGCACCGAGTCGCTGATGCACCATGAGCCCCGGCGCTGGGCGCATCCGGATGCCCGGATCAAGAACATGCAGGCGGGACGCGCCCTCGGTGTCGAAGCCGTACAACGCCGCGGCGGTACCCATGCATGCGACTACTGGCCGACCGGCCTTGAGTCGCGCCGCAGCCAGCGCGCCCGACACGTCGGGCTCACACGCCGCGTAGACGCCGTGGCATACCCGGATTAGACCACCGGACTTCACGAGTCCGGCTAATCGTTTGCGCGAGACCACGGTCAGAAGTTGGGCAGTAGTTGCCAGCCCGCCGCCGCCGCGGAGCACGCTTTCGATGTCCACAGCAGGTAAACATTCAGCGAAGCGGGCGGCCCGGTTAGCCGACTACCGACGAACTGTGGACAAGCCCGCGACTGTGCATGCCCCCTTTCCCCGCCGAGCAGACGCAAAAGCCCCCGACACGCCCAAGAATTGGGGGCTTTTGCGTCTGCTCGGCCGAGAAAGGGGAGGGGCCAGCCACCTAGAGCCAGTTGTTGCGCCGGAACTGGAAGTACAGGATCAGGCAGAACGAGGCCATCACGGCCATCACCACCGGATAACTCCACTCCCAGTTCAGCTCGGGCATGAAGCGGAAATTCATGCCGTAGATCGCGGCGACCATGGTGGGAAACGCGATGATGCCCGCCCAGGCCGCCATCTTGCGCATGTCGTTGTTCTGCTGCATGCCCACCCGCGCCAGCGCGGCCTGCACCAGCGAGGTGAGCATGTCGTCGTAGCTGGCGATCTGCTCGGCGGCCTCGGTGTGGTGGTCGGCGACGTCGCGCAGGTAACGCCGCACCTCCTTGGATATCAAGTCCTTGCTCTCCGACTGGATGCGCTGCAAGGCGAAGCCCAGGGGTACGACGCAGCGGCGCAGTTCCACGACCTCCCGCTTGAGCAGATAGATGGGTTCGACGTCCAGGGTGCCGCTCGGGGAGAACGCCACCTCCTCGATGCTGTCGATGTCATCCGCCATCAGGTAGGTGACGGCGAGGTAGTGGTCCACCACGTCGTCGGCGATCGCGTGCATCACCGCGTAGGAGCCCAGCCGCAGCTGCTCGGGATCGGCCTCCATGCGCTTGCGCACCTGCGACAGGCCGCCGTGCTCGCCATGGCGGACCGTCACCACGAAGTCCTCGCCGACGAAGATCATGACCTCGCCGGTCTGGACGATCTCGCGGGCCAGCACCACCGAGTCATGCGGGACGTAGTTCACCGTCTTGAGGACCAGGAACAGCGTGTCGTCGTAGCGTTCGAGCTTGGGCCGCTGATGGGCGTGCACGGCGTCTTCGACCGCCAGTGGATGCAGCCCGAAGACGTCGGCCACGGTCTGCATGTGCGTCTCGTCGGGCTCGTGCAAGCCGACCCAGACGAAAGCCTCCTGCTGTGCCGCCCGAATCTCGCGGACCCTGCTCAGCGCGGAGGCATAGGTGTACGCGCCGGGCAGCCGCCGGCCCTCGACGTAGACGGCGCAGTCGACCAGGGGCTCGGCGGGCATGGGGTGGGGGTGCGTGTGGTGGCGAACCGGCCGCGCTACCGGTCTCAACACCTCGGGCAATGCGTCGGACGATGCATCGGGCCTATGGAGCACACACACCTCCGATCGCGCGTTGTTCTGACCGGCGGATCTCCATGGTACGCGGTCGGGCCGCGCGGGGCCCGGCGCCGAGGCCGGCCGGGGAAAACCCCTGCCAGCGGACCGGGGAATCCCGGCCGCGGCGGGGGCGATAGTTTCGAGCCGAAACCCGAATCAGCACCAACCCCCTCCATAAGGAGTACTTCGACGTGAGCGCAAGTCCCCTCAAAGTCGCCGTCACCGGTGCCGCCGGCCAGATCGGCTACAGCCTGTTGTTCCGACTGGCCAGCGGCTCGCTGCTGGGTGCCGACCGCCCGATCGAGCTGCGTCTGCTCGAGATCGAGCCCGCGCTGAAGGCGCTCGAAGGCGTGGTGATGGAACTCGACGACTGCGCATTCCCGCTGCTGGCGGGCGTCGAGATCGGTGCGGACGCCAACAAGATCTTCGACGGCGCCAACCTGGCGCTGCTGGTCGGCGCCCGTCCGCGCGGCCCGGGCATGGAGCGCAGCGACCTGCTGGAGGCCAACGGGGCGATCTTCACCGCGCAGGGCAAGGCCCTCAACCAGGTGGCCTCCGACGACATTCGCGTCCTGGTCACCGGCAACCCCGCCAACACCAACGCGCTGATCGCCATGACCAACGCTCCCGACATCCCGCGGGAGCGGTTCTCCTCGCTGACCCGGCTCGACCACAACCGGGCGATCTCGCAGCTGGCCAGGAAAACCGGGGTGCCGGTCACCGACATCACGAAGATGACGATCTGGGGCAACCACTCGAACACCCAGTATCCCGACGTGTTCCACGCCGAGATCCGCGGCAAGAACGCCGCCGAAGTCGTGGGCGACCAGGCTTGGATCGAGAACGATTTCATCCCGACCGTCGCCAAGCGGGGCGCGGCGGTGATCGCGGCGCGCGGCGCGTCGTCGGCCGCCTCGGCGGCGTCGGCGACCGTCGACGCCGCCCGGACCTGGCTGCTGGGTACCCCCGACGGCGACTGGACCTCCATGTCGGTCATCTCCGACGGTTCCTACGGTGTGCCGGAAGGCCTGATGTACTCGTTCCCGGTGACCACCCGGGACGGCAATTGGACGATCGTGTCCGGCCTGGAGATCGACGACTTCTCCCGAGTCAAGATCGACGCATCCGCCGCCGAACTGGCCGACGAGCGCAAAGCGGTCACCGAGCTGGGCCTGATCTGACGGACGCGTGCCAATTAGGCCCACTAACGGGCAGTCAGTACCCTGGGGCGCGTGGTCGAATCGCTTGAATCGGTACGCAATGGCGCCGAGCAGGCCGTGATCAGCGACGCAGAGATCTTCGCGGCGCACGTAGGCGGAAAGCTTTCCGTGGCGCTGAATGCCCCGCTGGACACCCGGCGCGCCCTGTCGATTGCCTACACTCCCGGTGTGGCGCAGGTCAGCCGTGCGATCGCCGCCGACCACGCCCAGGCCGCCCGCTACACCTGGGCCAACCGGCTGGTGGCCGTCGTCAGCGACGGCAGCGCGGTGCTTGGCCTCGGTGACATCGGGCCTGCGGCGTCGCTACCGGTGATGGAGGGCAAGTGTGCCCTGTTCCGGGCGTACGGCGGACTGAACGCGATCCCGATCGTGCTGGACACCAAGGATCCCGACGAGATCGTCGAAACCCTGATCCGGCTGCGCCCGACGTTCGGCGCGGTCAACCTGGAAGACATCTCCGCGCCACGCTGCTTCGAGATCGAACGACGACTCGTCGACGCGCTGGACTGTCCGGTGATGCACGACGACCAGCACGGGACGGCGATCGTCGTACTCGCCGCGCTCATGGGTGCCACCAAGTTGCTCGGCCGGGACCTGTCCTCGCTGCGGGTGGCGGTCTCCGGCGCCGGGGCCGCGGGCGTCGCCTGCACCAACCTGCTTCTGGCGATGGGAGTCTCGGACATCATCGTGCTGGACTCGCGCGGCATCGTGCACGCCGGACGCGAGGACATGAACGACGTCAAGCGCGATCTGGCGCTGCGCACGAACCCGGACGGCCGCACCGGCGGTCCGGCGCAGGCGCTCGACGGTGCCGACGTTTTCCTCGGGCTGTCGGCGGGCGTGGTCCCCGAGGAGACGATCGCCACGATGGCGCCCGGCGGGATCGTGTTCGCATTGTCCAACCCCGACCCCGAGATCCACCCCCACGTGGCGGCCAAGTACGCGGCAGTGGTGGCCACCGGCCGCAGCGACTTCCCGAACCAGATCAACAACGTGCTCGCCTTTCCCGGGGTGTTTCGCGGGGCGCTGGACGCCGGGGCGCACCGGATCACCGAAAAGATGATGGTGGCCGCGGCCGAGGCGATCTTCTCCGTCGTCAGCGACGACCTCGCTCCCGATCGGATCGTCCCCAGCCCGCTGGACCTGCGCGTCGGGGACGCGGTCGCCCGGGCGGTGGCCCTGGCCGCAGAAGTCCCGGCCGCTGCAGTCTCCGGGGGGTGAGAACCGGCAGGTTGGCCGCGCTGCTCACCGCCCTGACCGTCGGCTGCGCGACCGCCACCCACGGCGGGCCTCCGGAAGTGGCGGTCGGGTCCGGCCCCGGCGCCGAATCGACGCTGCTGGCCGGGATCTACGCCGCGGCGTTGCGGTCCTATGGTTTCGGCGCGCGAACCGAGACGGCCGCCGACCCGATGTCCGGGCTCGACTCCGGCGCGTTCACCGTCGTCCCGGCGTTCACCGGCCGAACCTTGCAGCGCCTGCAGCCCGGCGCGTCGGCGATGTCGGCGGCCGGGGTGTACCGCGCGATGGTCGCGGCGCTGCCCGAGGGCGTGCTGGCGGGCGACTACACCACCGCCGCCGACGACAAGCCGGTGCTGGTGGTGACGGGGCCGACGTCGACGGCCTGGGGCGGGCAAGATCTCAGCGAACTGCCCAAGCACTGTGACGGGCTGGTGACCGGGGCGGTGGCGGGATTCGCCGCGCCACCGGCGGTGGGTGCGTGCCGGCTTGCGGCGCCACGCGAATTCCCTTCCGGCGAGCAGCTTTTCGCCGCGCTGCGGGCCGGGCAGCTGACGGCCGCGTGGGCCACCGCCGCCGACCCCGCCATCCCCGCCGACTTGGTCGCGCTGGCCGACGGCAAACCCGCGCTGATCCGCGCCGAGAACGTGGTGCCGCTGTATCGCCGCAACGGGCTGGCCGATCGCCAACTGTTAGCCGTCAACGAGGTGGCCGGCGTGCTGGACACGGTGGCCCTGGCCGACATGCGCCGCCAGGTGGCCGGCGGCGCCGACCCGCAGGCGGTGGCGGGGGCGTGGCTGGCCGAACACCCGCTGGGGCGCTAGTGCCTGGGCCCCATCAACCGGCCCATGATCAGGCTGAACGGCCGCTGGTAGCCCGCGCCCAGCACTCGCACCAGCAGGTCCAGGATCTGGGCGTCCGGGCCGACGAGCACTCGGGCCTTGTTCTTGCGCACCCCGTCCAGGATGATCTTCGCGGCCTGCTGCGGGCTGGTCTTGGCCAGCCGCGTGTCGAACGTCTTGGCCAGTTCGTCGCGGTCGAGCCCCTCGGCGGCGGTGGCGTTGCGCGCGATCGCGGTCTTGATGCCGCCGGGGTGCACCGTGGTGACCCCCACCGGGTGTCCGGCCAGCATCATCTCCTGGCGCAGCGCCTCGGTGAAACCGCGGACGGCGAACTTCGCCGAGTTGTAGGCCGCCTGGCCGGGCACCGAGAACAACCCGAACACGCTCGAGATGTTGACGACGTGCCCGTCGCCGGAGGCGATCAGGTGCGGCAGGAACGCCTTGGTGCCGTTGACGACGCCCCAGAAGTCGACGTCCATCACCCGTTCGATGTCCTTGAACTGGCTGACCTCGATGTCGCCGGTGAATGCGATACCGGCATTGTTGTAGATCTGGTTGACCTTGCCGAAGTGCGTGGCGACGGCGTCGGCGTAGGCCAGAAACGCCTCCCGCTCGGTGACGTCGAGCCGGTCGGCCTTCACCGGCGCGCCGATGGCCTTGAGCTGCTCCTCGGTCTGCGCCAGCCCCTCGGTGTCGACGTCGCTGATCGCGACCTTGGCGCCCGAGCGGCCCAGCTCGACGGCCAGCGCCTGCCCGATTCCCGAACCCGCGCCGGTGACCACGGCGACCTTCCCCGCGAACCCCTGCATGACCATGCTCCTTGTCGATCGGCCCCCGTCGAGGCTACGGTACGTTCCGCCGTCGACGCGGGCTGCCAGGATGTCTGAGGGGCCGGCGCTCCCGGCCTCTGCGAACCGTCAGGAGTCAGCGCTGAAATGAACGACGATCCCCTCGCCGGCCCCCTCTCCGACGTCGTCACCCGCCAGTACGAGCGGTGGCGCTACCCCCAACCGATCCAGGATCTCGAGGCGATGCCCGAGGGAATCTGGCACTGGTTCGACCCGTCGCGGTTTCACCGGAGCCTGTGGCCCGACCGGGACTGCCGGCCCGACCTGGATATCCTGATCGCGGGGTGCGGCACCAACCAGGCCGCGGTGTTCGCCTACCGCAACCCGCAGGCCAAAGTCGTGGGGGTCGATATCAGCCGGCCGTCGCTGGACCACCAGCGGTACCTCAAGGACAAGCACGGGCTGTGGAACCTGGAGTTGCATCAGCTCCCCATCGAGGACCTGGCCACCCTGGGACGTGATTTCGACCTGATCGTGTCGACCGGGGTGTTGCACCACATGGCGGATCCGCGGGTGGGCATGAAAGCGCTCGGCGACTGCCTGCGCCCGGACGGCGCCATCGGCCTGACGCTCTACGCCAAGTACGGCCGGGTCGGTGTGGAGATGCTGCAATCGGTGTTCCGGGACATGGGGATGGATCAGGACGAGGAATCGGTGCGCCTGGTCAAAGACGCGCTGGCGCTGCTGCCGCAGGATCACCCGATCCGAAGTTATCTGCGCATGGAGGGTGCGGAACTGCAGTACGACGGCGCCGTGGTGGACACGTTCCTGCACGGTCGCGACCGCAGCTACGACGTCGACGCGTGCATCGACCTGGTCACCGCGGCCGGCCTGGTTTTTCAGGGATGGCTCATCAATTCGCCCTACTACCCGCATGATTGGTTCACGCCGGGTACCCCGGCCTACGACGCCTTCCACGCATTGCCCGAACGCCGGCTCTGGTCGGTCATGGAACGCCTGCACACCTTCGGCGCCTGCCATTTCTTCATGGCGTGCCGCCCGGAGCGGCCGAAGGAGAGTTACACCATCGACTTTTCGGCGGACGCCGCGCGCGACTACGTCCCGATGATGCGGCTGCGGTGCGGCCTGGTCGGCACCGACATCGTCAAGCCCGGCGGGCGACTGGGGCTCAACGCGGCCCAGTTCCCGTTCGTCGCGCACGTCGACGGCCGCCGCACCATCCGCGAGATCGCCGCCGAGGTGGCGCGCGCACAGTCGCGCCGGGCCGGCCTGGGCGACATCGAGGAATTCGGCCGCAAGCTGTTCGAGTCGCTGTGGCGGCTCGACTTCGTGGCGATGGGACTGGGCGGGCCCCCGCCCACCGCTGGCGCGCAGGACGTGACAGCCGGTCCGGCCGTACCGCCGTCGCCGCCCGTCGGACTCTGACATACTCTCAGCCGGTAAGCGAACGTTTCGCGACCAGCGGGCAAAGGAGTCAACAGGTACACATGAGCGACGATCCCCGCGCCGATGTCGTCACCCGCCAATACGAGCGGTGGAGGTATCCGCAGCCCATCGTCGACCTCGAGGCGTGGCTCGCCGGCAACTGGGAGTGGTTCGACCCGGTCCACGCGCACCGCATCCTGTGGCCGGACCGTCAGTACAAGCCGGACCTCGATATCCTGATCGCCGGCTGCGGCACCAACCAGGCGGCGGTGTTCGCCTACAACAACCCCGCAGCGCGGGTGGTGGCCATCGACATCAGCCAGCCGTCGCTGGACCATCAGCAGTACCTCAAGGACAAGCACGGCCTGTGGAACCTCGAGCCGAAGCGCCTCCCGATCGAGGAGGTGTCGACGCTGGGGCTCGACTTCGACCTCATCGTGTCGACCGGCGTCCTGCACCACCTGGCCGATCCGCTGGTGGGCATGCGGGCTCTGGCGGGTTGCCTGCGGGCTGACGGCGCCTTGGCGGTGATGCTGTACGCGAAGTACGGCCGGATCGGCGTCGAACTGCTGGAGTCGGTCTTCCGCGACATGGGGCTGAGCCAGGACGACGCGTCGGTGCAAGTCATCAAGGACACCATCGCGGTGCTGCCGGCGGATCACCCGGTGCAGAGCTATCTGCGGGTGGCGCGCGACGTGCAGTCCTCCGACGCCGCTCTGGTGGACACGTTCCTGCACGGCCGTCAGCGCAGTTACACCGTCGACGAGTGCGTCGATCTCGTCACGTCGGCCGGCCTGGCGTTTCAGGGGTGGCTGTTCAATGCGCCGTACTACCCGCACGATGCGTTCGCGCCCACCAGCGATTTCTATCGGGTCGCCAACGAGATGCCCGAGCGCCAGGTGTGGTCCGTCATGGAGCGCATCCAGACGCTCAACGCGTGCCACTTCTTTGTCGCGTGCCCCAACGAGCGGCCGAAAGAGTCGTACTCCGTGGACTTTTCGACGGACGCCGCCCTGGACTACATCCCGACGATGCGGTTGGGCTGCGGCCTGTCGGGCAGCGAGATCTACCGGCCGGACTGGCGGATGACCCTCAACACCGCGCAGCTGCCCTTCGTGCAGAACGTCGACGGGAGGCGCACGATCCGCGAGATCGCCGAGTCGGTGGCGCAGATGGGGTCACGGCGAGCCAACGCGGGCGACGCAGAAAACTTCGGCCGCAAGCTTTTCCAGTCGCTCTGGCGGCTGGACTTCCTGGCGATGTGCCGGGTGGCTAGCCCGGCGCCGTAGCCCTCGCCGTTCCCGGCGAGCAGACGCAAAATCCCCCATTTCGGTCCCGAAATGGGGGCTTTTGCGTCTGCTCGCGCGGGGTAGCGGCGGGGTAGCGGGGTAGCGGCGGGGTCTGCGGGGTAGCGGGGTAGCGGCGGGGCTAGCTGAACGCGGTGTCGATGATCTCCTGCTGCTCGACCGCGTGCACCTTTGACGAGCCCGACGACGGCGCCGACATGGCCCGCCGCGAGATGCGCCTGATCCCGGTCAGCTTGTCGGGCAGCAGCTCCGGCAGCTCCAGGCCGAAGCGCGGCCAGGCGCCCTGGTTGGCCGGCTCCTCCTGCACCCAGAAGTACTCCCGGGCGTTGGGGTAGCGGTCCAGCGTCTCGTCGAGTCGGTGTTTGGGAAGCGGGGCGAGCTGCTCCATCCGCACGATCGCGACGTCGTCCCGGTTGTCTTTGGCCTTGCGCGCCGCCAGCTCGTAGTAGATCTTGCCGCTGGTCAGCAGGATCCTGCTGACTGTGCTGCGGTCACCGACGCCATCTTCGTAGATGGGTTCCTCCAGCACCGAGCGGAACTTGACCTCGGTGAAGTCCTTGACGTCGCTGACCGCCGCCTTGTTGCGCAGCATCGACTTCGGTGTGAACACGATCAACGGGCGCTGAATACCGTCGAGGGCGTGCCGACGCAACAGGTGGAAGTAGTTCGACGGTGTGGAGGGCATCGCGATCGTCATCGACCCTTCCGCCCACAGCTGCAGGAAGCGTTCGATGCGGCCGGAGGTGTGGTCGGGACCCTGCCCCTCATGTCCGTGCGGCAGCAGCAGCACCAGGTTGGACAGCTGGCCCCACTTGGCCTCGCCGGAACTGAGGAACTCGTCGATGATCGACTGTGCTCCGTTGGCGAAGTCGCCGAACTGCGCCTCCCACAGGACCAGCGCGTCCGGGTTGCCCACTGTGTAGCCGTATTCGAAGCCGACGGCCGCGTACTCCGACAGCGGCGAGTCGTACACCCGGAACGCGCCGCCGGTGGGGGTGCCGTCGGGATTGGTCGCCAGCAGTTGCAGCGGCGTGAACTCGGCGCCGGTGTGCCGGTCGATGATCACCGCGTGCCGCTGGGAGAAGGTGCCGCGCCGGGTGTCCTGCCCGGACAGCCGCACCAATTTGCCCTCGGCCACCAGCGAACCCAGCGCCAGCAGCTCGCCGAAGGCCCAGTCGATCTTGCCTTCATAGGCCATCTCGCGGCGTCTCTCCAGCACCGGCAGCACGCGGGGGTGTGCGGTGAAACCCTCCGGCAGCGCCAGGAAGGCGTCGCCGATGCGGGCGAGCAGCGCCTTGTCCACCCCGGTGAACAGGGCCGCGGGGATCATCTGGTTCGCTTCGACCGATGGGCTCGGCTGGGCGCCGTGCTTCTCCAGCTCGCGGACTTCGTTGAACACCTGCTCCAGCTGGCCCTGGTAGTCGCGAAGTGCGTCCTCGGCCTCTTTGATCGAGATGTCACCGCGGCCGATCAGCGCTTCGGTGTAGCTCTTGCGGGCGCCGCGCTTGACGTCGACGACGTCGTACATGGCCGGGTTGGTCATCGACGGGTCGTCGCCCTCGTTGTGGCCGCGACGCCGGTAGCACACCAGGTCGATGACGACGTCCTTGTGGAACTGCTGCCGGAAGTCCACGGCCAGTTTCGCCACCCACACGCACGCCTCCGGGTCGTCGCCGTTGACGTGGAAGATCGGCGCCCCGATCATCTTGGCGACGTCGGTGCAGTATTCGCTGGACTTGGTGCGCTCGGGCGCGGTGGTGAAGCCGATCTGGTTGTTGACGACGATGTGGATGGTGCCGCCGACGCGGTAGCCGGGCAGGTTCGCCAGGTTCAGTGTTTCGGCGACCACGCCCTGCCCGGCGAAGGCGGCATCGCCGTGTAGCATCATCGGCACCACCGAGAAGCGCTGCTCGCCGTCTTTGCCCAGCAGATCCTGCTTGGCCCGGACCAGCCCTTCCAGCACCGGGTCCACGGCTTCCAGGTGCGACGGGTTGGCGGTCAGCGACACCGTGATGTCGTTGTCGCCGAACATCTGCAGGTAGGTGCCGGTGGCGCCGAGGTGGTACTTGACGTCGCCGGAGCCCTGTGTCTGAGCCGGGTCCAGGTTGCCCTCGAATTCGCTGAAGATCTGCTTGTAGGGCTTGCCGACGATGTTGGCCAGCACGTTCAGCCGGCCGCGGTGGGGCATCCCGATGACCACCTCGTCGAGACCGTGCTCGGCGCACTGGTCGATCGCCGCGTCCATCATCGGGATCACGCTCTCCGCGCCTTCCAGTGAAAACCGTTTCTGTCCAACGTATTTGGTCTGCAGGAAGGTCTCGAACGCTTCGGCGGCGTTGAGTTTGCTCAGGATGTATTTCTGCTCGGTCACGGTCGGTTTGACGTGCTTGGTCTCGACCCGGTGCTGCAGCCACTCCTGTTGTTCGGGCTCAAGGATGTGGGTGTACTCCACGCCGATGTGACGGCAGTAGGCGTCGCGCAACACGCCCAGGATGCCGCGCAGCGTCTTGTACTGCTGGCCGGCGAAGCCGTTGACTTTGAACGTGCGGTCGAGGTCCCACAGCGTCAGGCCGTGGGTTTGCACGTCCAGGTCGGGGTGACTGCGAAACCTTGTCCCGTCCAACCTCAGCGGATCGATGTCGGCCATCAGGTGGCCGCGGTTGCGGTAGGCCGCGATCAGCTCCATGACCCGGGCGTTCTTGTCGACGATCGAGTCCGGGTTGTCGGTACTCCACCGGATCGGCAGGTACGGGACGCCCATTTCGCGGAAGATCTCGTCCCAGAAGTCGTCGGCGAGCAGCATTTCGTGGATGGTGCGCAGGAAGTCACCGGATTCGGCGCCCTGGATGATGCGGTGGTCGTAGGTCGAGGTGAGGGTGATCAGCTTGCCGACGCCCAGCTCGGCGATGCGTTCTTCGCTGGCGCCCTGGAACTCCGCGGGGTACTCCATGGCGCCGACCCCGATGATGGTGCCCTGGCCCGCCATCAGCCGGGGCACCGAGTGCACGGTGCCGATGGTTCCGGGATTGGTCAACGAAATCGTCACGCCGGCAAAGTCTTCGGCGGTCAGCTGGCCGTCGCGGGCCCGGCGCACGATGTCCTCGTAGGCGTTGACGAACTGCGCGAAACGCATGGTTTCGCAGCGTTTGATCCCGGCCACCACCAGCGAGCGCTTGCCGTCTTTGCCCTGCAGGTCGATCGCCAGCCCGAGGTTGGTGTGCGCCGGGGTGACGGCGGTGGGCTTGCCGTCGACCTCGGCGAAATACCGGTTCATGTTCGGGTAGGCCTTCACCGCCTGCACCAGGGCGTAACCGAGCAGGTGGGTGAAGGAGACCTTGCCGCCCCGGTTGCGTTTGAGCTGGTTGTTGACGACGATCCGGTTGTCGATCAGCAGCTTGGCCGGGATGGCGCGCACGCTGGTCGCCGTCGGGACGTCCAGGGATGCCGACATGTTCTTGACGACGGCGGCGGCCGCGCCGCGCAGCACCTGCACCTCGTCGCCCGCGGCCGGCGGGGCCGCGGCCGGCGGGGGCGCGGCCGCCGGGGCGGGGGCCGGCGCCGCGCCGTTGCCCGTCGCCGCGGCCGCCTGCCCGTCCCCGGTGGGGGCGGCGGCCTGCCCGTCGCCGGCCGGCTCGGGGTGGTAGTCGGCGAGGAACTCGTGCCAGCTCGGGTCGACCGACGAGGGGTCGTCGCGGAACTTGCGGTACATCTCCTCGACCAGCCACTCGTTTTGCCCGAATGGTGAACTGATGTTGCTCACGGCCGCTGTTCGCCTCAATTCCTCTGTCCCCGGCTGTCCCCGGCTGTCCCCGACCTGTGGAGTACCTCACACCCGCGGTCGCACCCGGCGTTTTCCGCCCTCTAAAGGCTATCCGTTCCCCGGCAATCCGCCAGCCAGGGCGTCAGCCCGCCTCCCGGATCGGCGGCACCAGGTGCAGGGCGCGCGGCCAGCGTGCGGGCGGGGCGCCGAACGCCCGGCGCGCGTTGCGGGCGATCGCCTTGCCCGCCAGGTAGTTGCCGACGGCGCCGACCACGATGCCCAGGCCGATCGGCAGCATCTTGCCGAACAGCAGCGCGCTGCGGCGCACCGCGTAGCGCCTGACCCAGGCCTTGAGCAGCCGCGAGTTGAGCAGCGCCAGCGACGGCAGCGGCAGCGCGGACAACCCTTCGGCGACCCAGGCGCCGCGGGCGCGGCCGACACCGATCAGGTCGGCGACGGCGTTGTCGCCGTCGCCGCCGAGGAGCGCCGACAGCACCAGGGTGCGCCGCCGCTCCCGGTGGTCGGCGGGGATGCCGTGCACCGCGGCCAGCGCCAGCGTGTAGAAGGCGGTGGCCTCCAGGAACGCCACGGTCTCCGCCGCCGCCGCGGACAGCGCGCTCAGCGTGCCGATGCCGGGGATGGTCGCCGCGGCCCCCACCGCCATCCCGCTGGCGGTCACCGTGGCCAGGTAGCGGCGCTCCAGCTTGGCGACGACCTCGGCGGGGGCGGCGCCCCGTCGCGTTTCGCGCAGCCTGGTCACGTACGCCTCGGCCGCCGGGCCCTGGATGCGGTAGCTGCGTTCGATGACCTGCGCCAGGGCCCGCGCGGACGCCGTGGGCCGGCCGCCGGCGGTCGACTGTCGGTTGTGTCGGGCCCGCATCGCGCCTCCCCTGCGAATGATTTCCGTTCCAGGCTAACGCGCGTTGCGGGCGCGGCCGCGCCGTTACTCGCCGTCCCCCGATTGGTGCAGACTGGACGCCGGTGACCGGACGGGGCGCCGGGGGGCGGGGCCCAGCGACGCGGAGGTGGGGTGCATGACTGGGGCGATGATGCCGCGGCCGCGCGCGGGACGGTGGCGGGCGGCGGGTGCGGTGCGGCGCTGGGACGCCGTGGTGCGCTCGTGGCCGCAGAACCCCTGGACCGCGTTGTGGGCGATGATGATCGGCTTTTTCATGATCATGGTCGACTCGACCATCGTCGCCGTCGCCAACCCGACGATCATGGCCGACCTGCACGTCGGCTACGCCACCGTGGTGTGGGTGACCAGCGCCTACCTGCTGGGCTATGCGGTGGTGCTGCTGGTCGCCGGGCGCCTCGGTGACCGCTACGGGCCCAAGAACCTGTATCTGGGCGGCCTGGCGGTGTTCACCGTCGCCTCGGTGTGGTGCGGGCTGTCGGGCGGCGCCGCCATGCTGATCACCGCGCGCGTGGTGCAGGGGGTCGGCGCCGGGCTGCTCACCCCGCAGACCCTGTCGCTGATCACGCGGGTCTTCCCCGCGGCGCGGCGCGGGGTCGCGGTGAGCGTGTGGGGTGCCACCGCGGGGGTCGCCAGCCTGGTGGGGCCGCTGGCCGGCGGCGTGCTGGTCGACGGGCTGGGCTGGCAGTGGATTTTCTACGTCAACGTCCCGGTCGGCGTCATCGGGCTGGGCCTGGCCCTGTGGCTGGTTCCGGCGCTGCCCACCACGTCGCACCGCGTTGATCTGGTCGGCGTCGCGTTGTCCGGGGCGGGGATGTTCCTGATCGTGTTCGGGCTGCAGCAGGGCCAGGGCGCGCACTGGCAGCCGTGGATCTGGGCGGTGATCGTGGCCGGTGTCGGGTGCCTGACGACGTTCCTCTACTGGCAGGCGGTGTCCGCGCGCGAGCCGCTGATTCCGCTGGAGATCTTTCGTGATCGCGATTTCGGCCTGTGCAACGCCGGGGTGGCCGTCGTCTCCTGCGCGGCGACGGGGATGATGCTGCCGCTGATCTTCTACGCGCAGGCGGTCTGCGGGCTCTCGCCGCTGCGCTCGGCGCTGCTGATCGCGCCGATGGCCGTGTGCAGCGGGGTGTTGGCCCCGTTCGTCGGCAGGATCGTCGACCGCTGCCACCCGCGGCCGGTGCTGGGGTTCGGCTTCTCGGTGCTGGCGATCGCGCTGACGTGGCTGTCCTTCGAGATGGCCCCGTCGACGCCGGTCTGGCGGCTGGTGGCGGCGTTGGCCGCCGCGGGTGTGGGGATGGCTTTCGTGTGGTCGCCGCTGGCGGCCACCGCTACCCGCAACCTGCCGCCGCATCTGGCCTGCGCGGGCTCGGCGGTGTACAACGCGGTCCGCCAGCTCGGCGCGGTGCTCGGCAGCGCCGGCATGGCCGCCTTCATGACGTGGCGGATCGGCGCGCAGATGCCGCCGGGTGCCCCGACGCGGTCGGGGGCCGGGGGCGGCGGTGTGTCGCTGCTGCTGCCCGAGTTGGTGCGCGTCCCGTTCTCGGCGGCCATGTCGCAGTCGGTGCTGCTGCCCGCGTTCGTCGGGTTGTTCGGGATCGTCGCCGCCCTGTTCCTCGTCGGTTTCCCGGCCGGTTTCCCGCCGTGGGCGAGCGGCGACGTGATGCCCGCCGGTGCCGCCGCCCACGACGCCCGCGATGCCCACGCCCGCGACGCGCACGACGCCCACGACGACGTCGCCTACGTCGATGACGACGACGCCTACGTCGAGCTCGTCCTGCTCCGCGAACCGGGCGCCGAAGCGCCGCCTCCCGCGACGGCCGGTCAGCGCACGGGCGACAGCGGGCGGGTCCTGCACGCACGGCCGGCACCCGCCCGGCGCGGCGCGCTCGACCCCCCGGTTCCGCGGGCCCAGCCGGTCGGCCTCGCCCACACTAGTTCTCTTTCGGGCTTTCTTTCGGGCTTTCTTTCGGGTTCTCCTTCGGGTTCTCATCGGGGTCCTCGCGCCGCCGCCGGTCGGCGCCCGCGTCCGATCACCGAGGTCTTTCCGGCGCGGCACCTCAACGGGTCCGCGCGCCGTCCCCTCGCCGAGGGCGAGGCGTCGCGGGGCCGCCATCACCGGCCCGATCCCGACGACCACACCGGCCACGGCCGGCCCACGTCCGGCGGGTAGGGCCCGGCGGTCAGCGCTGCGCCCTCGAACGTCCCACCGGCCTGCCGGAGGCGGTACCTTCAGCAGCATGATCACCGGGGCGTTCCTCGCCGAGGCGGCTTCGGTGGTGGACAACAAGCTTACGGTGACCGGCGGCGTGCTGTCCGGGTACGCCGTGGGGGCCGACCGGTTGGCCACGTTCGTGCTGGTGGTGTTGACGCAGGCCGAAACAGACTCCCCGGAGCGCCTGATTCGGGTGGAGATCCGGCCCCCGACCGATGACGAGCCGTTGACCGTCGAGCACGAACTGCCCGAGGCCGCGGCCGGCGGCGAAATCGGGTTCGCCTTCTTCGACATCGAGGTGCGCCTGCCGTCGAACGGCCGCTGGGTCATCCTGGTGACCGGCGGCGCCGGGGCATTCTCACTTCCGTTGCAGGTAACTGGCTGACACGCGCCCGCCCGCAGGCGTGTTCGCGCACGGCGGGAGAACGGGCGGTCCGGCGGTTCGCCGGCGGCGCAGCCGGACGCGAGGGGACTGCACCGGGCGCGTAGCAGGTCTCGCGGCCCCGCGCGGCGGCCGGCCGTCGGCGTGTCGTCTCGCCGCCGGCCCGGCCGGTTTGCGGCCGTTTCCGCAGGTCGTTTCGGGCCGCAGAACCGATTCATTTGACTTGGCCGCAACCTATTTGGAAATGCGCCGGGGTCGAGTACAGTGCGACGCGATGACTTCCCCGACCGCGGGAGTCTGCACGATTTTTCGATTGCCCTGACGAGGATGGAGTTTTAATGACCGCTCCCATGACCGCAGCGCCTGAGGCCATTGCCGACGCGTCCGCGAACCTGAGCAACATCGGGTCGTCGATCCGCGCGGCGAGCGCGGCGGCCGCACCGTCGACGACGTCGGTGCTGGCGGCGGCGCAGGATGAGGTGTCGGCCGCCATTTCGGCGCTGTTCGGGGCGCACGGCCAGGAGTTTCAGTCGCTGATGGGGCAGGTGAACCTGTTTCATGAGCAGTTTGCGGCGGCGGTGAGCAAGGGCGGCGGGATGTACGCGGCGCAGGAGGCGCTCAACGCTGCGGCCACGGGCGGGGGTTCGAACCCGCTGACGCAGTTGGTCAATGACGCGCAGCCGTTCGGCATCTTCTCACCCGTGCGCGACTTGACCGGGCGTTCGTTGTTCGTCAACGGCGCCAACGCGACCACCGCGGGCGGTAGCGGCGGGGACGGCGGGTGGCTGATCGGCAACGGCGGCAACGGCGCGGCGGGCGCGGCGGGTGTGGCCGGTGTCAACAACGGTGCCGGTGGTAACGGCGGGTCTGGTGGCGCGGCGGGCTTGTGGGGTGCCGGCGGTAACGGCGGTCAAGGCGGCACCGGCGCGGCCGGCGGTGTCGGCGGGACCGGCGGTAACGGTGGTGTCAACGGGTTGATCGGTGGCGGTAATGGCGGCATGGGCGGGGCCGGCGGCACGGGCGGTAACGGCGCGATGGGCACGTCCAGCTCGACCACCGGCGGGACCGGTGGGCTCGGCGGTAACGGCGGTCTCGGCGGCGCGAACACGCAGTTGTTCTCGTTGAACGGCCACGGTGGCGCGGGCGGGGTCGGCGGCACCGGCGGGGCCGGCGGCACCGGCGCATTGGGGGCGCAAGGGGTGGCCGGCACGGACGGCGGTAACGGCGGGGTCGGCGGTGACGGCGGCAACGCCGGTGACGGCGGGGTCGGTGGCGCCGGTGGCGCCAACCAGGCGCTGTTCGGCGGCACCGCGGGTGGCGTCGGGACCGGCGGTAACGCCGGTGGCGCCGGGGTCGGCGGGGTCGGCGGCCAAGGCGCGGACGGCGGCACCGGCGGCACCGGCGGGCTCGGCGGCGACGGCGGCCAGGGCGGTAACGCCTTTAG
>Ga0080006_1236356_pt1 | contig 19771 bp, 24 predicted proteins | sample RS3BMetagenome_FD_69209 | JGI IMG/M metagenome (GOLD analysis project Ga0080006, IMG submission 69209) | Ferric oxide microbial mat and aquatic microbial communities from Rainbow Spring, Yellowstone National Park, USA - RS3B (SPADES... ... | reverse complement strand
TTTTATTCTCAAAACCATAGTCCAGAACTATTTGCGTTGCTTCCTTGAACTGCCTTGCAGTTTCAATGAGCTGTTTGATATGGGAGCTTCAGTTTAATAGTTCTGAACATTATTTATTAGGAAAGAGAACTTATTATTAAATTTTCTATTGAGGGAAGTCCATATATCTCCTCCCTAAAGGTCGTAGTTTTACTGCTTCCCTCAAACTCCTAATATTTTTATATCAATCCGCTTTGCATGAAAGTATTAGTACCCAGAGGAGAATATGAAAAATATTCAAAGTTGTTTAAAAAATATCATGCCGAGTTTGCTCTTGGCTGTTGCCATACCATTTATAGAAGCAACTCTTATACTCTTTCCAATTTTATCTCCGCCAGGTTTTGTTTTTTATGGCGACGTGTCGCCAATATTGGAACCATACAACACATTAATTTCATCATACAGTATGTTAAATTTTCAATCGGCCATGGGACCTTCGAGCGCGTTTATCTGGATTCCATTTTTTTTACTTTATACATTTATTTCAATATTTGCCGGTGCAGCAATAACGTCGAAAGTGTTGGTTATAATTATGTCTTTTTTACCAGCGACATCGATGTTTGTGTTTGCAAATGAATTTATTGGAATTATGAAAAAGGATGGCTTTGCCATCCCTAAAAAAGGAACATTGTTAGTCGCATTTGTTGCCTCACAGATATACGAACTTTCCTTCGTTAATTCTTCCTTGACAGATCCGCTGAATCCATGGAGCTTTAATTACTTTGCTTTGCCTCTCATTATAATTGGTCTGCTATTGTATATAACTGAAGGTAAAAAAATTTATCTTATAATTACTGCGTTAGCTACTATTATCACCACCAATAATCCTTTCTGGATTGAGGAGTTTGTCCTAATAATTCTTCCGCTTATCATTTTCAATATTCATAGGATTCTCAGACGAATAGGCACAAGGGTAATTTTGCATCGGATGTCCTCTGCGGTCCTATATATCACCATTGCAAATGCGTTCTGGATAGTCCCTCTTTACGTCCAATATCACATAGGTATTGCATCATATTCTCTTACCAATAGCCCCCTTAGTTTTGGTTTATTGATTTTTCAGAGCCGTGGATTTTACCTTGAAGATATTCTTTTCTATGGACATGCAACTTATTATCTCTTTGGTATTTGGCATCAAAATTGGTCTCTTTTGAATTTCATACCGACTTTCTTTACATATTTACCATTATTCACTAGAAGAAGAAAAGACCTTACAGTAATGTCGCTTTATGTCTCGCTCCTTATCGGTTTGTTCTTTTCCAAAGGCGCCAACCCACCTTTGGGATACCTCTTTTATATGATCGGCAGTCATCTACCTTTTGGCTTTGGAGTATATTTCAGAAATGGCGGGAACATTTTTCTTGGAGTAGTTATGATCCCAGCTTCAGTTCTTATCGCATTGGGAGTATACGACACTTCTGCTTACATACTCAAGTACATGTCGAAATTAAGCGCTCATCTTCAAAATTCGTCGAATTCAATCCATTCAGCGAACATTATTTCATCCATAGTGTCATACAATTGGATGTTTATTCTGGTTGTCTTGATTCTACTTTCGGCCACCTCATTGCCATTGGTGGCCGGAACTTATACTGATCAGAGTGTTTACAGGCAACAGTTTACAGCGACTCAGATACCGAATTATTATTACGAGACCAATGGATTCCTACAATCACAGAAAGGCCACTTCAATATAATGTGGATTCCAAGTGGAGCAACGATATTTCATCCTTATTGGAAGCCTTACATTATCACCAACTTCCCACAGTCAATATCTTATCGTGGGGCTATTCCCTATCCGAACCTATCTCTGGAATATTTGAATGTCCCGAATAGTAATATTACGGAAAATTGGCTATCACTCCTCGGTGTGAGGTATATTATTATTCATTCAGATATGGTTGGATTCCCCACAAATGGAATTATCTCTCACCTTGAAAGCGAAGGACTGACAATCGCAAGGAGTTTCGGAAACATTACTATTATGGAAGTGACACATCCTATAGTTCCCAGCAGATTGTACATCCTTCCCAAAACTTCACAATATAATAGTGGTTTTCCTTTATTTAATGGCGATGAGTATGTCAATGTTTCCCGTTACGGAGAGAACCCAGTGAATCAACTTCATTACGTCTCTCCATATGTCCCTTATTTCAATGGTGACGGATATATGACATTACCTCGCCCAATAAACTTTTCGGAAGGAGCCAATTTTTCCATTAGTGCATGGGTGAACACTCAATATAGTGGAACACAGGTAATAGCTCAGGATAATGACTATGGTGGAACGTGGAACGGCTGGGTTCTGGGGCTATCAAATGGTTATCCTTACTTTCAGGCAGGTCAGACATCCTACACCACGAATCAGGGGCTATATGGAAATTTCACCATAAACGATGGGCAGTGGCATTTTATTGTTGGTGAGAGAAATGGAACCACATGGCAACTCTATGTAGATGGAAGACTCGTAGCGTCGAGAGATAATATGACATCGATACCCATACTAACAGACCAAAATATGAGTATAGGTGGAAGAATAACTTCTTATGGAGACAACACTTGGTTTTTTCACGGATCAATAGCCGATGTGCAAATATACAATTCATCTCTTGACAGTGACCAAGTGGCGGAGCTGGCAAGTGAAGGTATGAGTGGCTACCATCTAAATTCCATTGCAGACGGTTGGTTGCTAGAACAAGTGGAAAACCGATCCCTCACGAACTTCATTCAGAATGAAGCTTCATTAAGAGCATCAAACATAACATGGTCTGATACTACTTTTCTCCCCAATCTTGATTTTGGCGCTATGAAAAATTTTTCCATTAGTGCATGGGTGAACACTCAATATAGTGGAACACAGGTAATAGCTCAGGATAATGACTATGGTGGAACGTGGAACGGCTGGGTTCTGGGGCTATCAAATGGTTATCCTTACTTTCAGGCAGGTCAGACATCCTACACCACGAATCAGGGGCTATATGGAAATTTCACCATAAACGATGGGCAGTGGCATTTTATTGTTGGTGAGAGAAATGGAACCACATGGCAACTCTATGTAGATGGAAGACTCGTAGCGTCGAGAGATAATATGACATCGATACCCATACTAACAGACCAAAATATGAGTATAGGTGGAAGAATAACTTCTTATGGAGACAACACTTGGTTTTTTCACGGATCAATAGCCGATGTGCAAGTCTATGCAAAGGGATTATCTAATTCTTTCGTGAAGCATATTTATGAGATGGGCATCGAAAATGATACAAATTATTTCTTGTCATCTGACACGCTATTAAACATTATTCCTGTCATAAGGAATGGTTCATTGACGATGGTAGACTATTCTTTAAACAAATTCAAGACAAAACTAATTGGCAACCTGACTGATTTTAAAACCCCACTCCCACTACAGGTAGACTACAATGGAGATTTGTCAGAAATTTTAAGTTGCCAAGAGACGGGTCAAACAGAATGGAATGCGTTGGTGAAGGGACATGGCTTAACAGAACTTGTGCTTGCAGAACCATACACACCTGGTTGGGTGGCAAAATGGAGAAGTGGAGCAGTTAATGGAGAACCATTGTTTCAAGGTATGGCAACAGTATTTAAATTTAATTTGAATGGTACTCAGCTCATACAATTGAATTATATCCCTGAAGTCGCATTGCCTATTGGAACGACCATAACTATAGTCGGATTACCTGGGATTCCTGTTCTGATCGCCGTCTTTGACTCAGTGAAAAGAAAAAATAGCAATCAAATCTGAATTACGGATATTGTTGAAAGTGGCTGCGGGGATCTAACAGTTTCGCCGCATTTAAGGTATAAGGTGTTTATTTCCTATTCATTGCGACCTAAAAGTAACGAAAGAGCTATTTTACTTATCTCAATGCATGCTGCGATGTTCTTGGAATGCTTAAGGCTTGCTTCGAAAATTAGGAGCAGCTTGTCCAAAATAGGTTTTCACGGTTGGAGGGTTAAACTCTTTGCTGCGCTTGAATTGTAAATAAACAGGATTCACTCTCTCTATTATACCACCAAATATAAATCACCAACCCACTTCTTGGTCTTTTGGGCAGTACTAAATATAGGCACTACAATCTGAAAGACAAACAGAGAGTGTATAACAAATCAAACCGTGTGGAGGTCGTAATTGACAGATACCAACATAACTTTCATCCTTTATCAGAGGGTTCAAGTTTTGAAGTAATGCATGCAGTTTATATGGATTTATTTCATGGTTTCAAGGAGCTTGGAATCACCCCTGAAATGGTTGAGATCACGGATCAGGGTCTTGGTGCATCTCAGTTTATACCCGACTTTCCAGTCAGAAGAATAAATGCCAGTGCATTCACAAGTTTGCTTGATGAAGACAAGCTCTTCCTTACTGATGATGCCTATTCAACTGTCAGACTACTGGGAAAGACTGATAGAAACAATAATCTAATTGTCTGGGCGCATTATATCTACGGTCATAGATTTACTTTCAAACAATATCGCGATCTCCCTTTTGGTCTACCTTACAGGAAAAGACTGCAACTCAGAGCTATTGAGCTCATCCCCCCAATACTTACAATGAGACAAGCTAAATGGTATACACAGGCTTTGACAAACGCAAAGATCATTTCCCAGAGTCTTTGGACTGGACTGCTGCTCAATAGGGTTTACAACTTGAAATGTTCAGGGGTCGTTTACATTCCAATAGATCCTTCGTACTATGATATGGACATCGAACAGGAGCGGGAATCAAAGTGTCTGATATTTTTTGGCAACAATTATGATGTGGATATCGATCAACTAAGACTCATAACAGAAATAGCCAGGGGTGTTATCCCTGGCATCGAATTCGAAGGATTTGGAAACAGGCTCCTGGCTTCTCAGTTTGAATATAAGACAGGGATAAACATCAGATTCCATAATGCTGTAAAAAGAAGACGTTTGTCGCAAATTTACAGCAGTTGTATCTTCACCATCTGTCCAATATACAATGGCAATTTTGAAAAGGTCCCCATCGAAAGTCTGCTTAATGGCACCCCAGTAATTTCATACATCCAGCCCTTTATGGAGGTTACTGGAAAAACCGAGCTTGTTGCAAATATCCAGAATACGGCGGAAGTTCGAAGCAGCCTTAAAAAGTGGGTAATGGGCGATCTGTCTTGTGAGAGGAAGGAGATCAAGGAAAGAATACTCTCAGTAATGGAGCACAAGAAGATAGCAAAGGACTTTTTGAGACATTTTGCAAACGTTCCCTAAAGATAGGTTGGAGGAGGGGGCAATGTACAAACACTTTAAGGCATATCTCAAGTAAAAATCTGGCGGCGTGATTCAAAATATTCTTCTGCCTGATAGTGTAATGAATCTTGTGTAAAGATCATGAGAAGAAAAAACATGAAAAATTTCATGAAAAATGAAGGGATGCCTCCTGGAAGCAACCAAGGAGGCAATATATAATGGAAGAACTGGATAAAAGAATATCGGATCTTGTCAGATCGACAGTGAAAGAGTTCATGGAATCCCTCATGAAGGGTGAGATTGAGGCATTCCTTGAGGAGAATAAGGGACAGAGGAATGGCTACTACCAGAGGGACATTGGAACCAGATATGGAAAGATAGAGGATCTGAAGGTTCCAAGGGATCGCAGCAATGAATTCCAGACAGCTCTCTTTCAGAGATATGAACGCACCATTGGAATAGATGATCTTGTCATATCCATGTATTCAAAGGGTGTATCAACAAGAAAGATGGCTGAGACACTTGAGGAACTATTCCACAACAGATACACCCCATCAACAATATCCAGAATAACTGACATAACTGTCCCTGAGATCAATAGATGGAGATCAAGAAAACTTGAAAGAAGGTACATTGCAGTGTTCATGGATGCAATGTTCTTCTCCATGAGAAGGGATACAGTGCAGAAGGAGTGCGTCATATTTGCCATGGGCATAAGAGAATCGGGCAACTATGAGATACTTGGCTTCTACATGAATCCGGTGGAGAATCATACTGCATACAGGAATGTCCTGATCGATCTCCATGGGAGAGGTTTCGAGGAACCCCTCCTCTTCATAGCAGATGGCCTCCTGGGCATAGAGGAGGAGATAAAACAGATCTTTCCAAGGGCAGATTTCCAGTTATGCACCATACATGCATCAAAGAATCTTGAATCAAATGTAAGGGTAAGGGATAGAAATGAAATAGATGCACAGCTGAAGCAGATATTCCTCCCACAGACAGGGGAGGAGGCCATGAAAAGATTCAGGGAGTTCAGTGAGAGATGGTCTGAAATGTATCCAAGGCCATTATACAACATGGAAAAGAACCTCGGTTCTCTGCTGAAATACTATGACTATCCAGAATCAATAAGAAGATCAATACATTCAACAAATCTCATTGAGAGGATGAACAAGGAGATAAGAAGGAGGATCAAGATCATTGATTCCCTTTCATCAGAGGAGAGTGTAATGAAGATCATCTATCTTAGTGCAGCTGAGATAGATGAAAAATGGTCCCTCAGAACACTGAGGGGATTCCTTTTATGCAGGGATGAGATCAGGGAAATGTTCCAGAAGAGGTATCCTTGGGTTACACAACATTTGAAACGCTATGCTGATTCTACTGAAGGATCTCTTTTTTTGAGGATTCTTGGGGCAAGTCTCAACAGAAAACTTCGGTAAAGTCTAATGACGAGTATTGGGTGTTTAATAAACTCTATTAAGATTTTTTTCCAAAATCCCTCTCTAAGTAAACAGATGATGGTTTAAGTCCAATATCATTGAGACGTGCATTCAAAAGAACTATACCGTTCGCCGAATGTATTTCGTACGCCATTCCTTTAAGTCCCTTCAGATAGCTCAGATTTTGGTTCCTTGCAAAAATGAACTCCTCTCCCCCCTCAATGTCCATCTTTATCCAGAATTCTTTACCATGAAGCATGGAAACAACGGTTTTAAGTGAAACGGTCTCTACCATAATTGATCCACTTTTGGATAAGTGACCACCAACACCATTACCCATGAATGGAACCGCAAGTTCGTCCTGAAAATAAAGGGCTGTGGTAATAACTCTTACATTGGTGAGGCTGTTTAGTCTGATATTTTCCTTTAGAAATTCAATATTGTCGGGTTGCGGTTCAACCGATATAACCATGCCAGAAGGTCCAACAATTCGTGCAGCCTGTAGAGTGAACATTCCAATATTTGCCCCGGCGTCTATTACCATATCACCCGTATTCAATCTTTTTAGAAGAGGATCGTAAGTGCCTTGCAGAAATACCTGTGAAAAAGCAGCCCGGTTAGCGTTAAACTGCTCCATATTGTTTCTTTTGCCCAGATTTATATGAAATCCTTTGTATTTCAATATCACCTGTTTTCTCATTTCCATGCCTCAAGTAGATATATGCCTTTCATTTCCCACAGCTTGGAATACTTGTTTTCCTACTAAGGGGGAAATTTAACATGACCTTTGATGCATAGTAACCATTCAGCTTGTCGTATTTTATGAAGCTAAGAGGATGTCTGCCGACATTCTTAACTGTCCTTTTGACAATATCCATTCTGGTCTGATATCTTAATGTGAAGCCATTTTTGTGAGAACCTCTTCGCAGTCCTTCTTATTCCTGTCGCTATGAACCTCAATAACCATTCGCCTTACACTTCCCATATGATGTTCGAAGCCTTTCAACGCATCCCCATCATAGCCTTCAATATCCATCTTTAAGATTGTGGGGGAGATATTCAGTTCTTCGCAGATATTATCAAGGGTATCAATATCCACCGCATTTTTTCCCTTATTGTCTACTGAGGCCGAAACACCCTCTCCACTGAAACTAACAAGCCCTCTTTCGTCTCCAATTGCCCTTTCCACGATTCTGATATTTTTGAAGTTACGGATATTCTGCTTCAGGTAGGTAAGGTTTTCATGAGAGGGTTCAATGGCTATTACTGTTTTGACCTTGTCGGCTATCCTCACAGTATAATCACCTATATTTGCCCCAGCATCTATTACGATATCATTCTTTCCCGGATGGAGAAAATCATACTCCCCAGAAAAGAATGTGGCATATGGAATAAAGAAGGAATTTCGTGGAACGGTTAAGGCTGTCTTCCTATACCGAAAAATAAAGTCTCTGTCATGAAGCATAATTACCTTATCTCATTATACCAGTGACTATAATAATTTCTCCGCATGATCCTTCCATGTCCAGATTCTCCTCAACTCGCATACGTTTTTCAAAAGCTGTTCATAGCTTTCACATCCGTGTTCCTTACAATATTGGCAACGACCTTTGCATCCAGTGAATCCAGAACAAACCCGGCATCGTGTTCCATGATCATATCGGCAGTGCCCAAGCCAGTATTGATAATGACCGGCGTACCACAGGATATGGATTCTATGACGGCAGTCGCAAGGCCAAACTCCATGTCACCGAATCTTACGAGGAATTTGCTCTCCCTGATTAATGACGTTTTCTCCGATTCCGAAATATTCATTTTGATACTTATTTTTGAGTTTCCGGGGATACTTTTTCTGAAGGATTCATAATAGTCGTTATCCCTCCAGTTCCCTAAGAGTAGTATCTCGTAATCTTCGATGTACTTTTCAAGCTCTATGAAGAAAAATGGGTTTCTGCCCTTATCCCACATTGATACTGAGACAATTCTGTTCAACTTCTGTGATAAGTCAGGTTCTCCTAAAAACTCAAACCCAGGTGGATCAGGGAGAACGTTGATGCCGAATCGTTGAATAGTGTCATTTGCTATTTTTGCTGTAACAAAATACAATCTTGTGGCATTTTTCAGAATTCTGATACGATATCTTTCTGCCATTCTACCAATGATGGGAACTTCCAGTCTACCAAGCCTCTCGTGAAGAAAGACCTCATAAGGTATTTTCATTTTCTTTTTTGCATAGTAGCCGGCGATACCCGCCCACTCATCGTGGCAGATTACCTTATCCAGCCTGGAATTTTCTATAAATTTCGGGAACTTTCTCAACAGGTCATAATCTATCCTCCCTTCACCCTTTCTGTCTTTCATGAATAGACCTGTAATGAAACTGTAAAGGGAGGTAAAAATAGATGACTTACCCTCAGAGATTACCCTTTAATTTGTCTTTGCAAGCAATTCTTCATACGCCTTCCAGGTCTTTCCTCTTCTCAGAAATATTAAACCTAACTCGACCCGTTTTGCGTAATAGGATCGATTCTTGCGCTTTTTGAGCGTAATTTCAGGGAAAGATCTAAATGTCATATTCCAATCTGTAATATGTCCGAATTCCCTGAATGGGTACGCAGACAGAGAGTAAAGGGGACTGAGATAAGGGAACAGCATGGTTCCTTTTATCTATACAAAGTCACAAGCGTCTGGGACAGGAAGAAGGGAAGGGCAAGGAAGATCACTGAAAGGTACCTGGGAAAGATAACGCCAGACGGTATAGTGAAACCTAAGTCAGAGAGGGCGCTCGATGAGCTGGAGGATGTGACAGTCAAAGAGTATGGGGCGACAGCCTTCATACTCTCTGTGTGCTCAGACCTATTCGAACTGCTCAGGAAACACTTTCCTGAGGAGTGGAGGGAGATAGCTGTCTTCTCAGTCACACGTTTATTTCACCAGTCCCCTCTGAAGAACGCCATGCACCATTACATGGCGTCGCACCTCTCAGACGCCATACCCGGTGCGAACGTGTCGCCGAGAAGCATAAGTGAAGTGCTCAGCACGATAGGGCTCAGGAGGCAGAGGGTCGTCGACTTCGTGAGAAACTTCGTTACAGGCAGTCAGGCTGTCATTGACCTGTCGCATGTCTTTTCCATGTCCGAGGGCATAGTGGCTGCGACACTAGGCCACAACGAAGAAAACAGCTATGTTCCGCAGCTCAACATAGTGCTGCTGGCGCTTGGAAAGAAGCACCATCCTTCATTCTTCAGGATGGTGCCCGGCAGCATAGGGGACATCTCAACTGTGCCGGCGACGCTGAAGGAGGCGGGCGTGCGGAAGGCTGTACTGATAGGTGACAAAGCATTCTACTCAAAACGCAACATACTCTTCCTCGAGGGAAGGGCATTGCAGTATATACTGCCACTGAAGAGGGACAGCAGGCTCATTGACTATACCGCCCCGTCATCTGCAGACAGGAGGGCATATGACGGGCAGTTCCTGTTTGAGGGGAGGGTGATATGGCACCATGAGCTCGTTGTTGAAGGCAGGAGGAAGAGGATAAGTGACTATTATTCAAGGCAGTACTCGATGGGAACGATAATAGTCATCACGAACACCGCCCTCGGTGCCAGGAGCGTGTTCGAGCTGCTGAAGCACAGGGTGGACATTGAACAGTCGTTCGACACATTCAAGAACACACTCCACGCCGACCGCTCCTACATGCGCGACAACATGCACATGCAGGGATGGATGCTCGCAAATTTTGTCGCCATGCTACTCTACTACCGCATATACAACATGCTGGCCGGGAAAGACATGCTCGGCAGATACTCGCCTGCCGACATCATAATGCATCTGTCGAGGATATACAAGCTTAAGATCGAGGACAGATGGATGCTGTCGGAGATACCGAAGACGTCCAGAGACGTGGCGGAGGAACTGGGATTCACGCCACCTATTCCCTAAAAACTGTATAGTTAGGGCATAATGAAAGACGGCGATGAAACCACCATTGTGGATAAGAGTATCATTGTGAATGAGATGGAGAAACTCCTCTCAAGGGAGTTCATCTGTTATGGTTATAAGAAAACGACAAAACATCTGAACAGGCTTGGGTATAAAACAAACAGGAAGAAGGTCAGAAGGCTCATGGCATAGAATAACCTTCTGAATCATTCATACAATAAGAGAAAGCCAGTTACAAGGGTGGTACAGTCAGTTGTTGACATGACAGCAAAGGATCAGGTATGGGAATTCGACATAAAATATGTCTGGATTCATGGAGAATCAAGGAATGCATATCTTCTTTCAATGATTGACTGCTACAGCAGAGAGGCTGTTAGCCATTATTTCGGGTACTACTGCACAGGAAACGATGTGGAAGATACTATGATGACAGCATTTGATCACAGGGGACTGGATAACATTTCCGGTGTTCGCATGAGAAGCGATAACGGAACACAGTTCATATGCAATACTGTTGAGAATTTACTTTCAATGATGAACAAACCCCATGAAAGGATACATCCCGCAACCCCAAAGGAGGATGCACACATAGAATCATTCAACTCAATCCTGTAAAGAGAGGTCATAAGAAGGTTTGAGTTTGAGAGCTTTGTGGAGGCGGAATCCACAATCTCAAGATTTGTGGATTTCTATAACAATGAGAGGTTGCACAGTGGCATAGGATATATTACACCAAGGGAGATGAATGAAAAGTGTATGGAAAAGATTCAGGAAGCTTGAAATCCTATAAGACAATATTGTCTCCAATTAGGGGACCTAACCATGTGCTTGAGGAGTATATGCAATCAATGATTTCGGTAATAATTCCAACGAAGAACAGCGGTAACACGCTGCAAAAATTACTGTATTCTTTAGGAAGGCAGACATATCGCAACTTCGAAACTATTGTTTTTGACAACAACAGTGTGGACAGCACCAGGGAAATTGCAGAAGAGATGAATTCAATTGTTGTGAATTTTGGCCCTGAAAGATCAGCGCAGAGAAACAAGGGTGCAGAAATTGCAAAAGGTGAAGTACTGCTGTTTCTGGAGTCTGATATGGAGCTCACTGAACATATTCTTGAGCAGTGCATTTCGGGCATGAGCACATCGGATGCCCTTTGCATCATGGAAAAAGTAGTGGCGGGAGACAACTACTGGGCTAAGGCGAGGGCATTTGAGAGGGATGCATATTTTGGCTCGCTCTATTTCGAGGCAGCCAGGTGCTTCCGCAAGATGGTATTCAACAAGCTTGGAGGATACGATGCAGGTCTTACAGGACTTGAAGATATGGCGCTCCAGGCAAAATTGATTGAAGGCGGTTACAGGATTGGATGGATTGATGGTGCGATACTTCATCACGAGCAAGATGTTGGCTTTAGCGAGTATATTAAGAAGAGAAGGCTTTACGGAGGAACAGACAAACAGTTCCGGGATAAATTCCCTGAATACTGGAAAAGACTGCAGTCTCCATTACTTCGTTCAAGGGTTGTTCTTAGGCATTGTGCAAGAATTGGTGAGCCTTCCACCCTGAAGTATATCCCACCAATCATGTTAATGAGAAGCGCAGAATTCATTGCTAGGAGGCAATAATTGCAGCAGCATGCAGATGAACGGGCTATACACGAATTTACATTGAAAGACAATTGGATGCGATTGATCAAGGACTTCAGGTTGCGGAGTCATGCTTACTGCTTGTGAAGTGGCGTATCATTAGTATTATTTGGGATGAGATGTATATGTGGCATACGCAATCGGAGGTCTGATTTTTATTGCGCTGATGGACAGTTTCTTTAAGTACAAGTATCTGAGAGGACTTGGACACAAAGACAAATTCTTATTGGGTGAGTGCTATCTGAGAGCGGGCTGCAATTATCTCTTCAGACGGAAAGAGTGGTCTACTGTGGGAGGCTATCTGCGCTCAGACATTACAGTGAGGAGCGTGGATGGATTGATATTCTTTGTCAGGGCACGGTCTGAAGATCTTGGTTATTATGCGGGTACAGCAAAGCCAGAAACTATGAAATGGTTCAAACCGGAACCTGGTCAGATAGTCATTGACGTCGGCGCCTCTGTTGGAAAATTCAGCTTCTTTGCTGCATCGAAGCGGGCCAAGATGGTGAAGAGCATATAGCCAAATCCAGAAACATATGCGGTTCTTGAAAAGAATGTCCGAATGAATGGGACCAAAAACATTGAAGCAATCAATGCTGCTATTGGCGGTGGTCATTTCAATACAGAAATATTCATTCCCTATTACTTACTTCGAAAGACAGAAAGGATAATAATTGAAATAAGCGAAGGGAATCAGGAAAAGGTGAAAAACATAATGGCATCACATAATTTTATTTTGAGAGATTGGGGCGAAAACAATGGGAAAACTCAGTACTCATATTTCACAAATAACAGTTATAAATAGGTGAGAATCCATTAAGTTTTTAATTTCAGAATGGATATGAATATATGAGTGATGTGCTACTCCTTCCTCTTCACAGATATGTAGATTCCAATTGGGGTTCAGAATATGCATGGGCCCTTAATATTTGCGAAGCGCTGCGAACTGCCGGATTATCGTATGTTGCAGTAGTTGGTGACTTAGACAAAGAGGCGATTTCTGCATTAAGTACAAATAGAAATACGGTCTTGAAATTAGGCACATCACCAGAGTATAATTTTTACAATAATTTCTCATTTTACTCTAAACTTTATTTAATAGGGCAAAAGGCAATAAGGCTTCATTCCCCCAATGTTATTCATCATGTATTTCCATTCAGTATTGATGCTTCTTTTAATCCTATTATCGCAACAAAAAAGATGCGAAATACAGTTTTAGGTCCTGTTTTCTTTCCTTCCTATCGCTTTGGTCTAGACTCTGATGGAGTTAAATTAATGGAAGAAATTGGGATGTGGCGTAAAAATAAATCATCCAATACCCTCATACTCCCACATAGGTTGCTTAGAATTTTCTGGGAAAGGACTCTTTTGAACACAGAAATATTATTGTTTGATTGCAGTGAAACGAGAGATATTGTCATAAGCCTTTTTCCTGATGTTCAAGATAAGGAATATGATTTGATACCTAGTGGAGGGGTGAATAATAAATTTTTCACCCAAAATAATAAGAAAGTAGATTCAAATTTATCTTCCTACTTTACAGTGGGTACTTTATGCTATTTGAGAAAGAGAAAACACGTCGATACCATTATCAGAGCAATTGCTGAAATAAAGGATAAGAAAATAAAGGCTATTATAGGAAGTGAAGGTTATCTCAAAGAATATCTAATTTCCCTAGCTAAACAATTAGGTGTTTCTGAAAAAGTTGAGTTCAAGGGCAGAATTGATAGAAAGGACGTACCTTCTTTTTATTCAAATTTGGATATCTTTTGTGAGTTGGATAGGATTCCTCACACAGTGCTAGCTGGTGTGCAAGAAGCAATGGCTCGTGGCTTACCTGTAGTTGTCTCGTCTCCATATGCGCCCGCTGAATCAGATGAGCTGAATTATGGTTATATAATAGATGCCGAAAATTACAAGGAGCTAAGTAGGATATTTGTACGTTTGATTGAAAACCCCTCCATAGTTTCAGAAAAAGGCAAAAATGCTATGAACTATGCAATGGAAAATTTTTCTATTGAAAAAGTTGGTTATAAGCTTAAGAAGATATATGAAAAACTTTAGGTTGACAATTGCGCTGAGAGGCAGTTTCCAGCTTTGTTTGTATTTTCCACCCACCCTAATGCCAGCAAAAGCTCCCCGGAAACATATGTGGCTCCATTTCTTACCTTGAAGTACGGCTCATCCGTGATGAGGAATGCAATCTCATCATCCATAGGCCTGTCAAGGAACTGGATGCCGCTGTGCCTTGCAGCCATCTAATCACACATTCAAGGGATGAGCACAAGGCATGTAACAGAATTCATCTAAAAGCTGTGTGTTAGCAGCGTATGAGGCTAATCAATATCGGCCTTGTAAATGAACTTGACGTGAAGGTTGACGGGTTCCTTGAAAGTCACATAGGCAGCGAGTTCAGCGGTTCTTAGTGAATGCAAGATAATTCAGTTTCAAGTGTTCATGGCTGTGGCATCTGCCTACTAGTCACTGCGTGATACTCTGTGCAAAGATGGCCTATATGGAAACGTAGTTGCTCAGAGAAAGGTGCCTATACGAACTGGAGGAGAGAGATATTCTAAGTATGAAGATGGTCAGAACCGGCGGCTATAAAGAAATAAAAGTTGTTGTAGATGCCTGTATTCCTAACCTTTTAGGTCACATGTCCCTCTTTTTCCCTGTTTCTTGTTCTCAATATGGCTGTTGCAGGCAGATAGGTCTATAACTTCCTGTGTATTACGTATTACCCATGACATTCCTGCGTATTATCAACGTGAAGGGCAGACACTACCTATATGAGAAGGAATCATACTGGGACAAGGAACTCAAGAAACCGAGACAGCGTGTTGTCAGATATCTCGGACCGTGCGACGGTGAGGGGCATCTGATATCGAAGCCCTCCTTGAGGATCAACAGCATTCACTCAGCCTTTCCCTCCGGCACACTCTCCGTCTTCTATGCGATGGCTAGTCTCTCCGAAAGCACGCTGAATTTATTTCCACACATTATTTCTATGCCGCTGACGATTCAGCTGCGGGATGCACTTGAAGGAATGCCATAACAGAAGGATACTGTACAAGAAACCGAAACTCCCGAAGAACATAATGGGAGATGTGGGCAGGATTGCAATGAAAGACATCGTTGGAAAGACATCGTTGGATCATTTGAGTTCAGCATGAGACAGGAAGCAATATTCGAATCAAGCGATGTGACGACACTGCTGATGCTCGCGGACCTGAAGCACAGTTATCCGGAAAAGGCGGACGATGAGGGAAGGGTTCTGTCATTCATAACACCACGTAAGATTGTTCTTCCGTCTGCAGACACTGTGCTGGAGGCAGTCAACCGCACAGACCTGTCACTCATGGAGAAATCGTTCCGCACGCTGCTGAACAGCCAGCTGCTGGAGGCGTCGAAGATGCTTCCGCAGCAGCTCATCGTTGCAGGAGACGGCCGCGATTTACTGCGATACTCGAAGCTGGATATTGCGGGTCATGGAAAGAAAAGGAAGAGGAAGGCGGAAGACATAAAGACGGTTGTCGGCACAAAGCCGGAAACAACTCCATGGGCGCACAGGTTCATCACGCTGTGCTCCTGCGACACTGCCCACACACTGGACATGGAGAAGCAGCCGCCTCTCCAGCAGCTTCCGCCCTCAGTGAAAAGAATGCTTGACAGGACTGAAATCGCACTCTGCAGAAAGGTAGATATTCTGCTCTGGGACACGGCTGCATTCTCCGCCGAATTCATCGCAATGATGAGGAAGAGGGAAACACACTTCGTTGTGAGGGCACCGAAGAACAGCATCGTGAAGAACTGGCTGAAGACACTGAGAGGCAAATACTGCGGCGTCCTCGGGCATTGCATAGACGGCAATGCAGAGGCCGCGGTCAGTCTCGTGGCAATATCAACTGCGCTGCTGAAGAGGAACGGTATGCGCATGGTGCTTGTCGACAAAAAAGAGAAATGGGTCACGCTCGCAACAGACCTGGAACCGTTTGCAGGGGAGGAGTCCCCGGAATACCTGCTGAGAATTGCAAAACTGTACAAACGACGGTGACATGTGGAAACTTCATACAGATGCATCGAGGAGTTCCATGGTAGGACACACTCCCTCCACTACCAGGTTCGCTATCTGCTGTTCGCACTGGCTGTACTGCTCTACAACATATGGGCATCAAGGCTCCGCCCGGTCGGAACGCCTGGGCGGTCTCTTTCTTTCTCTCTTATAGGGATACTTCAGCCTGATGCTGTTGAGATAGGCGCATGGATCCTCGCCCAGACCGTCCCTGATGCGTTGCTCGAGGCGGGGTAGTGCCAGCGCTGTCATCAGCATGGCCCTTACTGTGCCCTCGCCGATGAACTCGTCCGGGACATCTTCCGGCATTGCTTCGTTTACCATCATATCGACTGCAAAGACTCCTCTTCTCTCACGTTTGCTTCTGCTGTCGATGAGATACAGCTGTGCCTCCATGATTGAATCAAGCAATATGCTGTCCTTTGCATTCTTTTTGTCCGTGTAAATGATTGAGAGTGCCCTCTCGCCTGCAGCTATCAGGCGGTCAACCTCATTGTTGAAGGCTTCAATGTCAGAACGTTTCATGCGGAAACAATGGAATTGGTGCGTATTAAAAATTGCATACCCGTTCTTTCGGAGAAACTACAATGAGCGAAAGTATTATGCTTGTCTCAACCTCCGTTACCTTCCTTATTCCGCGCCATAATTTATCGAAATCTAGTTTTGAAAAGTCGTTCATTCGTTTTTGTCAATTGGAGATATTGTTTTCCATATATTCATTTTCATCAGAGATTGGTTGCGAAATGAATATTGTAATTGAACATTTGTCAGTACCTTGAGGAAAGCAGTGAATCTCGATCTATGGTCTATCAGATTAGTCGTTTTTCGTAGTGATTAACCTTTTCATAGGATCGTCGCAATGGCCTCTGACCGAAAACAGATCTGAAACCAATGAAAGTTAATCTTTGTTTATCAAAGATTAACTCAAATAGGAACTTTCAAGTCGCCCTTGCCTACGGCAGAGAATGTGACATTGCTTTCTCGAATATCTTTAGTAAAGAATCCAAATCTTCTACTATTGGATAGTACTGTTGGATTTTCTTATCTATAATCTCCCCAGCTGCATCAGTGCTTACAAGCTCATCGTCTGTCCAGACCCAGATGGATGAAGGATTGAACTTAACGGTACTCTCATATTCGTCCCCATATCTTTTCTTTTCTTCGGGTGTCATATCTCGTTTATCTTCTTCAACAACAGCGCAACCTACAACACCCATCCATTTATGTGAAAAAGACAGTGGAACCTTTACCGAGTTCACCAAGACAATTTGCTTTTTTCAAATGGTAACATCCATTCCTGTCAATCCTCAGGTCACTGTCAAGCCAGGCACGGAGTTCGTCCTCGTCTCCGAACTCCTTGTCTGAATGCGGGAAGAAAACAACTTTTTGCATGAAAATAGCCAGCTATGTCGTAAGATTAAAATGTTGCTGTGCAAATATTTCAATACAAATACAATAACTACAAAATATTTTGAATATAATTTTATTAAAGGATTCACTTCAGTAATGTTTTTTTCATCTTCCTGTACTCTTTCTTTGTGATTTCTCCTTTCAGCAATTTATCATCCAATTGTTTGATTGCGTCGTCGTGTGCCCCGCCCTCGATTATCGCCACTTTTGATATCTCCTTTGCTGGAGTAGTGCCCACCCCGACGGCTGTCAATATCGCGCCAGGAACAGTCAATCCAAGGCCAACTATCTCGAGCAGAGTAGCATTTGTGTAAGCCTGCTCGTACGCTGACTCATTTTGATATACCGCTATCTGACCTGGTGTGGTTGAAATGATGCCGTTCAGCGTGCCCATCACGTTGTATCCAATAAGGAACAGTATCAAACCTATAGTGAGAAATACAATCCCACACCGAGAGACACTTTCCCCATTGAAGCAATGAAGCACTCCTCGATATATAGACCCTTCGTGCAGAACGTCTCTCAGCGAGACTGAAACGCCATTTCATATCTCAGGAGACGACCTCAGGTTGCAAGTGCAAATTAAAACTACTTCCCCTTTCCCCTTGAGCGATGGTATGCAGGGTTGTCCGGATTCATCTGGTTTGACCTGTTGTCCATAGTTGCCTTGTGTTCAGAACTTGTAGGATTGAAGACATCAGACCTCTGGTCATTCGGGATTCTGCTGGCGCTTTTACTTTCCATAATTATAACAAGTTTACACTGAATATTTCATAATTTTGTTTTCCCTGACCAGCGTCACGAACTTTGTTTAATCACCCTGGAATAACAGATTTAAATCTCTTGAACTAGGAGGTATACTTCTTCTGAACACCAAGCAAGGAGGCACAAATGAATATGGAAAAGATGGATAAAAGGATAATGGAAGTTGCCAGGAATCCAGTGAAGGAATACATTGAAAACCTCATGAACACGGAGAGGGATGTTTTCATTGAAGAGAATAATGGAATAAGGAACCGATTTTGATCTCCTCAACCACTAAAATGCCAGAATTCTGTTCAAGAGCTAAGTATCGATAGGATAAAAAGATTGTTAGAAATTACCTCTTGATTTGATTGACTGGTGCTCTAATATCATTTCGAATTGAAAGTGCAGATAGCTTGGGCTTATCCATGGAAACAACGTATGCACAAAAATTCTCCGAACATCTGTCAATTCTATCTGGTATTGATTTTACTGAAGTTCTAACAAATCATTCTGATGAGTTAAATGGGTTGCTGGCATTTCTTTCAAGGCGATATAACGAACTGAGAAGGGAGTGTTTTTCTAAAAATGAGATATTTACAATCATCACATTAAATCTCATATCTGCGCTCTCACTATGGTTTGGATTCGACAGGGCAAAAGATCCTGCAACCATCCCCACACATATTGCCAACAAAAGTGTCGAATCAACTCAGCACAATGGAATATCTATAAGATCGCGAGCTCCTGATTACAGTGCAGGAATAATTATACCAACAAATATAGAAAAATGTGATTCTGTCAAGATTTCTAGACTGAAAAAGTTGATCGTTTCGCTCATTTCATGGAGAAGGCTGCTTGGGATATGGGTCATAGGAAGTATTCCGGACCGAATGTCATCAGATTTTAAGAAGTTCAAAAATGTTGAAATGATAGGTATAGAAAATGACATTGGACCAGCTAGGGCAAGAAATGTGGGAATAGAAAGGGCGATGAAGACAGATCCGGAACTGATAATTTTCATGGATGACGACGTGGTTCATCCCATCAGCGATACCTTTGAATCATTTTGTAAGATGGCAGTTTCCGGAAATGATATCTATACACCAAAAATTCAGAGTTACGGCAATACATGTTATGATTTCTTTCACGATGTGGATGGAACACTAAATGGTGTATATGAAAAGGGAAGATATGGAGAAAGACTCTTTTATGGCACTACTTGCGTTATG
>Ga0080006_1138009_pt1 | contig 19795 bp, 22 predicted proteins | sample RS3BMetagenome_FD_69209 | JGI IMG/M metagenome (GOLD analysis project Ga0080006, IMG submission 69209) | Ferric oxide microbial mat and aquatic microbial communities from Rainbow Spring, Yellowstone National Park, USA - RS3B (SPADES... ... | reverse complement strand
TTGGTCCATGGTTACAGTCCCTTCGCAGCGATGAACGCCGTGAGGTCGACGACGCGATTGGAATAGCCCCATTCATTGTCATACCAAGACACCACCTTCACTTGCGTGCCATCGACCACCATCGTCGACAGTCCGTCGACCACTGACGAGTGTGGATCCCCGTTGAAGTCCTTCGAGACAAGTGGCAAGTCCGTATAGCCAAGAAACCCTTTGAGCGGCCCCTCTTTGGTCGCCGACAGCAATGCCGCGTTGACTTCCTCCACCGACGCAGGGCGTTTCACTTCGGCGACGAGATCGACTACGGAGACATTGGGCGAGGGCACGCGAATCGAGAACCCGTTGAGTTTGCCCTTGAGTTCCGGCATCACGAGCCCAATGGCCTTGGCCGCCCCGGTCGATGTGGGAATGATGTTCAATGCTGCCGCCCGCGCGCGTCGCAAGTCCTTGTGCGGCAGATCGAGAATCTGCTGATCATTGGTATAAGAGTGAACCGTGGTCATCATGCCGTGAATGATGCCAAACGTATCGTGCACCACTTTCGTGATTGGAGCCAGGCAGTTGGTCGTGCAGGAGGCATTGGAGATGACGTGGTGTGTCGCCGGATCATATTTGTCGTGGTTGACGCCCATGACGAGGGTGATATCTTCGTCAGTAGCCGGTGCCGAGATGATCACCTTTTTTGCACCACCCTTGGTCCTGTGCACCTCGGCCTTGTCCTTCGCTGTAAATAATCCCGTGGATTCAACGACAATCTCGACGCCCGTCTCGGCCCACGGCAGGTTGCCCGGGTCACGCTCTGAGAACACCTTGACGTGCCTTCCGTCGACGACGAGATCGGAACCATCTGCATGAACGTCGTGTGGGAAGGTCCCGTGCACGGAATCATACTTCAACAGCATCGCCAACGTCTCCGCACTCGTCAGGTCGTTAACCGCCACGATCTCTACGTCTGTGCGAGTAAATGCAGCACGAAATACATTGCGACCAATCCGTCCAAAACCGTTGATACCCACTTTTACTGCCATGTTGAGCCACTCTCCCTGTGTCTACGTAATAGTATCAACCCGCGGCATGCCACGCATGCGCACCAGTGCAGATCCGGCCATAACCGGATCCATTGATCTCATCTCAACCACTGACGTTGCCCTTCGCACCCTCGATCAGGGCCCGTGCGGCACCTTCATCCGTAACGAGCGCATCCATCCTGTACGCTCGCGCCGCTGCCCGAATCGCCGTCCACTTGCCGCGCCCCCCCGCCACCCCGATGACGACCGGGATGCGGGCCAGGTCCTCGAGGCGCAACCCCACGGTGTTCATCACGTGGACGATGCCACCCGCCTCATCAAAATAGTACCCGAACGCCTCCGCGACTGCGCCACGCTCCTGTAGCAAGTGGATCGTCGCGTCGTCCAGGCGTCGACGTTTGGCCATCGTCAGGGCTTCACCAATCCCATGAATGACGATGTCCGCACCTCGAATCTGCTCCGCGATCTCTTGCACGATCGGTTCCATCGAAAGGGTCTGAGCCGTCTCGAGGCTCAACGACTCCGGCACGTGAAACATCCGGTAGGACCCCCCAAGTTTCTCTGCCAGTCGTGAAGCGATCGTACCTGCGAGCAATTCCACTCGTTCGCCGAGACCGCCGCGCGCCGGCAACACCAGCACTCCGTGCAGCGCCGGAGTCCGTGGCATGACATCCGCCATCGCTGCCATCGTCGACCCGCCCGTGACCGCGACCGTGCAGTTGGCGCCAAGATAGGTGCGTAAAACGTCCGCCGCCGCCTGGCCCATCTCCCGTTGCGCCCCATCGTCTTGCTCGCTGTTGCCACGCACCACGACCACGCGTCCCACTCCAATGGTCTCCGATAACTGTTGCTCCATGGCATCGCGACCGTCGAGCGTGCGAATCACGCCGTCGAGTTCCTCCATCAAAGACTCGCCCATGGCCGTCATGGACATGCCAAGGGGCCCGATCTCGATCAGCCCCTGCTCACGAAACAACTCGACATCGGCGCGCAAGATCCGCTCCGTCGTGCCCAAGGAGTAAGCGAGCGTCCTGCGCCCAATCGGCTGATGCAGTCGAATCCGTTGCAAGACCCTATACCTGGCGCGAAGCTTCTCGGTCAGTTCTGGCACCAGTCGCTGACACGCCAACAATTCGTCCACTTCTCACCGCCCCTGCCCACTGTACAGGCGTGCCCTGTTGTCCTGCCTGTTGTTATGCCTGTTGTTACGTCCTCCGTCTTGCCATGCATAGCATTCCCAGTGCAAGTTTCTCTTTGGCGGGACGAAAACAGTCCCAGAGGACCTCACAAACGTCCCACCACGTGCAACTATAACAGCCCTCGCGCTCACGCGCAAGGGCCACAAAGATCAAATTCCTTCTCCATTCAAACTTGACGTTGTCGCTTTCCCACAAGCCAAGCCTTCACGTCACACGGCGCCTCGCGCTCGAAGCCGGCAGGCGCAGTTCTTCGCGGTACTTCGCCACCGTCCTGCGCGACACGCGGACTCCTTGCTGCAGCAAACGGCTCGCGAGATCCTGATCCGTCATCGGTTCTGCTTTGTCCTCCTGTTCAATCAACCGCTTGATCGCGGCGCGTACCCCCTTGCCCGCCGCCACCTCGCCTGAGGTCGTCTGCAAGGCCGACGAGAAGAAGTACCGAAGTTCAAAAAGACCCTGCGGAGTTTGCATATACTTGCCTGCAACCGCCCGACTGATAGTCGATTCGTGGAGTAGCAAGTCATCCGCCACCATCTTCATAGTAAGCGGTTTCAGAAACTCTGGCCCACGTATCAAAAACTCGCTTTGATGCTGCGCGATCACTTCAGCGACGCGAAACAACGTGCGTCGCCGCGCCTCAAGACTGCGCAACAAGGATGTCGCCGCCACGGTCTTCTTCAAGAGGTACTCGCGCACTTCAGGTGAGAGGCTCTCTTCTGCAGGGCTCTCGGGGCCTGAGCCTTTTTCTAGCATGCGTCGGTATTCCTCGTCGATGCGCACAGTCGGAACCACATCATCGTGCATGATGACGACCCAACGATTGCACGCCTGCACGACGCTCACATCCGCTGCCACATAAGGGATCGGGTCCGTCCAATGAGCCTGGCCGGGTCTCGGTTCAAGTCCCCGGATTACAGCCAGGGCCGCCTGCCACTGCCCACGCGTACAGTTGAGTGCCGCCATCGCTCGCAGGCTTCCAGCGCCCGGGATTTCCTGCAAATGATCGCTGACAATCCGATAGGCAAGCTCCACATCCGGTGTGTAGGGTAAGAAGCGCAGCTGCAGCAGCAAACACTCACGCAAGTCGCGAGCCGCCAGCCCATGCGGCTCCATCTCCTGAAGCACCATCAGCGCCTCGGTGAAGGCCACACGTGGAAGGCGGCTGGCCGCGGCATGCTCGGCCACACCTTCAGGCAAATACCCGCGTTCATCAAGACTGTCGATCAAGATACGGGCTGCAGCGCGCACATCGGGCATCACCTGCAGCCATCCCAACTGCTCGTGCAAACTCGATCGCAACGAACCGGCACCGACTCCCGCACCGGCAACCGCTTGACTTGCGACGTCAGCAAAAGCCCCCAAACCGCGGCTTCCACGCCGTTCCAACCATTCCCGCGCGGTGCGCGTACAACCTCCGTACTCCTTGCGGACGGCGTCACGGTCAACAGCCCACTCCAGCAGTGGGTTCTCCAGGCAAGCCTCTTGAACATACGACCACAAATCCACGGTGGGCATCTGTAGCACAGCGATGGCTTGCTGAATGGACTGCGTCATGATGAGCCTCTGCACCTGCAACTGCTGCAACTGGTATGCCTGCTGCATCTCTTTTGCCCCCGCTCCGATTCACTCGGCCCTCACATAAGCAAAAAGCGTGCCGCATCGACTCTATAGTCACTGTATTTCGCGAAACGTTTGCAAATTCCTGCTGGAAGAGCCTATTTTCCATGAGAGCCACACAAAACCCACCTCAGGCACGGGCAAACGCACATCGGGCGAGCTGGGCGCATAGGCTGTCTAGAAGAGGGACGCACGAGTTTGGGAGAGCACGGTCTGGACAAGACGACAAGGGAGGTCTCGCAGATGGAACTGGGGATCGTCGGAACTGGGAGTATGGGCAGCATGCTAACGCGAGCCTGGTGCGCGAGCGAGACAGTGCCCCGCGTGCATGTGTGCAATCGGACCCGTGAAAAGGCCGAACGGTTGGCGGCAATGTACCCGTCGCTGGTCCACGTGCACGAGGATGCAGCGGACGTCACGAGTGTGGCAGACTGGATCTTTCTCTGCGTAAAACCTCAAGACGCCCGTGACCTGCTGCCCATCATAGCGGAACGTATGCCATCGAACGGCCTGGTCGTTGCGACGAATAGTTCTATAGCGCTGGCCGAACTCGAATCCTCGTTACCTTGTGCGGCCGTCAAACTCATCCCGAGCGTAACGCAAGAAGTGAGGACTGGGGCACTCCTGATCATGACGGGCACACGGGTGACGGACGAGCAAGAAGCGCGTCTGTATACCCTGCTCTCCCCACTCGGTCAACCGTTACGGATCCCGGAAGAGCAACTTCGCGTGTACTCCGATATGAGCAGTTGCGGACCCGCCTTTCTCGCCGACTGGTTGCTCATGTTTGCGGCGGCGGCGGCTCGCCGTGGCGTGCCCGAGGAGGTCGCCCGCCACTTGCTTGAGCACATGGTTCAGGGAGTAGGAAAATTGAGTGCCAGTGGATGCACCCTGTCTGACATCGTGCAACGCGTGGCCGTTCCCGGCGGCGTTACGTCCGAGGGCCTCAAAGTCCTGCATCAGCGCCAAGTCGACACCTTTGACGCGCTCCTCGCCGCCACGGAGCGGCGGCAAAGGGAACACCAACAACACGCCCCCAACGGCTGAGCGACGCAGCCCGGTTCCGTGGTCAACGCCGCTCTTGTCAGGCGTTCGCGGATCCGGAGGACGTCCCGGACGCCACGGCACCGCCCAGCTCAGCCGCCAACTGATCAGGGCTTGGATCGTAGACGGACTTGCCTTGCAATTCGAGAGGCGCTTGCTCCACCACGATAGTGGTCCCATAGGGAATGTTCTCATAGACCCACTTTGCATCTGGCACAGTCAGGTGAAAACAGCCATGTGATGCCTTGTGACCGAGCTTGGCGGCAATTTGCGGAAGGATCTGCTCGTCTTGGTTCATCGGAACACTGTGAAAGAGAAAGATGCCATGGCCCTTCCACGACACCCAGTACTGGGCGCCCATCGCATACTGTTGGCTGTAAAACCAGGTCCCGCGCTCCGCTTGGACATGGTAGACACCGAGCGGCGTACTGTTGCCTGGGTTGGTATCAATGCCGGTCGACGTCACAAAGGTATAGAGAAGCTTGTCGCCATCAAACAAATAGGCCAGTTGCTGAGAGATACTCACATCAAACCAGAGATGCTTGTCGCCGGCAATATCGGGGTAAGGCCCGTCAGAGGGGCGCAAGGGATCGTACTGGACCTGCACTCCATCCAGAACCGTCGGCGTCGGCGGCGGGGCGTTGTCGGTGGTGACGGGAATCGGCTGGGCTGAGATCGCTGACGTCGACCCGAGTGCTGTCGATCCCTTCGACGATGTGGACAAGTCGTTCGACGAGTCTTTACTGGAGCGGGCATGATTGGAAACGCCCGTCACCGCTGCCGCTTCCTGTACGCCGTGAATAAGCTCGGGATTCATGGTCACATATGCGGCAGCCCCAGCCAATACCGCAATTCCAAATACAGCGGCTTTAAAACCCAACCAAAACCCCTCCCTATCCTCACCCATGCTACGCCATCAGACCCGCGTTGTAAATATCGCAAAGACAAGGCTGACCCGACTTCATATATGTACGGTTACATGACGCGTCAACAGAGATGTTGACGCTTGTGGACGTTTAAATGACATATAAACAGAACTATTGACACATCTGGTCAGTTTGTGTTAGAAATAGTGACATAAACGCTATGGATAAGGTTTGGAGCGTGTCCTAAGGAAAGGAGGGTCGAGCTGGCCGGAAGGTAAAGACGATCGCAAGACTCAGAAAAAGGCGCAGAGACCGCGTCAGGGGGAGAGAATCGACATGTACATTCCAGATCCGTCTTATTTGCAACCAGGCGATAACGCTTGGCAGATGACAGCCGCCACCTTCGTCGGCTTGCAGTCGATCCCCGGCCTCGCCATCCTATATGGCGGTGTCGTGAAAAAGAAGTGGGCCATCAACTCCGCGATGATGGCGTTCTACGCCTTTGCGGTAGTTTTAGTGACATGGTCCCTGTGGGGATTCCGAATGGGATTTGGCAACCCCCTCGACTTGGGCCCAGGATGGCTATCTGGCATAGTCGGCGTGCCGCAACCGGCACTGAACGCTTTCATGGAACAAGCGCAGGCCAACATCCCTCTGCTGAGTGGCGGGATGCCCGCCATTCGATTTCCTGAATCTTCAATGGTCTATTTCCAATTCGTCTTCGCGGCCATCACGCCGATCATCCTCGCCGGCGGTGTACTCGGTCGGATGAACTTCAAGGCTTGGATGCTATTTGTACCGATTTGGTCGACCCTCGTCTATTCCGTCAATGCGTTCATGCTGTGGGGCGGCGGCTGGCTTGCGCAACTCGGGGCCGTCGACTATAGCGGCGGTTACGTCATTCACGTCGCCGCCGGCATTTCGGGCTTTGTCGCCGCAGCCGTCGTCGGACCGCGGATCAAGGCCGATCGCGAGAGCTTCAATCCTAACAATTTAATGATGGCGATGGCTGGCGCCGGCATCCTCTGGCTCGGCTGGAACGGCTTTAACGGTGGCGACCCCTATTTTGCCAATGCGGACGCTTCCGCAGCGGTATTGAACACCAACCTGGCCACGGCTGTGGCGCTCATCGCTTGGCTGTTCATGGATATGTTCGGCAAGGGCAAGGCGTCGCTCGTCGGTTCCATCAACGGGATGATCTGCGGCCTGGTCGCCATCACCCCAGCCGCCGGGTACGTGAACGGCTATGGTGCCATCATCATCGGCATCGTCGCCACCGTGATCCCATGGTTCACGATGAACAAGATGAGCACCGTCGGGATCTTCAAGAAAGTCGACGACACCTTGGGCGTCATCCACACCCACGCCATCGCGGGCGCCATCGGCGGCCTGCTCACAGGGCTGCTGGCTGACCCGAACATCGTCGAGTACATCGGCACCAAAGGCACCGCCAACTCTTCCGTTGCAGGCTGGTTCTATGGCAACCCCCATCAATTCTGGGTACAGCTCATCGCCCTGTTGGTGATCGTCGCCTACGACGGCCTATTGACATTCCTCATCCTGAAGCTGATCGGCCTGGTCGTCCCCTTGCGGCTCTCTGATCAAGCCCTGCAAGGCGGTGACCGCATCATCCACGGGGAGACGCTGGACGATGACGAACCCATACCCGATGATCCTCACCCGCAAGCTCCGCCGCACTTGATTCCGTCCCCGGCGTTTGCTACCGCGCTACCGGACAACACACCGTAGCGGTAGTCGCCTGACACGCGGCTAACAAATCAAAGGAACGGAGAAAGTGGTTCCTCACTCTCTTCGTGCCTTTTCCTGTGTGCCGTTCTTTGTGCCTGTTATGTGTAAGACGAATCAGATACCCAGCTTCGACACGAGCTCTCGAATCGCCTCGACGGAAGCGGGATCCTCCAAACCGGTAATATCTCCGGCGACGTGACCGTTCAGGACAATCTCCTTTAACAGGCGGCGCATGATTTTGCCGCTTACGGTTTTCGGCAAGGCATCCGTAAAGAGGACGTGTTGCGGTTTTGCAAACTGCCCGATACTGTTCACGATGCTTTGACTCACGCGCTCGATCCACTGATCGTCGCCCGCAACCCCCGCAGTCAACCTGACAAATACGACAGGCACTTCGCCCTTGATCGGATCGGGGATGCCAAAGACCGCGGTCTCAGCCACTCCCGCAATCTCGAGCACGGCACTCTCCATCTCCATGGTACTCAAGCGATGCCCCGCGACATTAAAAGCGTCATCGGAGCGGCCGACGACCCAAAAGTATCCGTCCTCATCGCGCAAGGCGAGGTCACTCGGGTAATAACACCCTTTCACTTGGCTGAAATACGCTTGGTAATAGCGATCGGGTTCCTTCCACAAGGTGCGGCACAGCATCGGAAAGGGTTTTCGAATCACCAGATTCCCCAGGGTTCCTACTGGCACAGGATTCCCACAATCGTCAACGATGTCGACGTCCGCGCCCAAGAACTCAATCCCTGCAGAGCCGGGCTTCATCGGCGTCAGCCACGCGGCACCAGCCAGTGGGCACCCGCCCGTCTCGGTCTGCCCCCATGTGTTGTTCACGCAGATCTTGCCCCTGCCAAGGACCTCATGCGTCCAGTGCCATGTCTCTGGATCGAACGGTTCCCCGACCAAGGACACAACGTCCAGGCAGCTTACGTCATACGGCTGTAGCGCGTCTTCGCCAAGGCTCTTCAGCATTCTGAGGACGGTCGGGGCTGTAAACAATTTCTTGACGCGATACTTGTCGATGATTTGGTAAAAGCGGTCCCGCGTAGGGTAGTCGGGCGACCCTTCGTAGACAACGGTCGTCACCCCGTTGGCCAGCGCTCCCACCACGCCCCAGATGTGCATCGTCAGCCAGCCAACATCTGCGGTACACCAGAACACATCATCCGGACGATGGTTCATGTGATAACGCGCGTAGACATAGTTTTGCACCACAAACGCCATCGCGGCATGGACCACTCCCTTGGGCTTGCCCGTCGTCCCACTCGTATAAAAGACAATGCCAGGTTCATTGGCCTCCATCCGCTCAGGTTCACATGTGATGCCAACCGTCCGCCGCAGATCCTGCCACCAGTGATCCCTTCCGGCTTCCATGTGCGTGTCAACGTCAGAGCGCTTGACGACGATCACGGCGTCCACACGAGGTAGTTCGGCGAGCGCATGATCCACTTTTTGCTTCAGCAAATAAGTCTTGCCTCGTCTGAAGCTGACATCCGCCGTCACGATCACCTTCGGGTCGAAGTTCACCAGTCGATCCTTCAAAGACTTCTCAGAGAAACCGGAGAAAATCGTGTTGTACACGGCGCCAATCCGAAAACACGCGAGGATGGCGATAAAGGCCTCGGCGAGATTGGGGAGATAGATGGCGATCGCATCCCCTTTTCTGACGCCGAACGATTTCAGAACGTTGGCAAACCGATTCACTTCCGCGAGCAGCATCTGGTAGGTGTACATTTGCGTGTCGCCATTTTCGCCTTCCCAGATCAGGGCAGTCCGGTTGGCGGCACCATTTTCAATGTGCCGATCGAGCAGATTGTAACAAGGGTTGCTGATCCCGCCCGTAAAGAAGCGAAAGTCGGGCAGATCGCCGGTCATCGTTTCTTGCCAGGGTTCATACCACATCAGTTCACGCGCCACAACATCCCAAAACAGAGACGGGTTTTCTTTAGACTGCACAAGCAGCTTTGCAAAGGCTTCGCTACTTCCAAGCTCCGTAGCCTGCTGCTCAGCTGCATCGGGAAAGACAAGCTGACTCTGCGCGACCACGTGCTGAATGCCCGCTACGTCCATAGTGGATAACCCTCCAGTGGATCTGAGTGTGAGATGTGAAATGGGAACAGAAGTTGCGCGCGTCGCGCTGACACTTCGAATTATACTCTCGCGCCAAAAGAGTACAAGAAGAATATGGTTGTTCGCAACGGCGGCATGTCCCGTTCGTGTCACTGTGCGTGATCACCATCGGCACACAAGGACATCCTATGGCAAGAAAACCTCGCGAACGATCAACAAGCCCCCAAAAGAGACACAAAAGGAGACAGCCTGTGTGAAAGCACTCACGTATCAAGGTGTAGGACAGGTCGAGGTCAAGCAAGTAGCGGATGCCACGATCGAGCAGCCGGAGGATGTCCTCGTGCGCGTAACGTCCACCTCGATCTGCGGATCAGACTTGCACTTGTATCATGGGATGATCCCGCATTTACAGCCCGGCTCCGTCATCGGACACGAGCCGATGGGGATTGTCGAGGAAGTCGGTTCGGCAGTCCACAGCGTAAGAAAGGGGGATCGTTTGGTCGTCCCCTTTAACGTCGCATGCGGTACATGCCGCTATTGCACCAACGACCTGGAAAGCCTTTGCGACGTCTCTAACCGAAACGGTGACTTTGGTGCCTACTTTGGCTACTCCGACACGTTTGGCGGGTACGCAGGCGGTCAAGCGGAAATGCTGCGTGTGCCTTACGCCAACTTCACGTCGTTTCGGGTGCCGGATAACTGCGAATTGCCAGACGAGTCCCTCTTGTTTTTGTCAGACATCGTCCCAACCGCCTACTGGGCCGTCCTACACGCAGGCGTCAAGGCGGGCGATACCGTGATCATCCTGGGATGTGGACCGGTCGGATTGCTCGCCCAAAAATTCGCCTCGGCGAGATCGATCCAACAGATATCATCACGCACCGCATGCCCCTTAGCGAAGCCAGCGAAGCCTACAAAAAGTTCGATCAAAAGCAAGATGGCTGCATCAAAGTGGTGTTGAAACCGTGACGGTTGGGTCGCCGAACTTGCACGGAGCGGCTGTCTCCCTGTATACTGTGTAAGTCATTCTCATATGCGCCCGTGGTCCAATGGATAGGACGTTGGCCTCCGGAGCCTGAGGTGGGGGTTCGATTCCCTCCGGGCGCACCATTTTCCATATATGGAACTTAACGTTGCTGTTAGACGTTGAGTTTTTTGCTTTACAGGCGGTACGTTCGCCGCGTTTCGTGCTATAATTTAGGGAAACAACTTGTGGACGCAGAGACGGAGAAGCATGCACAAGTCGTGCTTGATCTCGCCATTCAGCTCGCCAAGGACCAACTGGGTTTGCAGTTTTCTGCATTTGGAAGTCTGGACGGCAAGTTCGCCACGATTTTGGGATTCACAGCCGTGTTCGCCTGTATGGGAAGTATAAAGCGGGACCCGATCCACAGGAAACAACAAATCCACGTTTCTGCTCTATTCGATAGGGAGTGTTGCACTCACAGTGGTTGCAGTAACTGGACTTTATCTTTCCATCGGAGGTGGCTAAACGTGTCGAGAAACAGGAACGACGTAACCAAAAAGTCCGATCCAACAGGTCAGCAGGCCTACACAATTGGAAAACTTCCCGAACCGCGACTGCATCAGACCGAAATCAAAAAGAGCTTCATTCCGGTCATCCATAGGAAGACATCGTCCCCAAGGCCATGATGCGATCGTCACGCTGCCTAGGGGGTGCGCACCTAAAGGAAACGCTCCATGGCCGTCGTTCGGCGAGATCCTGACAGTCCACTCAGGCCACTATGGAGTGGTCCGACATGCGTGACCACTATGACGCCCTCAACCCGCACACTTCACCGCGATTTCCGCACAACTTGCCTCTTACTCGAACGTGGTCCCCACCTTGTGATTCGCTTCATGACCTATCAGGAGCCCGATCACAGTGTCGCTGACATCGCATATTTTTGTAAACATTCACTAGCCGGGGTACTCCGGAGCCTGAGGTGGAGTTCGATTCCCTTCGGGCGCATAATGTTCTATATGGTACTCAACGCCCTTGCGGATCGTTGAGATTTTTGCTTTTCTCGATGACAGATGATGTGATGGGATGATATAATGAAATCCAGATGGAGTTAGTGCCATACTGCAAGGAGAAGGAGAATTCCAATGGCCAATTCTGATCCAGCCAAGTATGCACAGATTGTTCGCGACGCAGGAAAGAGGATTACGGCCTCTAGGGACTCTTCCTTAAAGTTCCTTATCAAGGCAGGCATCGTTGATCCTACAGGAAAACTTCGCCCCGAATATAAAGAATCTTGATGTACGCCACTTTCCCAAGTTTTGTGATGGGATTTCACGGCTGTGACCGAAGCGTGATGAGAAGCGTTCTTAATGGCGAGGATGTCCTTACCCCAAGCGAGAATTCTTATGACTGGCTCGGCCATGGAATTTACTTTTGGGAAAACAGCCCCCGGCGCGCGATCGAATTCGCGCGTGACCTCAACATAAGAAACAAGGCAAAGATCAAAGATCCGGCATGTATAGGAGCAGTCATTGACCTTGGAAGATGCCTAAATCTTCTCGACTCGGCTTCTCTAGAAATTGTACGAGAAGGGTATGCTATCCTCCAGGAAAGCAGCCGTCTCGCAGCAACTGAACTCCCCCGCAACAAGCTCCGCAATTCGAGTGGAGATTTTTTGATGCGATACTTGGACTGCGCTGTGATTGAGACTGTTCATGCCAGTATTGAAGAACGAAATGAACCTGCGTACGATTCGGTGCGCGGCGCTTTTTGGGAGGGTGAAGAACTCTACCCCAGCGCTGGGTTCAAAGAGAAGAATCACATCCAAATATGCGTCCGAAACCCTAACTGCATCAAAGGATTTTTCTTACCCCGGAATGCTTCAAGCGATTTTGAAGTTCCTTAGTCCACCGCGCAAGAAAAGCCCGTTTCTATTTCACCACCCATATCCACATATTTTTTGTAAGCATTTTCTAGACTTAGACCTCCGGAGCCTGAGGTGGGGGTTCGATTCCCTCCGGGCGCACCATGTTGTTTAAATATCCGAACGCACAATCGATTCGGATATTTCTGTATTTTACATTTGCATATGGCACAGGCCGCTTCGGCATGATAAGATGGTATTGGAGGTGTCGCATTATGGGAGAATCACGCAAGGTCGTGACGCCTGATCTGGAAAAGTCTTTCTCGAAGCAGACTCAGGGCATGAAGAGCATTGTAGTACGCGCCATTCAACAAGGGGCCATCAGGAGAATTACAAATCCTTCCGGGAACTCGATTGATGTATCGAGGCTTCCTCCCAAGCCCTAAAGGGAGCTTTTGCGATCTACTTGGTTTGATTCAAGCGCCAACTCAGCAGCATGGTCGAGCTGGCGCTTGATGAACAGTTCGTACACGATCCCAGTCTGACTATCGAGATATGTGCGAGTAGGATCGAACAGCCAGTTATCCAACGCGGCAAGTTCAGCCGTATTTTCCAGCGTGATTCCTTTTGACAAATCCTCGGGTCGAAAGGCGCTTCGCAAGATTCCGACGATCCGCCCTGCTTCTCCGTGTGCCATATGTCTTATACGCAAACACACCTCGTCTTCAGAGCCCAAAAATATTTCCCACGATTCCGAGCTTCCAAATGACGGCAACCCGTTATTCTTGCGATCCTTATCCCTTTTCCGACCAGCTAATTCCTTTATAAAAGGCTTTATTTTCATTTCGGCCAAAAGAGCAAGGGAAAATGAGATTAATAGAAAAAATATAACCCCCGGTAGCTGAGTGACTTGCGAGGACCACTGAGCAAAAGAGAGATTCTTGTTCTGTACACCGCACCATAACAACCAACTAAACAGTATACCCGGAAGGTTATTTAATGTTGCAAGTACAGTCGACTCCAGTTCCGAGGCTTTGCTTATCCTATCTTTGTACTCGGGATCCATCGCCGCACCGATCTTGACGGCCAGCAAACCGGGTGCGAGAAACGCGATGACAATTATCGTGTTGTCCACGCTATACCCCCTTCGCTTCCGAGATGCCTTTTCTGATATCACTCTTCCAGGTGGGGTCGCTGATGGGGAGCACAAGGACGACTATAGCTCATCACCTCATAACCTTTATCTTCTCACGGCATTCCTCTTGAAACTGAGTCCGAGAGCGATGAAGCTTAACTACTTCCTGAAAGACGAAACCGTCAGATGCTGCAATTCCGGGACCTTGTGGGGGCTTGACAAACTCTGCGAACACTTTTGTGACCTTTTCCTTTAGTGAGCAATCTGGCAACTGCGCAACTTCCTCTTGCCAACCATTCACCATAGTCTCATCGAAATTGTTCATCCAATCCTCGCGACCTATGTTGACAATGTTTTCGAGTCGACGCACAAGATTAACGAGGCCTACATCGGCCCGCGATTTCCTAAACTCTAAATCCCTCGCATCCATGCGGTCTTGTATCTCTGTGGCACGCTCTAGAGATTTCTCGGAACGCCGCTGCGAATCGCGCGTTTGTCGCTGCAATAGTCCTGTCTCTCTTTGGGACCGATATGTTAAGATGGCAATCCAACAAGTTACCACGGCTACAAGAAAGGTAAGGAGACCCAGCACCACATCCACCTGGTTCACCCCTCACGATGCCTTTTCTGGTATTATTCTATCATATGGGGGCGATAGTGTGGAGCAGAAATACAAGGGTAGGCTCGAACTCACATGGACGAATAAGGACAAGCGGTTATTAGCCAACCAGTCTGGCGGCTATGAATGGGTCTCCCCGTCTGATTACCGTGTCGCCTAAGTTCGGCTTCTACAGTCCGATAACACATATGGTGAGCGAAATAGCGGCGACTTACCAATACTGTGGACCGGTCAAGGAAACTTCTACAACCAAAACTTCAATGCTATTGATGAATCCGGCGTTTGCTGGATTGTTGAGGTCAAACAAGATCGTCAGATGGAATCAGACGACGTGCGCGATAAAATGCAAGCAGCACAGCGTTGGGCCAATCGTGCTACGGATTCTCCGGAGGTTGGGGCTATATGGAGGTACCTGTTGGTCTCCGAGAAGGTTCTCACTCAATCTCGCGAAAACCGGCAAAATATCCTCGCTCTTGGGCAGAAGTAGGGCAAAAGTTCATTTGAAAGAGGGGCTTATCATTGGCTGTTCCAACATTTCTTCAGATTATGCGTCCGATGCTGGCTATTCTGCAGGACGGACAAGAGCATGCCGTAAAGGACCTTACGCAGACGCTCGCAGATAACCTAGCACTGACGCCAGAGCAACGTGACGAACGCGTAAGCAGCGGACAATCCAAATTTGGCAACCGCATTGGATGGGCCAGGACTTATTTAAAGAAAGCCGAACTCATCGAGGATACCAAACGGGCCCATTGCAAGATTACTCCGCTCGGACTCGCGGCACTGGCACAAAATACGGAAGGGTTCGACTTTGCCTTTCTTGAACAATATCCAGGATTTCGCGCGTTTCGTTATGGTGCAGAGACGGATGGGACTGTGGTAGTCACAACGGCTAATTCCCCAATTTCGGATGGCCACCAGACTATCCAAACCGAAACTCCAGAAGACGGCATTGAACGGCTACACAATCAAATACAAGATGCCTTAGCCGAGGAACTCCTAGAAGTGGTACAAAGCTGTTCCCCATATTTCTTCGAGCACCTTGTCGTGGATCTCCTCGGCAAGATCTATGGTGGTGTAGATCCTGAGATGAGGCACGTGACCAGTAAGTCCTGCGATGGTGGGATTGATGGATTCATCCAGCAAGATCCGCTTGGTCTCGATGCTGTTTACGTACAAGCGAAACGCTGGGAGCAGTCTGTCGGTGCACCCGAAATCCAGAAGTTCGTTGGCGCACTGGCCGGACGACGTTCCAAGAAAGGCGTATTTATCACGACATCAGACTACACGAGTGGTGCAAGAGAATACGCTCGGACCACGGATTTCACGGTCGTGCTCGTCTCGGGAAACGAATTGGCGCGACTTATGATACAGCATGACGTCGGTGTCAGTGTGCAGAATGTCACAATCATCAAGCGAATCGATACCGACTACTTCGCCGCACCATGAGAACAAGAAGGCACCTTAGTGGCTGGAGAGGACGCGGTGGGTTTGGACATTTGGAGTGGGATCGCACAACTGACTGGGTCAACGATTAAAACCGTCACCGGGCGAGGAACGTTCACGGTCCTATCGGTTTCGGATCGCTTCTGCGAACTGAAGGTCCACTCCACGGGAAAGGTCCGAAGAATTCCTCGTAGGGAATTCGAATCGGCAGCGAGCCTGGGCTCCGCGTCATCAAAATCGACTGCAGATATCCGGCAATCTGGCGCGTCCGAATACAATCCAGCTTATGTGCTAGCAGTACTAAGAACCATAGAGCAGGCTTGACATTGGCGGCAAATAAATGGGGCGGCCCCCCGTACTGCAGGGCCGCCCCTCGGACCGCATTAGTGACACATTAGGCTTCGATGAAGTCGAAGTACTTCTCTAGCGCCTCCGTCGCCTCGGCTGCATTGCATTCTTCGAGCACCTTCCGCGCAGCCGCCGCGTCAATGACCGTGATTCGGCACTCTTCGCCATCCCAATCCGTCCAACGGGCGAGGAAGTAGGCGCCCTTCTGGGTCCGGTAGAGCTCCTTACTACGACCGACCCCGGATTCGAATTCCGCCAGGCGCTCGGCAGTGTCTGTGTTATACGCCTTGCCCTCAATGATTCTCCGCATAATGGCACCATTCTTTCTGGCGCTAAGCGCCAATTTGTGTGCTGCTTGCACAGTGTACAAGGGATGGTCGAAATTGCGCAACGGGGGTACCCCCACCGACGAATATACGCGGAATATTCAGATATATTAGGCAACACCCGACGCAGCTTCTCCTTGGACGGATAATCGCCGCCACCACCTGCGCTGTCACGCCCCCCAGCCTGCGAGACACTAAGTAGGACCGCTCAGAAAAGTGATATTTAAAGAAAATTTTAAGAAGTACAAGAGATAGAAAGGGGTTCGCGCACGTCGCTCTCATGCTATTCTTGCGGTGGGGGATTCGGATAAAACTGGGGGAGGCCGTTAAGTATGAAAGGTAAACTCGCGAGATCAGTTACTGTGGCTGTGGTCATGGCAGGTGCACTAGGCATAGGGACGATTACGGCGAACGCTCAATCTGTAGATAAATACACGATCTCGGGGGGGCTAGAGACGTCTAATGGGACGCCGATGGGCAATGTGCCTTTCAACTACGGATTGTCGGCTGACGGGGGCTTCGACTTCAGTGGAACTACGAATCCTAACGGCACCTTTTCAACTAAACCTTTAACAATGGGAGAGTATGAGTTGCGCTTTGGCGTTGGTAACGATTTGGTGGATAATCCAGTGGTTACGGTGGCAAATCAAAATGTCAAGATGGGTATCCTCCACACTTTACATGCGCATTATTACGCAATAACAGGACAACTACTCACCAATTCAGGAAGTCCATTTTGGTTTGGATTTGTTATCGCGAATGAGAATAATCAGCAAGAATATTACGCGACCGCCGGCATACAGACTGTACCGAACAGTCAGGAACAAGACGAATATTATCTTCCTTACGTCCCGAATGGGACCTACACCGTCGCATTTTACAATTCTGCATACACTATCGCGTCTCCATTTCAAATTGTCGTCAGTGGTGCCAATCAGAAGGTAGACATTCGGTTAGCTAATTCGGTGTACAGCGTAACAGGGACCTTACTGGATGCTGGTGTTCCCATTAGTAACTCCGGACTTTCCATTGTACCTCCCAACGGAGGGATGGATGGTTACGGATGGTCTACTGACTCTGCAGGTAATTTTTCAATTCCGGATTTGCCTGACGGGTCTTATTCGTTAGAGGTTCAGGGCCATACCATCCCTTTCACCATATCGGGGCATGATACAAATTTAGGAGTATTCGACATTAACCCCGGATCCTCAGGAGGGCAGTCTTCTCTCTCGGGTGACGGGCCACAATGGCATGGAACGACACCTGGGGGATCCACCATTCCGGTTGGTTCGAAGATGGTACTGGCCTTTCCGAATTATGAGACTCCGATGCCCAACTCAATTCAGGTCCATTTTTACGTGACTCCTCCTCCAGGTCAACCCATCCAACAATATCTTAACGTGGTTACCGCTGTTTATGGCGATGGAGACGAGGCCTCCGCTACAAGTGACTCTGTTCAGTCCGGATATACCGAGTATACGTTAACCGCCCCCTCCTCACTGTCAGGGTTATCAGGCATTTCAATGTATGCATCCCCTCCCAATGGGGGCTGGGTCGGTTACGGCCAATACGCGTTTGTGTCACCTGAAGCGGACATCCTTCCGGAAGTTCCTTTCGCTGCACTTCTACCGTTTGGTCTCGCAGTTGCGGGAGGCACTGTCTGGATACGCCGTCGGCGCAATCACTAGCAGAAAACTGAAATTCGCCACAGTGAGGTCCGGTTATATGTTACGGCCCTCACTGTGACCCGTCCCCACTTGTGCTTTTCGCTTCTCGATGTCGTCGCGCAAGAACATGGTGCTGTATCGCGTGCGTTTCACTGTGCACAACATCCCCTTCTGCACCAACTTGCTGAGCCTAGCGCTGCTGATATCAAGCAGTTCTCGTGCTTCTGGACCCGTGAGCACATGTCGCCGAACTAGGTATTCCTTGTCCCCCGGCGAGAGACTGGCCCACATTTCATCCAAACGATCTTCGTTCACGACGATCACTCCTCTACCGAATCAATAAAACGGCTGGATCGCAGCCTCGAAGAGGACTCGCAACCCAGCCGTTTGTTTTATGCTTGACCAGACAGTTTCGACAGCACGAGAATCATGACATCCTCGCCTACTCCAACTTCTCGCATTGCAGACTCTACAGCTTGCAGACTGAACAACGCACTAGTTGACACGTCGTCCGGTTGAGCAGATTCCGGTACAGAACGCGCAACGATTTGAATCCCTTTCGATTCCTGCGCCAACGATTGGGGCACATCTTTTACCAATAACACGGTGCCTGGGTCCTGGTTTAACCCAGGGTGCGCCACACTGCCTCCATGTTGCGGAAAACCACCCGACTCCACGATGACGCCATGACCCAAAATAACCGTTGTATCCCTACTCCTTCTTTGCGCAACCACTCGACCACCATACACAATTTTTCCCAAGTAGAAATCAAACTGACTAAGACTGACTTGGTCTAGTTCGAAACGTACATCAACGACGTCCGGAGAGTAGGTGCCATCTGTTCCGTAAATCCGTTTTAGTGCCTCATGCACACCCTCTTCATCCCGCTCATCAAAATACCAGGCTTTATTCGTACCGTTAAACTTGGCCTTCATTTGACGAGCAAACTCGACGAACTGCGGATGATAGTCACAATCTACCCGAATGACCGTCTTACCGTCGAGGACTTTTCTACTAACCTGCATGTGTACCCTCTCCTTGTTTGCCGACGATGCGGCGAGATAGTCAGAGGAGGGCTTATCGCCGCCTCCCCTGTTGAGACTGAGAAGCGACGCATCCATATACATCTCCGCAACTAGTGTTGTGTTTACCACTATTAAAACACGCAAATTATCTAGATGTCAATATATGTATAGTGTGCGAGGGCAGGAAGAAGACCACTTCCCACTTCGCTCCTCCTCCTTGACATATTATGTGGCTGGGAATCGCTTGCCCGATCACCGGCACGATTCCCAGCCACATAGATTATTTCTTCATTTCCACGTATTGTACAACTGGCGGCTTGCTGTGCGACACGGGCAAATTGCGGAGATCCTCCAGCTCGTACAGGCGCATATGCTTTGAAATCCAGATTGCCTCACCATCTATAACCTCAGCCCCAGTGGACGCTCGCCCATCATGATAAGCCGCATTAATGGCCTCCATCACCTGCGCGATGATACGTGCGGGACAATCCCGAATCACATCGCCTGGAACTTGAGATAGGATCGCGTTCAAGGTATTTGAACCTTTGAACACCTTTGCGCGGCGAATGGCCATGTTCAGCTTTCTTGATGATGTCATATTTACCCTCTCCTTGTTTGCCGACAATGCGGCGAGATAGTCAGAGGAGGGCACATTGCCGCCTCCCCTGTTAAAGCTGAGAAGCGACGCATCCATATACATCTCCGCAACTAGTGTTGTGTTTACCACTATTAAAACACGCAAACTATATAGATGTCAATATATGTATTATTAGTCCGCCACGTGTAACCTCGTTATCATCGTATACACGGAGTAAGCAGACGTGA
>Ga0080006_1139501_pt1 | contig 19817 bp, 19 predicted proteins | sample RS3BMetagenome_FD_69209 | JGI IMG/M metagenome (GOLD analysis project Ga0080006, IMG submission 69209) | Ferric oxide microbial mat and aquatic microbial communities from Rainbow Spring, Yellowstone National Park, USA - RS3B (SPADES... ... | reverse complement strand
CGTATCTTAGTCTCATCACCCGACTAGTGTGTATCGATAGATCGGTCTGGCATGCATTTGGAGCGATGAGCCGAAGATACGCTCAGTGCAGATCAGAAAGTACAGCTACTGCTGACAGTAGTCTCATCACCCGACTAGTGTATATCGATAGATCGGTCTGGCATGCATTTGGAGCGATGAGCCGAAGATACGCTCAGTGCAGATCAGAAAGTACAGCTGGCGCCGACGATAGTCTCATCACCCGACTAGTGTATATCGATAGATCGGTCTGGCATGCATTTGGAGCGATGAGCCGAAGATACGCTCAGTGCAGATCAGAAAGTACAGCTACTGCTGACAGTAGTCTCATCACCCGGATGGTGCATGGCGATACATCGGTCTCGCGTGCATCACTGCTGAGGACATACCTGTGAGTCTCCCAAAGTCCGGGAGCGCCCGCTGAGGAGACGACATCGCGGGGCTGGGTTCCGGCGAAAATGCGTCTCGCGGAAGATTCCAGTCCTTCTCTGCGAGCTTGCAGCGGAGAGAGCGCACGCGATATCACGGCTCCAACGACGGGCAGCTTACCGCAAGCTTTCAAGAGTGCAGCATGGGCTTTACGACAACAGGTGTCATAGCATCAGCGATGCGGAATGCGAGATTGGCGGGATCCGATCGGCAGCGCCGCCTCCCACATATCCGGCTTGATGACCGGCGGGCCGCGAGCGGTACATCTGCTTCGTAAATGGACACTCTGACGCCTCATGGAATGGAGTCTGCTCAGCAGCATGTTGGGTAAACGAATGGGCGATTCACAGGTTCCGCTCAGCACTGATGCGAGCAGTGTGATGACAGACTGGACAATGTGCGTGCCCCAGCCAGCACTGCTCTATATGGTGCAACGCCGCTCGACGAGTGTCGCCCTCCGATTCCGACCGATCTATGCTGCATTCCCGAATGCACCACTGAAACGACCCCAAGCGCCACTGATCTATGCTCCAAATCACCGATACCACCACCGCAAGCTTCCGATCAGCCGTGCTGAACGCGTCATGCCCGATCCACCGACGCAGAGGTGCCCGGCGCCAGTCCTGCTTCCCGCGTTACCTAGTCGCCGGGCGGCGAGCTCCGGTTGGCTCCTGGGCCTGCGGCATCACCGCCCTGACGAGCGCCATGCGCCAGCATCCACCGCTGCCGGGCACCGCTCCGGACAGCTGCGCGCACGAGACCACGAGCGCCACGGCGGCGCCAGATACACCGCTGCCGGGCACCGCTCCGGACAGCTGCGCGCACGAGACCACGAGCGCCACGGCGGCGCCAGATACACCAGCCGCCGCCCAGCGCCGCGATCGAGCAATGCGCGCACAGGGCGCCCGTGCGCCGACGTGCTCATCGGATCGCGCGCTCCGTTTCAATGCGCCGCACCGATGACGCGCGCGCGCGCCAACTGGCGCGCACGATCCGCGCACCAGCCGGCGCCAGATCGCGCCACCCGCCGGTCCCACGATCACAGCCTCGCGCTCCGTGTTCGAAACCGATCACACACGCACCAAGCAGCGCGTACCGGCTCGCGGCACGCAACGCACACCATCACCCGGAACACCCGCCGCACGCACCGCCAGCGCAGCGCTCAACGCGAACAAGCGCGCTGCCGGCGCTGCAGCAGGGCCCCGGCGCCGGTCGCACACAGGCGTCACCTCCGGCAAGCCTTGGCGCTCTCCGCCCCGCATAGAGTCCCCAGGTACTCGCAGCGATCAACCACCGGCCAGAGGCGCGCATCCGAGTTTGCGTGCATCCCCGGCCTGTGTCTGAACCCGTCTCTCCCGCTCTCTCTGTGTGCGAGCTGCTTGTGAGCGTGTGTCTCTGTGTGTCTGCGTGCGCGCTACCCGCAGCATTTCGTCTGTGACGTTCGTGTACCGCCGCCGTGCGCATCGCGTGCTTGCGTCTGTGCGTGCGTTCTCGTTTACGATTCTCTTCGCGCGTGTGCTTGCGTTTGCGTTCTCGTTTACGCGCGCGCACGTCTACGGTTGAGCCTGTGTTTGCTCTTCTTCTGCGTGTTTGTTTGCTTGTGAGCTAGCTTATCTTTTGAAACAATGTCAGGTCGTGGCAAGGGCGGCAAGGGTCTCGGGAAGGGCGGTGCGAAGCGCCACCGCAAGATTCTGCGCGACAACATCCAGGGTATTACGAAGCCTGCTATCCGGCGTCTGGCGCGCCGCGGCGGTGTGAAGCGCATCTCCGGCCTCATCTACGAGGAGACGCGGAACGTTCTGAAGGTATTTCTGGAGTCGGTGATCCGCGACGCGGTGACGTATACGGAGCACGGCCGGCGCAAGACGGTGACCGCGATGGACGTCGTGTACGCGCTGAAGCGCCAGGGCCGTACGCTCTACGGCTTTGGTGGCTAAGCGTTGTGCTCGCTGCAACCGAGTACGTAAAGACCACTTACACTGTGCGGCAAATAATCCCCAGTACATCCGCTACCGTCCTGCTTCCGGTAGAGAGCCTTTCACAGGCTCGCGCAGTTCACCTGAACTTTGCATGGAGAAAAGTTCTGCAAGTCCGCAACAGTCGGGCGCGCCGCGTGCTGGGCGGCCCCCTCAACTCCAGTCTGTGGTGGGTATCGCGCGCCGCGCAGCTCGGGGGTGTGCCTTACCAAGTCGCGTTGCTTCGCGGAGCAACAGTTTCCGGTGGCATCGTGCATGCTCCGCTTGGAGCTGCCTGGATATGGCGCGAGTATCGAACTTGCGCTCGACTCCAGCTGAGCGCGCACTCGCAACGCCAACGTCAGCCTCTGTAACGGAAGCAGTTCGCCCATGCCAGCCCTCTCGCAGGGGGGCGCTCGCCTCGTCTGCACTGCCGTTCGCTGCACTAAACCGAGTTGGGTCCCGTGCTTCGCGCAGACCTGACCAAACCGACGCACTAGCGCACTCAGAAATGTAAGGCGCATTCCCGAGAGTCCTCATGTGTGCCAGACTTGCCAGCTGCGACACCGCGTTCGCGAGCTGCTTGCCAGAGATCGTGGCCTCGTCCGATCCAGCAGTGTCGGGGCGTGACGCGGCCTCTGCCCCGGAATCCGCTTGTCGCCATAGACTCAAGGTCGCGTTCGAAGCATCAGTGACGTCCTCAGCGCGCGCGGTCACTAGATGCTCGCTGACGGAGCTTGCTTCCGCGAGTAGGCCGCGTTCGATGCAGAGCGGCAACCCAAACCGGTTGTAAAAGAAGCTGACTAGGCTGCGCCGATCGCGCTCCAGCATCTCCAGCGCGTCTCGATGCCCGAGTGGCACCATTTGCGGAAAGTCGATCACAGTGATCTGTTCCGTCTCACAGTCGACCAGGACGTTAAATTCATTCAAGTCGCCGTGGACCAGGCCAAGCTCAGTCAGGCGCTCCTGAAACTCCCAGATTCGTTCGAAGACTGCTCTGGGATCACGCAGCGATCGAGCGTGGCTGAGCGGCAGCGCACCCTGTACAAGCCGCTGGACGACGCAGTGGCGATTCGCATCGATAGGCTCCGGCACCGGCAGGCCCTGTCCATACAGAAACACTAGAGCTTCGTACTCCCGCTGGGCCGCAAGTCGGCTCAGATACAGCCAGTTCGCTACGACCCGTCTGTCGCTCGACTGCGACGTAAACCTAACAATATTCCCATCGAGCCGGTCTGCGGGGACGCCCTCGCTTGCGCGTTCGCTCTCGGATACACCCTCCACAGTCGGTAACAAGCGTCCTGAGCTCCCCGCTGCAACGTCGGAAGTCGCTTCCTCGGGCACAAACGGCGTCCGTTCACAGTAACCTCGCTTCGTTCGCGCCCGCCGGAAGCTCGTCCGGCCCAAACGGTGAACCTTCAGCACAAACAGCTCCGAGCCATCCACGCCGCCGAGAACCTCGTGCACGTCACTCTCCTTGCCCGTTCCGATGAGCCCGCCCACAGAGCAGACGCTCGAGCGCTCCCGCAGCGCGCGCAGCGCCAAGTAGTCATACCCTAGCGGAGTCAGCCGGTACGACTCGTACGGACGCGACTCGTGGTGAACGAGCTTGTGCCGAAGGAGTACCTGCAGCGCCCGACGTGCACCACGGTTTCCCGAGAGCGCTCCAACAAGCTCCACGGGCACACGCTCGTGGTTCCGCATACCCAGCTCCACGGCCGTTAAAGTGCGAAGCTCGCCATCCGTGAGATGACGAAGCTGCGATGCGTCGAGATGCATCGACCGCTACACAACGAGCACGCCCCGCACAGTCGCAACGTTTGTCAATGTATAGCTGTTGGAACACACAGTGTAGGCACGTCCCGCACAATAGCAACGCCAGCCAAAGCAACTCCACACGACTATACTGCAAGGACGCTCCAGGCGCAGGGGCTTCGGCATACAGGCGTCGACGTCAATGCTCGAGCGCATTGCCCAATGGCATCAATAGGTCACACGTGACATCGTGCGCGGCGCTGCACGGCACGGCGCTGCACGGCACGGCGCTGCACGGCACGGCAATGCCATCAACGCCTGCCCGCATCGCATGGCCTGCACGCGTGCACGCATCCCGTGCGCACGCATTCGTCGCCGCACTGCCGCGTCGCGCCGCGCTGTACAGGCTCTACGAAGCTCAGTTCGTTACCTGAGCGCTTCTCACCGTCGTGACAGACTCGGTTTGCTTGTTTGTTGGCGAATCAGCGCTTGTAGGTGCGCAACTGAGACGGTGTGCGACCTTGTGGTGCTGGGTGTAGCTTCCTGCACGCTGTCGCTCTCTTGCTTCGTTCCTGTGCTTTTTTGAGGTTCTCTGCGTAAGCGCGTGAGGGTGCTGCTTTAATCATGGAGGCTGGTCGTAGACAGGTTTCTTGGAAGCGCAAGTTTGTTGCGGACGGCGTTTTCTTCGCGGAGCTGTCTGAGCTGCTCACGCGTGAGCTGGCGGAGGACGGGTACGCTGGCGTTGAGGTGCGCGTGACACCTCGAGGCCACGAGGTCATTATCCGAGCGACACGGACGCAGACTGTGCTCGGCGAGAAGGGCCGGCGCATTCGTGAGCTGACTGCGCTTGTTGAGAAACGCTTTGGCTTTCCGGAGAACCAGGTGTCGCTGTTTGTCGAGCGCGTGCCGAACAGAGGTCTGTGCGCGATGGCACAGGCCGAGTCTCTGCGGTACAAACTGTTGGGCGGGCTCGCTGTGCGACGTGCGGCGTACGGCGTGCTCCGCTTTGTGATGGAGTCTGGGGCCAAGGGCTGCGAAGTGCAAATCTCCGGGAAGCTCCGGGCGCAGCGGGCAAAGACCATGAAGTTCATGGACGGGTACATGATCTCGACGGGGCAACCGAAACTCGACTTTATCGACCGCGCCGTGCGGCACGTGCTCTTGCGGCAAGGCGTACTCGGGATCAAGGTGAAGATCATGTTGCCGCACGATCCGACAGGCCGTCAGGGCCCGCGGAAGCCGCTTCCGGACTCGATCGTTATTCTGGAGCCGAAGGAGGAAGACACGCTCGGCAAGGTTGTTGCGACACACACGACATACGGCCCGGCGGCTATGCCGGCAGCACCCGTGGGTGTGGCCCCTGGTGTCATGGGTGGAGCGCCTGTTATCGGTGTCGGAGCGGCGCGACCGTGAGCGGTCAGGCGCGATACAAGGTAGCTGTTCATTTTAGGGGCACGTTGCCGAGCTCCGCCGGATCTTTTCCAATGGGCTCGTGCAGAGGCCTTTTCTACGGCGAGTTCTACGCTCATGTCGCTGTCGTCTTCGATGCCTCTGAGGCATGTGTTCCCCTCGTGTTTTGCGCTGCATTGGATGCAGTGCTCTACCCTGATGCGACGTGCATTAAGCGGTGCCCGCCGCGCGGGAGACCCGACCAGAGTTGAACGGGACCGGAAACCTAAACGCTGAGCTATCTGTGTTGCCTCTTCGAGTGGTGACGGGTGCCTGTTCCAGGCGTCTGTCTTCTTCGAAGCCTCGCGCTGATCCATCTCGGGTACTGTATTCGACAATTTCTGGAGCGACAGGCGTTCTCGTCTCCAAGCTGGGGTGCAGTGCTCGTCCAGATGCTCGCCAAACACGATAGAGCATGCCTGCTTGCCAGCGCGCACTGGAGCACGTCAGCGCACTGGAGCGCATACGCTACTCGAGCTGGCGAAGGCGCTCGTCCGAGTCTCAGCCGCTCCTTCGTGAGCGCTGACACGGGTCAGCACAAGTCCCAGGCGCACAGCGCAGTCGTATTCCTGGACGGTGCGCTTCCTGTGGACCCAGCCGGTGGTTGCAGCGTCGATTCCCGAACAAGCAGCGCAGCGGTTTCGTCCAGGGGGAATGGCGCGGCATGTCGAGAGCTCTGTGCCGGGCCTGCTCGAAGCACTTCGTTCGCGCGGACACTCGTGTGTGTATGGGGTAGAGTCATTGAACCCAAATAGGGATCACAGCATCCGTGGCAGCATGGACGATCGCTCGAGCCGGCTGCCTACCTTCACCACGTCGATGCCCGCAGCGGGCAGACTGTCGTCTGGAACTAGAAGCCGAGGGCGCGCATGACTGGTGCTTGCCAGTCAGAGGTCGTCGGACATTGTATCCTCAGTGCCCACACATGATCGAGTGAGTCGAACACCAGTAGCATGGAGCGCTTTCGCTATCCAAGGACGCGAACGCAGCTGCTCGAGTCGGAGCGCCCGCGACTCCCAACTGTAAATAAACTCCACGGCAAACTATTCGACAGCGCCGCATGAGACTCTGGACGACCCCGGGCAGAGGCTTTCTCTGTTCAGACGTTAGGAATAGTATTAGCATATGCGCAAACCAGCATGATCAGGTCGCAATATGCAGTTTGTGAGCAGGAGCAATTCCCGTGATATACACACTGTGTCCCCGACGTCCTATGACTCTTGGCTGTCTACACGGGAGACTCTTCGTACCGCTCGGCGGGAGCAATTCCGGTGATATTCACACCGTATCCCCGACGTCCTATGACTCAACGTTATCCATGCGGGAGGCTCTTCGTACCGCTCGACGGGAGCAATTTCGGTGATATACACACTGTGTCCCCGACGTCCTATGACTCTTAGCTGTCTACACGGGAGACTCTTCGTACCGCTCGGCGGGAGCAATTCCGGTGATATACACACCGTATCCCCGACGTCCTATGACTCAACGTTATCCATGCGGGAGACTCTTCGTACCGCCCTGTGGCAGTGAGTTCGGCAATATGCACCCAGGGCGCGCAGTGTCCCGCCTACACACGTCTCAGGCGGTCTTGGTGCTCAGAGGATCCCCGTTCGTCACCAGGTGCCTCCAAGAAAGTGCCACGCCCACGAAACGGCAGAAAGTGCGCAGGAGTGAAACCGTCCTGCAACCGAAGCGCGCACGCTGCCTAGAAGGCCCGGCCTACACGCGACGGAGCAGCGCCCTAACCGTCGCCGAACCGACGAGCCTCTGCCTCGGGGGACATCGCAGCGTGAGAGGTCCAGCAATGGGAAACGCCCTCGGATGTTCCGCCTACAACCGCCACAGCGGCTTCGCAGCAGCGCTCCTACGGATACGACCCCGAGGCGACCCTTGTGGCAGATGCTGCTCAAAATTCAACCCCAGCTAAAGCCGAACGTACCGCGGCTGGCAACAGAAGCCTCAGCAAACGCTGCTCCGCAGCTGGCCGGCAGGGTGCCGCGTTGCGTTGGAGCGGCCGCTCGAACCGCCGAACTTTGCGCGTTGCTTTGGCTGTGCGCGGATATCGCTGGCGAGTCGCACTGAGACTCTCACCGGTGGTGGTTGACGCCATCCAAAAGAATCGGTGTGCGGGAACCAGTGGCTCTGTTTGCAGCGGTATACGTTGTGCTTTCTGGTAGCCAGCTTGCGATAGGGCTTGCAGAGCCTGGGATACGTGTCCGGGACTCGCGACGTGCACTGTAGGAGCTCGTGGTGGCTGCAGCGTGTCGAAAGGAGACTCTATCGTTGTGGCGACTGGTGCGAGTCGGAAAATCTTCTCTCGTGACGGACCTGGTCGCACACTTGCTTGCTTTTTGATGCTCTTGCTCAGAGTCGCGCAAAGCTTCGTGCAGCTCAGTGCAGGCGCGTGGACTCGGTCACAGTTTGGTGCTGTAGTTCGCAGGTTGGTGTAGGCACTTCAAACGGCGCACAATTTGCTAAAAGTAGGGAACAATAGAGCGGGATGTGGCCATCAGTATCGGAGGAAACAACAGGATGCGGCTCGTCTGGGACTCGTCTAACGCCAGTGACGCGCCGACCGCGCAAGCCGTACCGCCTCATGAAGCCACGCGAAGCGTGGACAGCGGAGGAGCACGAGCTATTCGTGGAGGCGCTGCGGCTGTATGAGCGGGATTGGAAGCGCATTGAGCAGCACATAGGGACGAAGACGGTTGTACAGATCCGGTCGCATGCACAGAAGTATTTTCTGAAACTGCAGAAGAGCGATCAGAGCGCGTGGATTCCCCCAGCGCGCAAGCGACGAACTGCGGGCGGCGGCAGCAGCGCCGCCAGCACCGAGGCAAGTGACGGCGGAGCGGCCTCCAGCACGGGTTCGCGACCCGAGACGCGCGCAACTGCGGCAACCGTCGACAAGGCACCAGTACGCACCACAAACGAATCGGACAGCGCCCTTTCGCCTCAAGAACGGACCCTATTGAGACCGCACGCCGCGGAGGATGTGTCTAGCGTGTCTGCTTCGGGCGGAGGCGCAAACTTCTCAACCAGCGCATCGCTAGCGCATGCGGCAGCGCGCGATCGAGGCTGGCGCTGGGCATTGGCGGGAAACGCACGCATACGCGCAGCATCAGCGGACACGTGTGCCCACGCATCGCCACTGGACAGCGTGGCGCTGGACGCAACACCAGCAGCAGCAGCAGCACCAGCAGCAGCACCAGCAGCACCAGCAGCGCCAGCAGCACCAGCAGCACCAGCAGCAGCAGCGGAATGTGGTGCTGGAAGTGGTGGAGGCGCAAACGGTGTGCGCGCACTGAAGCGGCGGCTGCCGAACGTATCGCTGAAGGGCGTGCCGGACGCGGCACCTGCGGGAATCGCTGAGCTGCACCGGGGTGCATCTCAGGCGGATGCGCTGGGCTCGGCAGCTAACTTTCGGGCTATCTACGGCTTTTTGGCATACTTGCTGATGCCATACGAGGAGACTGGTGGCGAGAGCGCTCGGCATTCGGATCTGTGTGTGAACGCTAGCTGGAGTGATGCGCAAGCCGCAGAGGCTGGCACTGGGCCGCCTTTGGGCCGGGATCTACGCGGATGCGCTGAATACCGCAAGGACTGGCGTGAACGCTACCGATCTCTGAGCGCTCTGGAGCAGGACATCGTGCGGCAGATGCTGAGGCGTCTGTGTAGCAATTTGTTGGACCGGCGGTTTGTGGAGGGCGCTCTCCGCAGATTCCGGGAGGCTGCCCTCGAGGAGAACGCCTTGGCGATGCGGAGATAGTGTTGCCCCGTGTGTGGGCGCACAAAACCGGGGGTTTATAGAGCACCGGCGCCGAATGGACTGGTTTTGGGGCGCTAGGCTCGCCTGTTGCTAAACATTGGTGGTGACATGGGTGGCCGGGCACGTGGTACCCCTGGCGGTTGCCGCTGACTGAACGGCTTGTTGGCCGCTCTTGTCGCAGTCGATGCACGGCGGAGAGCAATTTGGCAGGTGTTGTCGCGACTGCACCGCGGGGGTCAATGCTTGCAGTGCTTGCAGTGCTTGCGTACATTTCCAGCCTGGATAGAGCCGGTGAAAGTGGCTGCTGCTGGGGGCTCGGGCACACTGGCCCCCGAGGGGCCGCGAGCTGCCGACGCCACGGCGTGTCCGCGCGGGCCTTCCTGTAGCGTTCGTAGCGCCCCAGGAGGCGCTGTTTTCCTCAGTGTTCTCAGAGCACCGGTGCGTGCCAGTGAGGTACGCTCACCAGCCCAAGGGAGTGCACCCGGACGCCCAGTCTGATGCAGCTTGGGCAAGGACGCCTATGGCGGATCGTTTAGAGGCGATACTCGGTCGTACGGGCGGCCTGAGCGTGCGCACTTGGAAAAACTGACGCGCTCAAGTTGGTACCGCGCGTGCGTTGTTGGTAACGTGGACATTCTGCAAGATGCTCGTACAGTGCATAGAAGCCATTTTTACGTTATTGCGGATTCGCTGCGGGCGAAGCCGGTGATGTCGCCGAGATTGTGCCGGGAAGAGCCAGAGCGAGCCCTACGTTACCAAGCTATCGCAAGGGGGCTGCGAGGTCACTGCAGAGCGCTCGGCGCCGACATGAGGCCAGCGCGCAACAGCAGGAGCGGCTGCCTGTGAAAGAGCGAACGCGCCGGGGCCCAGAGAGTCGGACAGGCGCCGCCACAGCCGTCAGCGTTTCTGGCGAAACCCGCCTAGCGCGCGGATGACGCGAGGCGCACCTGCGACTCGACCCATGCATACTCGAGTTCCTCCTCGTCGGTCGCCTGCACCTCCTTTTGGACACCGTCGAGAACTGCGACGATCGCTTGCCTCGAAGAAGTGTAAACCATCTTTGACCGGATCGGTGCGCTAGCGGGGGACCAGAGCAAGAAAATTATTTTGTTCTTCTTTCCCGTCTCCGCAGTATCGAACTCAAAGTCGTAGACCGCGTACCGGCAATCGTCCCGGGGTAGGTACTTGTCACTCGTAAACTCCTTCCAATCTTCCACGGCGCTCCGACCAGTGATGTTCGACGACGGCAGAACGCGGTCCACTATAATCGTACGAAGGTCAGGCGACACTCGGTAAATAACCGCTCGGTACTGGCGCGGACACGCACGGATAAGGGTCAAAAGCTCCGCAGAGCACGCTGGATCAACCGAAACCCCAGACGCCATCTCTCTCAGCAACACCAAAAAGCCCACAAGTGTTCGAGCGAGGTCCCTACAGGTAACCGCGAACAACACCGCTCACCGAGACGGGCGCAAGGCGTACTCGCCGCGAGCGTCGAGGCTGCAGTTGAAAGCAAAACGCTTTGCGCGGGCGCCTACGGCGGGAATCTGCTGGCGTGTCCTCGGCGATCATCGCGCAACGGCGGCTGCTTTGCATTTTTTTCCATAGACAAAACGTTTCCATAGGCCAGCGTTCGCCGATTATGCGCATTTTTCTCTTCTCACCTTTTTTGCGTGTTTTTTCCTGTGTGCGGTGAAATATCCACCAAACCCGCTACCTCCAAGTTACATTACCTATACTTCTTCTCGGATATTCTGGTCGTTTCATACGTCCTATCGTGTGTGCCTGGCACCTGTCGAGAGCATCCGCAATGGCGCCTATAGCGCCGGTGCGGTCGCTGCACGGAGACAGAACGGCGTCGCCGTACCGCACGGGGGGCGTCGGCTCGAGGCGGCTGCTTTGCAGTGCGCGCTGCGATCAAGCGCACATTCGGGGAAGGCTGACTTGTATAGAAGTTTTATCCGTGAGAATGAATTCGCAATGCCGCGTCTGGAGCCAGTGCAGAGTACTCGACAGACACGACACCTGTAGACTGGGATGTTATCACGAGTCGTTTCGGAAAAGTCTGGTCAGTAAGCAGTGGAACGCACGTCTGCGAATTGGAGACGTAGTCGATACCCATCTTGTCGAGAATGAAATCGCGCGTTCGAGAATCCCTGGTTCGACTGAGCAGTGCTTGTGCATAACGCAGTCCAGACTAGAATGGAACGGATCCAATGAAACAACCCGGATATACTTTTTCGAGTTTGGGTCTCTTTCGATTTTCATGCGCATCAGCCTGTGCGGGATTTTTCTGCGACTGGATCCTTCTCCTCTCTCCTATATCTGGAATGAAATGCGCCAGTCTATCCTGTCTCTCCAGGACTGCTGTCAGCGTTCGAGTGATTCTGGCGGTGGCGTTTAGGACCTGATTTTGCCGCCTCTGGCTCATGTCGACGAGTTTCGTGCGCATGTACGAGTCGCGATCGACGCATCGCTTCCCGTTTGCATATAGGTTTTATAAGGCCTCGGTGCGGATGCCGTATCGGCGACAAGTAAATTCGTTCAGACGGTTCGGTATGGGCACCACCAGCACCACCAGCACCAGACCTCCTCCTCATCCGCTGCCGAGCGCTGCTTCGTAGTGGGTGAACGCTTGCTTCGTGGCCTGCTACATGCCCTCGATCCGTGCAGAGCGCACCACTCGATGCGCTTCTCGATTTCCGCACCCGGTGCCGTGTGAATCGATTCCGAGATTCTTCTGGGGATCGTTCTGCGAGTTTGCTGTCTTTTGCATGCGCAACCGCAGGGTGCGCTATTAGCTAGAGGATTTCCAGCGTGCGATGTTGTATGCGATGAAGGAAACACCGCGGGGAAAACTCATTCTGGAGATGCTGTCGAAAGCTTTCGATCCGTCTACGCTCCCTCCGTGGAAAACGGTGGTGCATTCCCTCCTTGAAACGGTCGCTTCGATGACTCGACTCCGAGTCCAATGCAGTTCTTTATGCGAATAGAAGTGACGGGAGCCTCCGGCACCAGCTCCTTTGAGAGATACCATGCTGCTCTCGAATGTCGTATCGGAGGTAGCGACGACGAAAGAGCGATTTGCGCCTCGAGCGCAATGGATTATAGACCTAAAAAATTCAATGTACGCTCGACATGAGCTTGTGAGGAGCTTGTGCGTCGTCGGGAATTCATCCGCGCCAATCCAAAGGCGCGAATTGCTGGGTCCATGATTCTCGTTCCAACGGAACGACCGAGAACTTCAAGAGTGTGCCTTTTAAATTTAATATACCCGGGCGAAGAGCAACCACAGAGGCCTGTACGCATGCACTGGATATCGATATCGGTTCGATTGCGAACTCCTGCTCCAGAGCGTCACGAAGCATCCTCACTCAAGGAACGCTACGAGTTCCATGAGTGGGCCATCGAAAGAGCCTTCCGGAAACACGACAAAGATTCATCAAACTAGGTATCCATCCGTAAGCTCGTGTTGCCCCAGTTGGAATGTCCAGGCTATATGCCTACAGAAACCCTCGAAATACAGATCGAAAAGTAGGAACAAAGCGGGTAGTTCAGCGTTCCCTGTCGATCGGGCATGCGTGTGTCGCGCAGCCGCTTTCGCCCTGCACGAGGACGGCACCGGCAGCAGCGCTCTTGACTGTCACAGTACCTCTGGGACGCGCTTTTCGGAGGAGTCGCTGCGCTGGGCTAGGCTACGCTGGGCGAGGCCGAAACTGAGCCCCAGCAGGGGAGGTTCACCTTCCGTAAAGCTGGGTGTGTATATTTTGGTTGAGTGCTCATGGATCGGCCGCTCGTGGGTCTGAGGGTGCGCCTTGTGCTGGACGAATGTGTGCCGGACGCGCCTACGGAGCCGTCGGTACCTGCTGGCATTGAGGGTATTGTTTTCGCGTATGATGAGCGTCGGAACCTTTTGGTGGTTTGTACGCCTTCGTCATCGGGTGCAGATCTGTACGATGTGCACGTTCTACGGGCTTCGCACGTGGCAGAAGTGCAGGTTCTGAGCGAGGGCATCGAAGCGAGTCAGCGGCAGTCGCGCTGGCGGAGTGGACGCGAGCGAGCGCTATTCTCTGGCGGTTCCCTTCCTGCACTCAGTATCGAGGCACTCCGGCAGCGCGAGAGTGGGAGTTTAGCCCGGGCGCGTGAGCGGTCTTCGAAGCTCGGGCGGGGCGTGAGTGTGCTCGGCCAACTGGTCTTCGACGCCCTCGACAGGACGCTGCCGTGTCGCTGGGACGAGCCGAACATAATCGTGCTTGACTCTGTCTATGTGCCGCCGCCGTATACAGCGGAGGGAGTTCGCTCGCTGGACGACGACGAGGCTGCGGCGCAGCGGGTACGACTCGTGCTCGAGCGCGAGCTTCCACGACTCGTAGCGGGCTCACCAGCTCTGGACCCACAGGACGGGTAACCCGTCCAAGGAACGCTGTTCATGCACCGCCAGCGCCCGCTGAAATACCCAAGTTGCGGTCACAGAGCACGGGATGGGTGTATGGAAGCAGCGAAGAAGCGTTGGACGGGCCGTGCAGCGCCCGCCCCAGTCACTGATGCTTCCACTGGTCGTGCGAGCGGGTATCCGCGATGCATCCAGTAGAGGTCGCTACGACATGTCGAGCTCGTGCGCAGGACAGCCGCCGTGGCGTGCATGGACCTTGCAGTGTCTGGAACAAAAAAGCGCAAAGGGCGTGTGGAGGTATCTCCTCGAGCGCGGCACCGGCATCGACAGTGGGCTATGCACTGCAAGTGGGCGGCTTGAACTGTGAGCTGACGCTGCCCCTGTGCAGCCACCATCAGCAGCACCCTCTGATAGGTACCGGGACTCGGACCGGAACCTGCAGCAAAGAACCATGGATGCTGGAAGCGACGCGGATACCGGTACTCGGACCGGAACCTGCAGCAAAGAACCATGGACGCTGGAAGCGACGCGGATACCGGTACTCGGACTGGTACGGGCAGCAAAGAAGCGTGTATGCTGGAAGCGACGCGGATACCGGTACTCGGACCGGCACGGGCAGCCGGCCCGCCAGGAGCGCACCCAGCAGTCGAGACATGCACAGGCGACGTAAACGTTTTACTGGCTTGAGGTGTATTTGGTGACAGCCTTGGTGCCCTCGGAGACGGCGTGCTTCGCAAGCTCGCCCGGCAGCAGCAGGCGCACTGCAGTCTGGATCTCCCGCGACGTCAGCGTCTTCGTCTTATTGTACTGCGCAAGCTTGCTCGCCTCCGACGCAATCCGCTCGAACAGGTCGTTCACAAAAGAGTTCATAATAGACATCGCCTTCGAGCTGATGCCCGTGTCCGGGTGCACCTGCTTCAGAACCTTGTAGATGTAGATGCTGTACGTCTCGAGGCGCTTGCGCTTCTTCTTGTCGATACTAGCGGGCGCCTTCGCCACCTTCTTCGCAACAGTCTTCCCTTTCATAGCCATGTCTCGGGTTCGCAGTCAGACACACTCGAGCGATAGCGCTCACGGTTACAGAGCAACAACAGCTGGGCACGCGCAAACACACGCGGGCAGGGACACAAAGACGCACACAGGCCAGGCACTTGTCGAGGCAGACCCGCGTGTACCGTGTAACACAGCGCCAAGGCGGAAGAGCGGGGGCGCGCTGCCTGCCAAGCGCCCAGAGGCACCTGCGCATCCGGCGCTGCGGATGGCACGCGTACGCACGTTCGGCAAGGGCGGATCGCGATCGGCTGGCGCGCGCGATCTGAGCCGCCGCGATCGGCGGTGCTCGCGCTGCCGGCGCACATCTCTGGCGCGCGGTGCGGACGCGCAGCGGCGCGATCCGTGCGCACGGAATGTAGCACAGCGATCGCGTGATCGCAAGCGCGCTTGTCAGCTGATCGAGAGACTCGCGGACCTGCGCGCGTTCAAGAATCAGCTCGTGGTCCCCGGCGGGAGTGTCCGCTTGCCGACAGCCCTTCAGATCGCTGGACTCGCGGACCTGCGCCGGATGAGGGCACGGTATCGCGTGCCCGAGTGCTCACGAGGCATCGGAGGATCGGGTGCGAAAGCAGTGCCGATCACTGCCATTGGCGACCGCGCGACACCGGGTGATCTGCAAGAATGGTTGCGAAGCAGGATCTATCGCCTGCCCGCTCCGTGCTGCGCCATCGTCAATGCCTAAGACTGAATCATGCGGCCGCCCGATCGCTGACGAAGGACCACGAATGGCGCAGGGGCGAGTCTCTAGTACCGGGAAACAGCAGAGCTGCAGAATCGATTGCGAGGTCGCCCGATCGCTGACGAAGGATGATGTATGGTGAAGGAGCGAGTCTCTAGTACCGGGAAACAGTAGAGCTGGCCGAATCCATTGCGAGGTCGCCCGATCGCTGACGAAGGACCACGAATGGCGCAGGGGCGAGTCTCTAGTACCGGGAAACAGTAGAGCTGGCCGAATCGATTGGGAGGTCTCCCGATCGCTGTCGAAGGATGATGAATGGCGCAGGGGCGAGTTGCCGGCACCAGCAGCCACGCAGCATCGCACAGTCGATCGGACGATCGAAGACGATGTACGAGGAGTGACGCATCGCAGCGATTCGCTGGCACGAGCAAAACATAGCGCTGCAGGGTCGTTCGCCAGATCGCCAGATCGTACACGATGTACGAAGACTGAAGCAGGGCAGCGATGCGCGGTGTCGCCGCGTAGATCGCCCGATCGCCAGATCGCCAGATCGCTCGATCACCCGCTCTGTACCAGGTGCCAGTCCGGTATTCCAGCGCGATGGCGATCCATGATCGACACCTGCGCATCGCGCGCAGCCGCCGCGGATCGCGAACAAACGCGTGCCCCTGGCTCCCGCAGCAGACGCCACCACGGTACGGCGCGCCTGTGCCGCTCGCAACCACTGCTGCAACACTTGGCGTTCTCGTACTCGCGACTGATACCGTGTGACACAGCGCTCTGTGTCGCTCCTGCTCTCGTCTCACTTCTCTGCCGTCGACGGGTATACCGCTGCGGCTGCTGTTTCTCTCGCGGTCGGTCTCTCGCGTTCTCTCTCGAAGCTTTCAGCACCATGGCGCCCAAGGGCAAGGCAAAGTCACGCTCCAGCAAAGCAGGTTTGCAGTTTCCGGTGGGGCGCGTCCACCGGTACCTGCGAGACGGCGGGTACGCGGAGCGCATCGGCGCTGGCGCGCCCGTCTACCTCGCTGCAGTCATGGAGTACCTGACCGCCGAGGTTCTCGAGCTGGCGGGCAACGCTGCGCGCGACAACAAGAAGACGCGCATCATCCCGCGTCATATCCAGCTGGCGATCCGCAACGACGAGGAGCTGAACAAGCTCCTGGCGGACGTGACCATTGCGTCTGGCGGCGTGTTGCCGAACATCCACGCAGTGCTTCTCCCGAAGAAGAAAGCCAAAGGCGAGTAAACTGGTGTTCTGCTTAACCCGATTTGTTTCCTGCGTCCAGCGTCCGAGTCCCTGGTCACCGCCGTGCATGTTCGTCGTCGCGTTTCCCGCTCCGCATCTATCGCACGGTTTGAATCGCTCCAAGTATACGGCCTCAGATTGATACCAAAGAGGATTCGACGGTGTGCGTCTCCGCCAGCCTCGCGACACGAATGCATCGCATCGAGCAGGGCTCCCAGTTCCAGACGCGCTGCTACGTATGCTGTTCATAGACCCGACGAATGACGCCCCTCCTGATCGCTTCGATCGCCTCCTCGCGGCTGATACCGAGGCCATAATCGCAAAGAGGAACATGCTCCAAACTCAGGATTTGGTATGGGTGGCGTTTCACATCGGGGTGCTCGGGTCTCCCGAGAACCTCCCAACCTGCCCACCGTTCGAGTGCCTCGAGCCCAGCCTCGTCCACCCGCTCAGGGGCTGCGGTATCCACAGCCTCGAGGGCCATCGCCGCAGCTGCTAGGTCTCGGCCTCGGAAATGCAAGCAGCCCACAGTCCCGAAACTCTTCGTCACCGCCGCCCAAGCTCGTGCGTACACTCGCTCCCACCATGAGGCTGGGCACTCTCCGATGCAGTCGGATCGCTGCAAAAGGTCGCGTACAGCGCCAAGATACCGATACGCATGATCCATGCGGAGATCAAAGTGCGTAGCGCGGAGAAGCGCCCGCTCAGCGAACAAGAGCTGCTGTTTCTCCTCCACGAAGCGCTCGGTGCCCTCGTAGACCTCGAGGCCCCCTGGATGCGTCCTACTGTTCCGCGTGCGCGTCTTCACGCTCAGATAAATCACTTTGCTCAGAGAACAGGGGCACTCCTCCACCTTGGCGGCCAGGAAAACCGCCGCGGATGCCATCTGGTATGGGTCGAAAGGCACCGCGGCCGGCGCCGTCCACTCACTGGTACCTCGGCCAGAGCCAGGCTCTAACTCCGCCCTCGTGACCGGTACAATGTGATCGCTGTACAAATAGTACCGCATATAGAGCACGTGGGCCGTTGCACGCACGTAGGAACCCAGCCCCAGCTGCTTCGCAACTTCCACCAGAAACTGCTGAACTGCAACGTGCACAGCACGATTCGACGCTAACCCCAGCGGAGACCGTTCAATGACATCCCACTCCAACAGCCAGTCTTCGGGTCTCGGTTTCGGCGGCAGCCTGTGTCTCTGGATGTAGTCCGCCTCTTCAGTATCAACGTCCATAGCGGGAGCTGAAAACGCGCAAACTCCCGGCGACTACCGCGATCGTTCTCAGTGGAGGGTCTGCTGCACTCGACATGCTCCATTCGGGCAATGCAGTCCATCGTCTTTGATCGATAAAACGATTCCGTACTGAGCACGGAGTACAGACTGCTCGCTTGATATCAGCAATCGGAAAAGTATCTATCAGTCTTCATCCTACCTTCAAGTTCTATGACGTATACGTCCCTTCCGAGATCATCATCATTTCGTACGTTCTGTCGAGCGCCGAGCCTACCTAGTGCGCCCGCAAGTGCACCTGGCGCATCCCAGCCTACGCGCTAGTCAGAAGCGCAGGCGTCGCCTCGTCTCCACTAACGGGACGTCGTGAGACGCCTCGTGTAGAAGGCAGAAGGCTGCTGAAGTCGGACTTGAGTCATCGCAGCGATCGCTACCGGTACAGGGTGCGTCTCCGCTTTACACGAAATGTGGGTAGACGGATCGAAGTTTCCTGACCTGTTCCCCAATCTGAATTTTACGTACGGTACCTGTTTTACCACGGACAGCATTGCAATCCATCATTCTTCTCTCGAATCGAGCGCTCTGCGCTTACGCACGCAGCGAATAGAGCACTCGCTGAGAGGATCGCTTAGAAGAAGCCCACGATCGCTGACTACAGCCCAGAACACCTCAATGCGGAAGGGGGTATCGATTGGAGCCCCCTGTACTCGTCCAGGGCATGCTGCGAGCGATGAAACAAGTGTTCACGCGCTAAAAAGCCCTGCCTTTGTGATGGAGGAGGAGGAGGAGGAGGCGGTGAATTTTGCGCCGTATCGACCGGTGGGAACACCAAACCACAACCAAGTATGACTGCTTCGAAGCACACACCGGGCTGTTTACAAGAAAGATGAAAAGCGCGAGCGAAGCGCAGATCACAGAATCCATCCACGCACGAAATGCGTCAATAACGCCCGGAAGCAGCGATGTCGGGACGTGAACGCTACCGTCAACATCCTTCGACTGCTGCCAACAGAGCTACAATGAAAGTAGAGACCGCCTTATTTTTCAGCCGAATAAAAGAGCGTGGAAAATGAAACACTTGTCTTCAAGTCCGCAAAGGCTGGTATAGATGAGAATAGAAAAAGACCCTAACGTGAGCGTCTACACACCCGAGTTCCTGGATACGTTCGGTTTCATTCCCGCGAGGATGCGCAGACGCCCGTACAATGAGCGCTTGTACATCGCCGTTCGCTTGTGAGGCGCCCGGCACCAGAACTCCGCACCCAGGAGGCGTCGCTCTCTTGTAAACGAACCGCTCATAGCGTCATCGTCCTCGTTGCCACCGTACACGACGCCATAGTGCACGCTCTCGACGTTCTTGCTGGGTGATTTAGCTCTCGACCAAAGCTCTCTGACTAGTATGGCGCGCACGAAACAAACTGCTCGCAAGTCGACCGGTGGCAAGGCGCCTCGGAAGCAGCTGGCAACCAAGGCTGCACGCAAGTCGGCACCGTCTGTGGGCGGTGTGAAGAAGCCGCACCGTTACCGCCCCGGTACGGTGGCGCTTCGCGAGATCCGGCGCTACCAAAAGTCTACGGAGCTGCTTATCCGGAAGCTTCCTTTCCAGCGCCTGGTGCGAGAGATAGCGCAGGACTTCAAGACGGACCTGCGCTTCCAGTCGTCTGCGGTGCTGGCGCTGCAGGAGGCTGCCGAGGCCTACCTCGTGAACCTGTTTGAGGATACGAACCTGTGCGCGATTCACGCGAAGCGTGTGACGATTATGCCGAAGGATATCCAGCTGGCACGCCGCATCCGTGGTGAACGGGCTTAAGGCGGTGCTTGCTCACAACTGGTGCCGCCGAGC
>Ga0080006_1135701_pt1 | contig 19822 bp, 18 predicted proteins | sample RS3BMetagenome_FD_69209 | JGI IMG/M metagenome (GOLD analysis project Ga0080006, IMG submission 69209) | Ferric oxide microbial mat and aquatic microbial communities from Rainbow Spring, Yellowstone National Park, USA - RS3B (SPADES... ... | reverse complement strand
GCAGTTGGCGATCTCGTCATACTCGTCCTGAAGCTCGGTGGCGAGCTCCAGCATTTGTTCGGTCTTGTCGATATTGTCGCGATAGACGACGAAGTTAAGCACCAATGGCAAGCCGTACTTTTTTATCAGGCGTGCGCTTTCACGCTTTTGTTCAAACGATGCCGTCCCGGTCATAAAGTCACACTCGGCAGGAGAGCTGGAAGGAAAAGCGATCTGCACCCCATCGATTCCAGCTTCTTTAAGCGCCTGCAGACGCTTTTCGGTCATGAGCATTCCCGAGGTCAGAAGTGTGACACAGTAACCGAGCTTGCGTCCTTCACGCACCAGGGTTTCCAGATCGTGGCGCAACATCGGCTCGCCGCCGGTAAAGCCAAGCTGAACGGCGCCGAGAGCGCGCGCCTGGCGCAGCGCGTCGACCCACTGCTGAGTGTTCATCTCGTCGCGATGGAAAGCGAAGTCGATTCCGTTGTAACAGTAAGGACACTGCAACGGGCAGGAGTAAGTAAGTTCAGCTTGCACCATCAGCGGGTTAGGCGGTCGGCTTGTAACGGATCCAGCCGCGTTCATATGCCTCCTCCATAAACTTGCGCGTGTCTTGTTCAACATCGGGGTGCCCGAAGGCGTTTTTGATCTCGAGCGCTATCTGTGTCGGGGTTCGACTGCCGTCGCAACGTCTAAGAATCTCGCCGGCGCTGTGATTGAGGCGCACCATCCCTTCGGTATACAGCAGGACGTACCGCTGCTGCGCCGGCTCCCACTGAAGGCGAAATCCGACTCCCAGCTCTACCAGCCGGTCTGTCTCAGTTTGCACTTTGCCCCTCCTTCGTTTGAACAACTGCGTATGGTGGCATATTGACGACGTAGGCGAGGTACATCGCGTCCGCCATTGCCCATAACACGTCGAGCTTGAAGGCCAGTATGCCGAGCGCGCGTTCCTGCGCCTGGCGCGTAGTGAAATAATCCAGCGCAACCTCAAGCGCATGGGAAACGTCAGAAGGACCCTGCTGCAAGCGCTCGCGGAAGTATTCCAACGCCTCGCTCCTGATCCACGGGTAAAGGCGCGGCCAGTTCGCGATGCGCTGTTGATGGAGGTCCGAGGCGAACAGCTCGCTGAGCGAGGCGCATATCGCCTCCTGCCACGGCGCCCGGCGTGCAAAGTTGACGTACGCGTCGACCGCAAAGCGCACGCCCGGCAGCACGTGAACCATCGAGGTCATCTCCTCCCTCGACAGGCCGCAGGCCGCGCCGAGCTTGAGCCACGCCTCGACACCTCCCGTCCCTTCCGCCGCTCCGTCCTGGTTTACCATTCGCTGGACCAGGCGTCGTCGTATCACCGCCTCGGGGCAATTCGCGGCGATAGCTGCATCCTTCACGGGCAGATTGACCTGATAATAAAAGCGGTTGGCGACCCAGCCGCGCAGCTGCGCCGGGGTAAGCCGCCCCTCGTTCAGCATCACGTGATAAGGATGAAAGCTGTGATACCGCACGCGCAGCGCCCGAAGTTGGCGCTCGAACTCGCCGCGGTCCCAGGGCGCAGGTTGGCTTTGTTCCGCCTCCACGCTCGGGCGCAATTTTCGCTCAGAGCTCAAATTCCATTCCATCGTATGCGACCTCGATTCCCTCCAGAACAAGTTGAGCCCGCTCGGGTGAAGCTTCGTTGAGAATTGGATTGGTATTGTTGATGTGGGTGAGAATCTTGCGGCAATGCTTAAACGGGCGCAAAATTTCGATCATTCCACCGGCGCCGCTCACGGGCAGATGGCCGCGCTGGCGTGAGAGCGTCGGCGAGATCCCCAGCGCCGCAGTCTCTTGATCGCTCCAAAACGTGCCGTCGACGAACAGACAGTCGGCCCGCGCCATCAGGCCCAAGAGCTGCGGGTCGGTCTCCCCCAAAGCGCCCGCGTAGAGCAAGGAACGGCCAGAACGCTCGTCCTCGACCCACAGCGCAATCGTGTCGCCGCGATGGGGGTTTTCGCGATGCGGCGAATAAATGGGCGCTCGACTTTTGACCGGCACGGCGAGGAAACGAAGACCTTCGGCCTGCGCAATCCGCCAACTCGCGCCGGAATCGATGTCTATCCGATGGCGATTTACGCCGCAATAGCGCTCGAGCACAGGGAGAATCGGGAGCGTGACGGTGAGGTCCTCGCACAGCGTGTCGGTGCAATAGACGTTAAGCTTGGGACCGATTATCGTCTCGCCCGCTGACAACCCTCCCCCTTGATAGAGTGAAAGCAGTCCCGCGCAGTGCTCAAGCTGCCCGTCGATAAGTACGATTGCGGCGATTGCTGAGTCGCGAATGGCTCTTTTGGGGCGCAGAGCCGGAAATGCTTCGATCTGCGTTCTGATATCCGGGCTGGCGTTGATCAGCACCCAGGCTTTCCGGTCGGAACTGACAGCGACGGATGATTGAGTGCGAGCTTTAAGTCCAAAACGTCCTTCGCGCACCCCAACGCAGTTGTCGCAGTTACAGTTCCACTGGGGGAACCCTCCGCCCGCGGCGCATCCCAGCACGTGAACGAACATTGCCCTTCTCTCGTAAAGCGCCGTCCCGGAGTCGAAGCGGCCCGTCATGAGCCGGCCGCCGAGCGTCGCGGGTTACTCGCCGCCCTTTCCCCAAGCGCAGCCTTCTACGCCCAAGCCCCCTCCTGTCGTTTTCATAAACGCGACATGTACGCGGGGTGCGCGGTGCGTTATCCGCAAGCCTCATGCCACCTCGCTTGGCGGCCTGAGTGCGCCCCGAGCGACCGCCACGGAGTCGCTCATAAAAGGCCTGCGGGGCGTCGCATCAGCTTGGGGCACACAGACTTCGCGCGTTCTTGACGCTCCCGGCTTTAGAGCAAGCCCGAGCTTCGCCGAAAACCCTGGGGCAAGAGCTGGGCATTTTTGACGCAAACAGACGTTGCATAATCTGTCTCCCATAGCGCCACGGCTTTAGGCGTCCTGACTCCGTCGGCAACACTTTTTGCCTCGCCATGTCTGCGCGGAACCGCCAGCGGTACGCGCGCGCCGACGAAACATTCTGCGTTGGGCGCACTGCCGACTTTTTGGGTCCGTATAGGCGACTTTGGTCTAAACTTCCACACCGGGCGCGCAAGCAACCGTGACGCTGGAGTAGCTATGCAAAAGGCCTTACTTTCGTAGCCAGCATGTTTGTCGCTCTGGGAAACTGCGACAGCTCGCTATCCACGCAGCCGTCGTGACTGTACCGTCTTGTAGCCCAGGCAGACCAAAGCACCCGCGCCGACGTTAACTTGACCATGTTGCGCTGGCCGTCTCTGAGTTAGCGCGCGCGATCGAGGTCCGTGATACGGATCTTGCTGAGTCCGTGGTACGGATGTTGCTGACCCTAGCAGTTGCCGTGGCCAAAAGGACTGTGAACGTTGCGTTTCCCTTTCAAGGAAGGCGACCGACGCCCGTAAGAGCGCGGACGACTTGGCGCACGCACCGGCGCGAGTAACGGGCTTGGTGATTGGACGAGTCAAAAAAGGAGAAAAAACGAGGAGGTACGGAGTGATACAAAATTGGCTTCCGCTCGGCGCCTCCAGCTTCAGCGGCGACGTCGATGGAGTTTTTCGTCTGATTCTCTACGTCGTCGGCGCGTGGTTCATTTTGGTGGAGGCCCTGATACTCTTCTTCGTCATTCGCTATCGCCGCCGGCGCGCCGGCCAAGCCGTTTACGTTACCGGGGAAACTGCCTACCAGTTGGCGTGGATTCTGATTCCGGGGCTAATCGTTCTGTTACTCGACCTCGGCATCGACGCATCCGGCGCTCGGGCCTGGGGAAAAATAAAGGAGCAGACTCCAGCCGCAGCGTTCAAAGCGCGGGTCACCGCCGAGCGCTTTGCGTGGCTCTTTACTTACCCCGGCCCGGACAGACGGTTCGGCACCGAAGACGACTTGTGGGAGGTTGGCACGCTTCATGTGCCGGTTGGGCAGCCGGTCGAGCTCGAGATGAACTCGATGGATGTAATCCACAGCTTTGCGGTGCCCAACTTCCGACTCAGGCAAGACATCCTTCCCGGCCGGACCATAAAGGCGTGGTTTGAGGCAACTCAACCGGGCAGCTACGAGATTGAATGCACCGAGCTATGCGGCGCGGAACATTACAAGATGCAAGGCAAGGCCATCGCGCTAGACGCGAAAGAATACGAGCGTTGGAGCCGAGAGCACTGGCCCGCGGCACCAGTTCGGCCTCAAGACCAGCCCAAGACGGCCTCTGCAGCTCACGGGGGTAATGAATGATGACGACGGCGGGCGCATCACTCACAAGCGTGACCGAAGAGCACTATGCCGAGCCCAGCTTTTGGCGGCAGTACGTATTTTCGACCGACCACAAGACCATAGCGAAGCAGTACCTGGCCCTGGCCTTGTTTTGGTCCGTGGTGGGCGGTCTCACAGCCCACATAGTGCGCTGGCAACTCGCATGGCCGGCCGGCACCAGGCTGGGGCACCGGTTGCTGACGCCAGACGCGTATAACGCAATGGTCACGATGCACGGCACCATTATGGTGTTCTTCGTGGCGATGCCGCTTCTTCTGGGCGCTTTCGGCAACTTCTGTATCCCGCTGATGATCGGTGCCAGAGACATGGCGTTCCCGCGCCTTAACATGCTGTCGGTGTGGACTTTCTTTCTCTCCTCTCTAGTGCTCTTGGCAAGCTTCTTTGTGCCGGGCGGAGCGGCCGCCTCGGGCTGGACGGCCTACGCGCCGCTGTCGTCCGTTCCGGCCTATACCGCGGCGGTCCTCGGGCAAGACCTCTGGATACTTGCGGTAGCGCTAGAGTTCGCGTCGTTCTTGATGGGAGGGATTAATTTTCTGACCACGCCTTTGACGCTTCGCGCTCCGGGAATGAGCCTCTGGCGGCTGCCGCTGCTGGTTTGGTACGAAGCCTGCGCGAGCCTACTATTTTTGCTTTCAGTTGGCCCCTTGGTTGCCGGCGCGGTAATGCTGCTGCTTGACCGTCTGGTCGGCACTGGATTTTACCTGCCAGCGCGCGGCGGCGATCCGCTGCTCTGGGAGCATCTGTTCTGGTTCTTCGGGCATCCCGAGGTATACGTGGTCGCGCTGCCTGGCTTCGGGATCATGTTGGAGATTCTTCCGGTTTTCGCACGCAAGCCTATTTTCGGCTACCGAACGATTGTAATTAGTGTGCTGACCGCGGCGGGTCTGAGCCTGATCGTTTGGGCACATCACATGTTCGTCAGCGGTATGGACCCGCGTCTTGCGGCGCCGTTCAGCGTGACCACGATCCTCATCTCTGTACCGTTTGTGATCATAGTGTTCGCTATGGTGGCTACTCTATGGGGTGGCGCGATAAGCCTTGAGACGCCGATGTTGTTCGCGCTTGGCGGCTTGGCAAGTTTCATCTTGGGAGGGGTAACAGGTATTTTCCTCGGCTCAGAGACCACCGACATCTATCTTCACGCGACCTATTTCGTTGTTGCTCACTTCCACTACACGATGTTCCCGGTCACCTTCTTCGCGGGCTTTGCTGGTCTTTACTACTGGTACCCGAAAATGTTTGGCCGGATGATGAACGAACGTCTGGGCAAGCTTCATTTCTGGCTGACGTTTATCCTTTTTAACGCGGTTTTCATCCCGCTGTTTGTCGTCGGTCTGGCGGGAACGCCGCGCAGAGTATACGCGCCCGCAGCGTATGAGCTGTTTAAGCCTCTGCAACATTTTCAAGTCGCCGCTACAGTTGCCACACTTTTGTTGCTGGCTTCCCAACTCCCATTTGTAGCTAACTTCCTGCTCAGTATGGTTCGAGGTCGGCGGGCCGAAAAGAACCCTTGGCGCGCTAACACGCTGGAATGGACGGTAGAGTCTCCGCCGCCGCACGGAAACTTCGCCGCGCCCCCGGTCGTACGCCACGGCCCGTATGAGTACAGCGTTCCGGGGAGCCGTGTCGATTGGATGGCGCAGGATCAAAGATTCGAGCCAGCTCAGGCAGCGGGGGGCGGCTAAGCGCGGCTCGTGCCATCTTTCAGTCTCAGAGACGAAACCGAGCCTGTTCGCTAAGGTTTCCAAGGAGTCGATAGGCCATGGATACACTAGCAACCTCGCCATCCGACGTCGCCGTAGAACCCGATCGCATCCGCGCGATTCCCCAGGGCAAGGTGGGAGTATGGTGGTTTTTGGCCTCCGAGATCATGATTTTCGGCGGACTAATCGGCAGCTTTATTCTGATTCGCCTGGCTCACGGCGGATGGCACGCTGAAGCGGACCACGTCCATTGGCGCATCGGCGCGCTGAATACTCTGGTGCTCTTGACCAGCAGCCTAACGATGGCTTGGGCATGCGACGCTGTCAAAGAACGGGACCAAAGGGCGTTGAAAACCTTTCTTTTTCTCACGATGCTTCTGGGGCTCACCTTCCTCGGCATTAAGGCATTCGAGTACTCGTGGGAGATTTCGGATGGTTTTACGCCCGCGACGAATCTTTTCTTCGCCTTCTATTTCACCCTGACAGGCTTGCACGCGTGCCACGTTCTCGGCGGCATCGTTGCAAACACGTTGCTTTGGTTGTGTGCGGTCCGCGGGCGGCGATGGCCTATGATTCAACATCGCGTCGAGTTTGCCGGGCTCTACTGGCATTTCGTGGACATCGTTTGGATATTTCTGTTTCCGCTCGTTTATCTCAGTTAAGGCAAGGGGGAGGAAACACGTGCCAGAGCTTGACGAGAATTTGAGGGCGGCGCGCCGGGCGGACTTTCGCGTCTGGGAGTACCTGTTGCTGCTGCTGGTCGCTGGATTGGTGGTGTTCGCTGCGCCCATTCCAAAAATGGGGATCGTAGCGCTCATTTTTGCAGCAGCGGTCGCTAAGGCAGGGCTGGTAGTCCGTAACTATATGCACCTTAGGCACGAACACCTTCTGCTCTATTTAATTGCCTTCGTTCCGGTGCTTTTATTTGTTGGCTTGACGCTCACCCTACTGCCGGACATCGCACTGCGACAATGATCGCGACCGCACAGCCATCCGTGTCAGCCGGACGCGGCGCGCGGCTGGTTGAAATCAGGAGCCGACCGCGAGGGAAGCGCGAGCCGGTCGAACCAACGCTCCTTCCAGGGGTGGTCGGAGTGTTAGTGCTGATAATATCCGAGACGATGTTCTTCGGCGGGCTGTTAAGCGCGTATCTGGTGTTACGTGCGGGAGCGCTAGAGTGGCCGCCACCGGGTCAGCCATGGTTGCCGGCGGGCGTGACCGCGCTCAACAGCCTGTTCCTCTTCGGCAGCGGCTATACCATGTATCGGGCGCTAGGCGAAGTGAGTTTCGCGCGCTATGGCAAAGCATTCCGATGGCTTGCTGTCACAGCCGCGTTAGGTCTGACGTTTCTCGCCGTTCAAGGCAGCGAGTGGATACGCCTGGTGCGCTTTGGACTTACGTTGAAGTCAAGTTTATACGGCGCCCTTTTTTACACGCTCGTCGGTGCTCATGGCCTTCACGTAATTGCCGCCATGATCGCATTGTCCGTGGCGTTGTATCGCCTTGCGATGATTAAGAGCCGGCGCTTGAGCCCCTCTGGCTTGCTGCCAATCTCGCTTTACTGGTGGTTCGTTGTTGCGTTGTGGTTAGTTATATATGTCGCGGTTTACCTTGCCTAAGGCATTATTCCGCTGTTTGGTCGGCGCGTTGCTCGTCGCCTTCGTCGCCGGCCCAGCGGACGCGTGCCCGGTCTGTTTTGGTGCGAGCGACAGCCGCGTACTGCACGCCTTTTACGCAAGCACGGTCTTCCTCACCTTACTGCCTTTTTTATTGGTGGGCGCCAGCGTGTTATATCTCTACCGGCAGGCGAATAGCAGGGTGAAGGAATTACGACGACGAGCAACACTGCGGGAATCACCCGCGGAAAACAAATAGGCCGGCGTTTTTATCCTGGCGAAGAGATGAGCCGTCGGTTGCGCCGCGGCGATCGACGTTTCTGCGACGTTTGTCAGGGGTCAGACTTCAGCCGACCGCCTTCGAGCGCTGCGCCACGCGCGGGATCAGCGGGGGGCGAATGGTTTGCGTGGTTCAGTTCGTACATGAATTGCGCCAACCCATCGACTTCATCTTCGTCCCCGAGAGCTGCTCCGTACGCTAAGCGCATTTTGCGGATTTCGGCCTTCCACGCGGCCAAGGGCATCTGTGGTTGAATATCGATCATTCCCCGCGAGTGACAGACGAGGCAGCGCCCGTTGGCGACCTCGGCCCATTTTCCGCCCCGGAATTGCCGATCGCCGAAGGGCAGATCAATCGTCTGCGAGCGCAGCTTTGCGATTGACCGCGAGGCTCCGTGCGCAAACGCCGGCGTGAAACGACGGCTTGCGACGACTAGTATTGTCAATGCGCCGGCCACGGCCGCGCACGCAAATGTGATTCGCGCGGTTCGCACCCTCACGACGCCGCCTCCTGCGACGCGCGAACTTCGACTGGTTCGACAGCGGCGCGCATAAAACCGCCAGGGTTCCAGTTTGGACGCATCGGCTGCGCCACGCCATGGCTGTTAACAGCCCTAGCGATTAGCACATGAGTGCCCGGTTCTTTGGCGACAAAGCTGCTCTCCCACCGGCGAAAGCTGAACCTCCCAAAATCTTGCCCAAGACCGGCTTCCTTCCACGATGTTCCACCGTCGCTGGAAAACAAAACCTTTGCCAAACCGTTGTCGCCCCCAAACGCAATTCCTCGCACTGCGATGCGCTGCCCCACCGGTACGGAGGCCCCAGCGCGCAGATTAGTGACAAACGAGCGCGGCTTCATCGGTCCTATCGGCACCATCTCGACGCTCTCATCCCCGGGCCGCATGTCCGCGTCCGGCGTGTTCGGTATGAGATAGGCCTTTTTCATCCAATATCCATTGTCCGGCGCATCCAAGACCTCGATATGGTTCAGCGCCTTGACCCAGTACGTGGCGTACCATCCGGGAACTACCAACCTGAGGGGGAAGCCGTTAAGAACGGGCAACTGCTCGCCGTTCATCCCGTAGGCAACTATCACCGTGCCGTCGATTGCATGACTAATGTCCAGTGATTTCGCAAACGGCGGCGTCTTGGGCATCGCACCGGAATCGAGGCCGCCAAAACGGACCTGAACGGCGCCCGACTTAACGCCGGCCTTCTCGAGCAGCTTTCTTAGCGGCACTCCCATCCAGCGCGCATTACCCATTGCTCCGTTGCCCCACTGCCCCCCCGCAACCCGCGGTTGAAAAAAGCCCCGCCCATTGCCCGAGCATTGATTCACCGCGGCCAGTTCGGTTGGCGCAAAGTCATTCAGAATCTCTTTGAGCGTGAACTCTACTGGTTTCCTTACGTGCCCGTCGATCCGCAAACGAAAGCTTTCAACATCTACCGAGGTTGGCAGCACTGGCAAGTGCCAGCGCACATAGAACGCGTCGTTGGGAGTGAAAACGCTCTGATCGAAGAGCTCCATCGGAGTTTCCAGGAGCGGCGCGCGCGTGCGCAGCAGAATTAGCTCGCGCTTTTGTGGAAATCGCGCCAGGCAGCGCTGCCCGTTGGCAAACGGCATCATCACATACTGCGCCGCTTCGAGCGTCATACCATACGCGGCAACCGCAGTGGCGCCTCCCAAAATGGCTATCGTTTTGAGCAAGGCGCGCCGCGCCAAGAGGGTCTCGCTCAGAGCGTTCATGGTTGGTTCGCTCAACGTCAGAACTCCTTAATGCGTGATCAGGCGCTGCAGCCGGAAAAGAATGCTGCCAGGTGCCAATAAGCTAAGTGTTGTTGGCGGGCGGGTGAGGCGTCAAATCGAAATTCATGATATGCCATCAGCGGCGCTGATGACCTGAGGGCAGCGCAAAAAAAAGAGCCGCGCGAGCGTTCGGCCTACCAGCCAAAGCGCGGCACCGGGGGCGATAGCTGTACAAACCTGACAAAGTGCGCGGCCGGGCCGTCGAGAGCACCGGAGGGGAAGGCCCAAGATAAAGCGCGCCGAATCGACAGGACTGCCAGCGGGACGACTGCAAGCCGGCCTTCACGCAGCTCGCTCTGAATCGCCCAGCGCGACACAAAGGGGAGCCCCAGACCTTCGGCGACCGCCGCCTTGACAGCCTCCGTGTTGCCCAATACGAATGCGCGCGACAAGCGCCTAGGAGACACACCCGCTTTGCGCAAAGCCTGTTCAACCACGGCGCGAGTGCCCGAGCCCAGCTCGCGCCAGATGAGGGGAAGTCTCGCGAGGTCGCGCGCGCTGCGCACCGCGAGCGGTCGGTCGAAAAGCGCGTTGCTCGCGGCGTCTGTGCCGCGCACCAAAACCAATTCGTCGTCAGCGAATCGCACCAAACGAAGCTGAGGCGCGCGCGCCAGCCCTTCAACCAATCCCAACGAACACCTACCCTCGCGAACGTGCTCAACCACGCGATCTGTATTCTCGATGATCAGCTCGACCGTGACCCGCGGACAGCGGCGGCAAAAGGCGCCCAGCGTGCCCGGCAGCACGTAGGAGCCGATGGTCGTGCTTGCAGCGATAACCAGCCGCCCTTGAGGCTGCTGCGCTCCACCCACGACTTCTTCGGCTCTCGACAGCAAAGTTTCGATCTGGCGCGCTACTTCGTAAAGCCGCTTGCCGGCAGCCGTCATCACCATGCCCTGCGCTGAGCGCACGAACAAAGATGTGCGCAGCGCCTCTTCGAGCTTCCTCACTTGGGCGGTCACCGCCGGCTGCGACAAGTGCAGACGATCCGCTGCTATCGAGATCTTGCCGCTCCTTGCGACAGCGAGAAAAGACGCCAGCAGCGCCGGTTCTACTCTGCGTCGAGGAAATTCCATGCCCCGGCCAACCACGACTTGTCATGCTCTACAAGGGCGCCACCGCTGGGGAAAGTGCTCCTGGACCAGGCCTTCAGACGACCAGAAAACTCGCGGGCGCGCCGCCAAGTCACTGCGGCGCAAACGACAACGAAATCAAACGCAGAGGCAAGAATTCACCGCCTGGAACTGCCAAAGTGCCTTGCCGGGACCTGCAGTCACCCAAACGAGGAAGCAGCCGCGCCAACTACGGTTGCGCTCCGGCGGGTTCGCCTTGCTGTGCTTCGCTGTAAGTGAATCCAAGCCCGCGCGCGGAGCTGTCGACCGTCACCTCGCCGCCGTAGGCCAAACGGCCAAACAGGAGCTCATCAGCTAGCACGCGCGCCAGTTCGCTCTCGATCAGGCGGCCAAGCGGCCGCGCCCCGAAGCGCTCGTCAAAGCCCTTTTCAACCAGATAAGTTCGCGCAGCCGCAGTCACCGTCAGCTTCACTTTTTGCGCGGCAAGACGCTCAGCGAGCTCGGCGATAAACTTGTCGGCCACGCGCTCCACAATCGGCTTGCTCAAGGCCGCGAACTCGATTACCGCGGTGAGCCGGTTGCGAAACTCAGGGCTAAACAGACGCTCGAGCGCGCTCTTCGGATCGCCTCGCGAGAGCCCTTTGCCAAACCCGATAAGCGAGCGCGCCAGTTCCTGCGCCCCGGCGTTGGTGGTCATCACCAGGGTAACGTTGCGAAAGTCGGCCTTACGTCCGTTATTATCGGTTAGGGCCGCGTGGTCCATCACCTGCAGCAAAAGATTGAACACATCCTGGTGGGCCTTCTCGATCTCATCCAGGAGCAGCACGCAATGCGGCGTGCGATTGATGGCGTCGGTCAACAGGCCGCCTTGATCAAAGCCGACGTATCCGGGCGGCGCGCCGATCAAACGCGAGGCCGTGTGGCGCTCCATGTATTCGCTCATGTCGAAACGCACGAACTCAACGCCCATCACGCGCGCCAGTTGGCGCGCCACTTCGGTCTTGCCCACACCGGTCGGACCAGCAAAAAGGAACGCACCGACCGGGCGGTCCGGATGCGACAAGCCGGCACGCGCGAGCTTGATCGCTTGGACCAGGGCGTCGATCGCGTGATCCTGACCGAAGACTGCGGCTTTAAGCTCAGGCCCTAAATTGCGCAACCGCTCGCGGTCCGAGGTCGACACCGTGCGCTCGGGAATCTTCGCCATCAGTGCGACTACCCGTTCGACTTCGCGCTCGCCCACGTTGGGAGGTTCCGGCCCTTCAGCGGATAGATGTGCCTCGACCCCGGCTTCGTCGATGACGTCAATCGCCTTGTCGGGCAAGTAGCGGTCATTGATGTAGCGCGCAGAAAGGTCGACGGCCGCCTCGAGCGCTTCGTCCGTGTAGCGCACCTCGTGATGCTTTTCGTAGGCTCCTTTGAGACCACGCAGGATTTGTACCGCCTCGGCGCGCGTAGGCTCGGCAACGTCAATGCGCTGGAAGCGTCGCGCGAGCGCCTTATCGCGTTCGAACGAGCGGCGATATTCCTGATATGTAGTCGAGCCGATACAGCGCAGCTCGCCTGAAGCGAGCGTCGGCTTGAGCAGGTTTGAAGCGTCCATCGAACCACCTGAGGCGGCGCCGGCGCCTACGAGCGTGTGGATTTCGTCGATGAAAAGGATTCGCTTTGGATTGCCGGCTACGCTCTTGATTACTGACTTGAGCCGCTGTTCGAAGTCACCGCGAAACCGCGTACCGGCCAAAAGCGCCCCCATGTCAAGCGCGTAAAGCTCGACGCCCTTGAGCGGCGCAGGAACCTCACCGCGATAAATCTTGAGCGCGAGCCCTTCGGCCAGCGCGGTTTTACCCACGCCCGCCTCTCCGACGAAGATCGGGTTGTTTTTGCGCCGGCGCAAAAGGACGTGGATCGCCCGCTTAAGCTCGCGCTCGCGGCCGATCAACGGATCGATCAAGCCTTTGGCTGCTCGCTCAGTGAGATCGACCGCGTAGGCTTTGAGCGCGCGGCTAGGCGAGAGCCGCGGGGCTTCTTCGTCGGCGCTCTCGGCGGCGTCATCGCGCGCCGGCGCCTCGCGCTCCGCCTCCAGCTTGCTCACGCCGTGCGAGATATAATTAACCACATCGAAACGCGTGATGCTTTGCTCGCTCAAAAAGTACAGCGCATGGGAGTCCGTCTCGTGAAACATCGCGACCAGAACATTGCCGCCGTTGACCTCCTGGCGTCCGGCTGACTGTACGTGAAGCGCAGCGCGTTGCAACACGCGCAGAACGCCCACCGTATACTCGGGCGTGGTGCGCCCACGGCCAGGGAGCCGTTCGATGCTGTGCTCGAGAAACTCCGTGAGCCGCTTGCGCAGCTCTTCTAGGTCAGCACCGCAGTGGCGCAAGATATCCCCCGTCGTCGCGTCGTGCAGCATTGCGTAAAGCAGATGCTCAAGACAGATATACTCATGGCGGCGCGAAGCCGCCTCATGCGCCGCGAGTTGCAGCGTCATCTGTAATTCGCGGCTGAGCATCACGCCCGGTTGCGCCATGGTTCCATCCTTCCGAATCTTTCATCGGAGCGTGGCCTTCGCTCCGCAGTCTCGCCAGGTTTGCCGAGCAAACACCCGCTCGTTAAGCGGCCAGCGTCGGCGATGCTGGCGCGCAGGCGTTCGCCCTTGAACGCAAGGGCGGCTTTGACGGACCTTGGCCGCCGTGGAATCGCCACCCGCGTAAGCATCGCTCTTCTCATTCCGGCTCCATTGCACATTTGAGCGGATGTTGCGCGCGACGCGCCAACTCTTCGACTGCGCGCACCTTGGTCTCGGCAATTTCGTACGGATAAATTCCCGCGATGCCGCTGCCGTGGTGGTGTACGTGCAGCATAATCCGAGTAGCTTCGGCCTGCGGCTTGTGAAAAACTGTCTTCAGCAACTCGACCACGAACTCCATCGGGGTGTAATCATCGTTGAGAAGGATCACTCTATAAAGCGACGGCCGTTTGGTCTTGGTCCTGGTCTTAGGCTCGACGACGACCTGGCCGTCCGCCAGACGCTCGTGATTATCAGCTCCGGTCGAGCGCGCGCCAAAGGCTTCGGCACTTCGTCTCTGGCTCATAGCGTGTCAATCCGCGGATTATTCGCTTCGATATCTCAAACTACTTATTTAGGATAGCAACGACGGTGGCAGCAAGGGAACCCAGCGTGGTTGTGGCCGACCGAATCGGATCAATCCCTTGCGACCAGTGGAACTCGCTGCTGACGCCGCAGGATTCACCGTTCCTCGAGTGGGAGTGGCTTTTCGCCCTTGAAGAATCAGGGTGTGTTAGCCCGCGGACAGGCTGGATGCCGGCGCATATCACGGTTCGCCGGCCGGGCGATGGCACGCTTTTGGCGGCGTGCCCGGTTTATCTTAAGAGCCACAGCATGGGCGAATTTGTCTTCGACCACGCCTGGGCTGAGGCAGCGGCGCGCCGCGGTGTGCGCTATTACCCTAAGCTGCTTGCGGCGGTGCCGTTTACGCCGCACAGCGGACGGCGTTTTTTAACCCGACCGGGGAGCGATCGGGCTTCGCTTTGCGAGCTGTTGGCGGCGAGCTTAGCCGCGCTGTGCGTCGACAACGAGCTTTCTTCGGCACACGTCAACTTTTGCCTTCCCGACGAAGCCGCGGTCCTGGCGCGCGCGGGCTTTTTCGAGCGCCTAGGCTATCAGTATCATTGGCACAACGCAGGTTTCGTCAAGTTCGATGATTACCTCAACCAACTACGACACAAGCGGCGTTACGCGATCAAATATGAACGTGCCCAGCTCGCGGCACGCAATATAATCACTCGCGTCTACCAGGGCGAGGAGATCCCGGATACGCTCTTCAAGTCGATGTTTGAGCTTTATCGCTCAACGGTTGAGAAATTTTACTGGGGTCAACAGTACCTTAAACCCGAGTTTTTCGAGCTGCTGAGGAGCAGCTTTAAATCGAAATTGTGCTTTGTTTGCGCCTATCGCGGACACGATTTGCTCGCAGCAACGTTTAACGTGCAGAAGGCCGGGGTCTTTTACGGCCGCTACTGGGGCTGTTTTGAGGAGATAAAGTACTTACACTTCGAGGTTAGCTACTATGCCGCGATCGAGCACTGCATCCGCGCGCGCCTTAAGCGTTTCGAACCAGGAGCGGGTGGTGATTACAAGTGGCTTAGAGGGTTCGACCCAACGCCCACGCTGAGCGCGCATCTGATAGTCGATAGCCATTTACGGCGCGCGATCAAGGACGCGGTGGCCCGAGAGCGACGGCAGGTGGAAGATTGGATACGCTTCGGGCGCGCGAATACGCAGTTTAAACCGCCGCCGCCTTCCAATGCCAGCGAGAGCGTTCGCGCCCCAGGAGCGCCGGGCGACAAGTCGTGATGGCAGGAAGACCAGCCTCGCGTATAAATGCCGGTGTCAGCGGGAGCACCGCGCGACTGACAACTTGTCTTCAGGCAGTTGTCCTCGGGATGGAAGGCTCGCCAGGGTAGAACGACACGCGCGCGGTGAAGGAGTTGCTGCACAAGCAGTCCGTGCTGGTCCTGCTAGGCACAGGAGGCGTGGGCAAGACAACCGTCGCGGCTGCGCTCGGCCTAGCTGCGGCGGACGCCGGGCTGAACACTGCACTGATCACGATCGATCCGTCGCGTCGCCTGCGCGATGCGCTGGGGCTGCGCAAGCCAGGCCTAAAGCCGACCAAGCTTAGCCGCACGCGTCTGGCTGCCGCCGGCCTGACGCCCGAAGCTCAACTTTCAGCGTTAATGCTCGACGCGGGGGCGATGTGGAATGATTTGGTTGAGCATTTAAACGGCGATCCCACGACACGCGAGCGTATTCTTGCCAACCCTTTTTATCGGCGTTTTACCGAGCAGTTCCCCGGCGCCGAGACCTACGCCGCGCTGGAGCAGCTTTACTATCTTCATCACGAGCGCTTGTTCGACACTCTTATCGTCGATACCCCGCCAGCGGCCCATGCGTTGGAGTTTTTAGACGCCCCTGAGCGCCTCACTCGGCTACTCAGGACGCGTGGCGTTCATTGGTTATTCAAGCCACCGCTAACCGTGGCCGCAATGGCAGCGCGCTTTGCGAGTCGAGCTGCGCGCTTGGTGGCCGAGCAGCTCGAGCGCTTCGCCGGACTGGAAGCAGTATCGCAGGCGGCTGATTTCTTTTCGACCGCATCACAGATGGTCGGCGAGCTGGAAGAACGATTCGAGCGCGTCAACCGGCTGCTTCAAAAGCCGTACACGAGGTTCGTCCTCGTCACCACGGCCGAGCCGCAGCATCTAGCGCATGCGCGCCGGCTCATCGAAGAACTAAAGGCGCGGCGGCTTCGCCTCGGCGCGATCGTGATCAACCGGTTTGCTGACGATATGACCTGCTCCGCGCTGGCCGCAGGTTATGCGCAAGAGCCGCCCCATCTGCAAGAGATCGCTGCGCTGCGCGGGTTGATTTCCGAAATGCCGTCGCCTAAGCCCGGGATGCGCGCCCTCATCGAGCACCTCGACAACTATCGCGCGCAGACTCAGGAGCGACTGCTGGCGATCGAGCATTTTGCGCGGAGTCTGCCGCGCGACGTCATCCTGGAGTTCGTGCCCGAGTCACCTTCGAAAGTGAACGACCTACACGGGCTCTTCGAGATCGCCGCCAGATTCACCATAAAGCCAAAGCCCAGCGATCGCTTATAGCGCGGCACCCTCATGCGGGCCTAACCAGCCCAACATCGCATCGCCCCCCGCCGCATCGCAGGCTTTCAGTCTTGAGGGCGCGAATCGAGCACGCTTCGCTATGTCCCCGACTGGGGCGCAGCCTTCGGCGGGTCTCGTATCAGAGTTCGCTGCGGTTTTCCTTGGACAAACGCTCGGCCAAGGCCGAGATAATAGGTCGGAATAGCTGGCGGAGGTTCGGATTCTCCCGCTGGTTCGCTCATGCCGTCGATACGAGCTTCGCCTCTGCAGCAGTGAACCGGGGTGGGCCTCTAAGCCGGGTTCTGTTCCCCTGACGGGGCGGCGACCATTCATCTCGACCGGCGGTTGCCCGCCGGCTCTAGCGGCCGTACCCGAGGATCGTCGAGCGGGCAGCTCCTCCTCCTATTTGGCCTTGCTCCGGATGGGGTTTAGCATGCGCGCGCGATCACTCGCGCGCCGGTGGGCTCTTACCCCGCCTTTTCACCCTTACCCTCGCGGGCGGTGTTTTTTCTGTGCCACTTTCCGCGGATTGCTCCGCGCCGCCGTTAGCGGCCATCCTGCCCTGTGGAGCCCGGACTTTCCTCCCCAATTGAAGGGCGGTCGCCCGGCCCGCCCCGGTTCGTGTGTAAACAGTTTATCATTTCCGAACCGGCCTTCGAATCCGCGAAGTTCCATTAAGCCGCACAACTGCCTTCGCGGTGGGCGGCCGGACCCGATTCGGCGACCGGGCAACAAAGAGGTTTCTTTTCCCGAACTAGCTCGCGACTGGTGGGGCACTACGCCTGCGAAACGGCGATCGGCTAACCTCGCCAGCGCTCTCGATCTTAAAAGCCTTCAGCAGCCCGCAGCAAAAACAATGGGCAGAACCGTCCTGCCTAGCTTTCGAAATAGAGGATACGCTGGCAATTAGGGCAGAAATTTATCGACTTGCCCCTTTGGATTTCATTGTAAAGCTGCGGCGGCAGACGCATCCGGCATCCCAGGCACGCCGCGGCTCGCGCCGCCACCAGCGCGAGTCCGCCCCTGCGTTCAAGGATCAGCTCGTAGCGCTGGCGCAAACGCGGTTCGATTTGCGCGACGAGTTGTTCGCGTTCGGCGCAGCGCCTGGCCAGAACGGACTTAAGCTCCTCGACTCGGTCAGCACTGCTCTTCTGCGCGGCTTGAAGCTCGCTTTGCTTCTGCTCGATAAGCGTCTTAAGCTCGCCGATGCGGCCCGCTCTCTGTTCGGCGGCTTCGATGCGCCCTAGCAGTTCCGTTTCTAGCTGCTGGTTGCTCTGCTTGAGTGCCTCGACTTCATGTTCCAGGGCTTGAAGCTCGCGCTCGTTGCGGACCGCGGTTAACCGCATCCGCTTAAATCGAATCTGGGTCTCGCCTTCGGCCAAACTCTGCTCGAGCTCTCGACGAGCGGCCAAAGCCTCCCGGTCCTCAAGCTCGAGTCCTTGCAGTTCGCTCTGTAAGTAGCGGATCTGGTTCTCTAGCTCTTCCAGTTCGCCGGTAACCGATGATACGTTGCGCCGAATTTCGGTTAGTTCCAAGTCAAGCGCCTGAAGGCGCCTCAGGCACTCTAGTTTTTCACGCAACTTGTCCTCCACTATCCGGGAGTCTTAGTGAAATAATGCGGCAAAACGGTCGCATCGACGCAGACGCTCGGGCAGCCAGTGAGTTGGGCGCTCTTATGGGAATGGGCCCACCAGGATTTGAACCTGGGACCAGCCGGTTATGAGCCGGCAGCTCTGAACCGAACTGAGCTATGGGCCCGTACCGCCACATCCGCCCACTGCTCATACTAGCACTACCAACCACGCTGCCCAAGCACGCCCCAACGTTGAGTAGAGACAACCCATGCCCCTGGCGCCTCACTTGAGCTCGCGCGCTCGCCGCAGCGCTATCAGCTCTTGTGCGGCGCGAACCGCTTGCATCTCATCTCCCCGAGCTTGCAGTTCCCTGGCAAGACGAGGCACCTGATCGATCCGACGTTTGTGACGCATGCGTTCGAGCGTCTGGTGAAAGTCGGCGACCATGCGTCGCGCGATTTCAAGGTCATCCATGTGCGGATCAACCATCAGCCGGCTGATCCAATTCTGCTGTTCTGGGGAGAGCCGCGTGCTCAACAGTGCTTGACGCTCGCCATCGCTCATCTCAGTCGAACAAATCTCCGCGAGGACCGAGTCCAGGTCGAACTCTCGAGCCTCGTCTGAGGCTGTGCGCGCGGCGATCTCCGCGCGCAGCTCAGGATGGGCTAGAGCGGCTGCCAACATGCCAAGTCGCGCCAGCTCCCCAGCATCGGTGGTCCGCGTCGCCGTTGGACGCGCTGGCGCGGCGGGAAGCTCGCCAGCGCGTGAAGTTCCATGCCGGCGCAGGAGTTGTTCGTTAACCCCGAGCATTTCTGCCGCCCGGCGCGCCAGCAGATCGAACTCGAAAGGGTCGCGCACATGACGCAGCATCTCGGCCACTCGCCTCGCGCCACTGGCGCGTCTCTCGACCGAGCCGCGCGCGCTTGCAGCTTCGTTTTTGACGAAATGATCGACCAGCAGCTCCGCGCGCTCGACAAGCGTCGCGAATGTCGCGGCGCCCCGCTCGGCGATTAACTTGTCGGGATCAAACCCGCTCGGCAAAAACACCGCGCGCCCAAGTATGCCCGAGCTGAGAAAAATCGGCAGCGCGCGCAGCGACGCGGCCCGCCCGGCGCTGTCGCCGTCAAAACAGGCGAGCACGTTGCGAGTGTGACGGCCGAGAAGGCGCAAATGTTCCACCGTAAGCGCGGTGCCCAAAGTGGCTACCGTTTCGCAGAACCCGGCCTGCCACAGGGCTAGCGTGTCGATATAGCCCTCGACCACAATCGCGCGGTCGGTCGCAACAATAGCGCGGCGCGCCTGATAAAGGCCAAACAGAATGCGCCCCTTGCTGAAGACCAGCGACTCGGGAGAGTTCAAATACTTCGGCGCGCTGTCATCCAGCGATCGCCCGCCAAAGGCGATAACCCGGCCCTGTACGTCGTGGATCGGGAACATCAGACGCCCGCGAAACATGTCGCGCAAGCCGTCCGCGCCGGTGGGGCGGACCAACCCGGCATTGACAGCGGCTTTAAGCAGTCCCTTTTTGCGCGCGGCGGCAGTGAAAGCCGCGGAAGACGAAGAAGCAAAGCCTAGCTTGAACTCCTTTGCGGTCTTTTCTGTGATTGCGCGCTTGCGCAAATAGCCGCGCGCCGGCTCTCCTTCTCGAGTTTCCCATAACAACCCGGCAAAGAACTCACGCGCGAACTCGCCGACGCGGAAAATCGCTTCGCGCGCGCTATCGTCGCGCGTCGTCCCTGGCGCGGTCTCGACCAGCGCGACCCCGCAGCGCTTGGCAAGCATGCGCGCGGCTTCGGGAAAC
>Ga0080006_1181072_pt1 | contig 19858 bp, 10 predicted proteins | sample RS3BMetagenome_FD_69209 | JGI IMG/M metagenome (GOLD analysis project Ga0080006, IMG submission 69209) | Ferric oxide microbial mat and aquatic microbial communities from Rainbow Spring, Yellowstone National Park, USA - RS3B (SPADES... ... | reverse complement strand
CGCCCCCGCCGTGCTGGCCGGCCTCGCCCCGCGGCTCGGCGCCGGTGCACCGTTCCTCGTGTGCGTGGGGACCCTCGAGCCCCGCAAGGACGTCCCCACGCTGGTGCGGTCGTTCGCCCGGGTGGCCGGGCGACATCCCGACGCCCTCCTGGTGCTGGCCGGCGGTCCGGGGTGGGGGAGCCGGGCCGTCGAGGAAGCGGTGGCGGCGAGCGGTAGCGCCCACCGGGTGGTGCGCACCGGGTACGTGCCCGACGGTGCGGTGCCGGCGCTGCTGCGGACCGCGGCCGCCGTGGTCTACCCGGCGCTCTACGAGGGGTTCGGCCTTCCCGCTCTCGAAGCGCTGGCCTGCGGAGCTCCACTCGTCACCACGTCGGGGACGGCGATGGAGGAGGTGGCGGGTGCCGCCGCCCTCCTGGTGCCTCCCGGCGACCCCGCCGCCCTGGCGGACGTGCTGGACCGGGTCCTGGCGGGCGGCGGTGCCGACCCGGAGCGCGGCCGTCTCGGCCGGGAGATCGCCGCGCGCCACACCTGGGCGGCCAGCGCGGCCAGGCACGTGGACGCCTACCGGGCGGCGGCGGGGAGCCGCGGTTGACGGGCGGCGTCGGGAGCGGCGGTCGCGACCCGGTAGGGTGACCCGACGTGCGCTCCCTCATCACCGGCGGCCGCGGGTTCGTGGGCCACTGGCTCGCTGCCCATCTCCGTGAGATCGGCGACGAGGTCGTCGTCATCGACCGGGAGGTCGAGATCACCGACCCGGAGGCGGTGCTCGCCGCCCTGCGTGCGGCGGCCCCGGAGGCGATCTACCATCTGGCCGCGCTGACCCACGTCGGCCGGTCGTGGGACGAGCCGCTCGAGGTGCTCCGGGTCAACGTGCTGGGCACCGGTGTGCTCCTGGCTGCCGCCCGCGAGTGCGGCTCGGACCCCCGGGTGCTGGTGACGAGCTCGGCCGAGGTGTACGGGGCGGTCGCCGACCCGTCCCGCATGCCGATCGGCGAGGACGCGGCGCTGGCCCCGCTCACGCCCTATGCCGCCAGCAAGCTGGCGGCCGAGGCGTTGGTGAGCCAGGCGTACCACGGCCATGGCCAGCACGCGATCACCGTCCGGCCCTTCAACCACATCGGCCCGGGCCAGACGCCGAATTTCGCGGTGGCCGCCCTGGCCAAGAGGATCGTGGAGGCCGAGCGTGCCGGGGCGTCGTCCATCCCGGTGGGGAACCTCTCGGCCCGGCGTGACTTCACCGATGTGCGGGACGTGGTGCGCGCCTACCGCCTGCTGGTCCAGTCGGGGGAACCGGGCACGGTCTACAACGTCTGCTCCGGCCACGACGTCTCCATCGACGAGATCGCACAGCGCCTGCTGTCGCTGGCGGGCACGTCCCTCACCCTCGCTCCCGATCCGGCGCTGCTGCGCCCCGTGGAGGTACCGGTGCTCCGGGGCGACCCGTCCCGTCTCGAAGGGGCGACGGGCTGGAAGCCGGAGATCGCCTTGGAGCGCACCCTGGCCGACGTGCTGGCGTCCTGGAGGGAGACCGTCGGGTAAAGCGCGGACCCCGGGCGCGCACGACGCCCCGCAGGGGTGCGGGGCGTCGTGCGGGGGACCTGGTTGCCGGTCCTGTCGGCCTGCGCCCCGGTGCGGGGCGAGGCCGCACCGACGGAACCCCCGGGGGGGGAAGGGGTTCCGTCGGTGCGAGGGGTGCGGTCAGCCGGCGACCGCGAGGACCCTGCTCCGGACCTGGGTCCGGGCCTCCCTGGCCTGGGCGTGGGCCTGCCTTGCCAGGTCACGAGCCGGAGCCGGGAGGCGGTCCTCCAGCGGGGCGAAGGCGGCCTCCACCTTGAGGATCAGGTCCTCCACGGTGGCGTCGACCGTGTGGACCGCTCCGGTCAGGTCGGAGCGGACGCCCTGGAGGCGTCCCTCGAGGTCGATCGTGGGGTCACCGAGGCGCTTGATCAGCGCCTGGCGCCGAACCTGGGCCTTCTGGAACCCGATGACCCCGGCGCCGATGGCGACATAGGTGGCGTCGCGGGCGACGTTGGCGAGATCCTGGACGGCCCTGGTGAGGTCAGTGTTGAACTCCGGGATGGTGAACTCTGGCATGGTGCCCTCCTGCGGTTGCGGTGGCGCACCGTCGTCCCATCCCGTCTCCGGGTGGTGCCGGCGCTGCCACCAGTAGCTGATGGTTACTAGTGTATACGTAAAGATAAACATTTGCAAGCACTTGCCGTGCCGCACGGGAGCGGCGGGTGGGACCTGCGGCCGGACCGGGTTCTGTGGGGTCCATCCGGGCCGGTAGCCTCTTGGCCTGATGGAAACGCTGGCACCGCCGGTGGTCGCCGTCGTCGTCGCCCACGATCCCGGTCCGTGGTTCGAGGAGACGCTGGCCTCGCTCCGATCCCAGGACTACGGCGAGATGTCGGTGCTGGTCCTCGACGCCGGGGACCCGGTGGACGCCGACGAGCTGACCGGCCGGGTGGCGGCGGTGCTGCCGGCCGCGTTCGTCCGCCACCTCGATGTCAACCGGGGGTTCGGGCCCACGTGCGACGAGGTCACCTCGATGGTCGAAGGGGCGGCCTACTACCTGTTCTGCCACGACGACGTCGCCCTCGAGCCCGACGCGGTGCATCTGTTGGTCGAAGAGGCCTTCCGCTCCAACGCGGGGGTGGTGGCGCCCAAGGTGGTCAGCTGGGACGACCCCGCGCGCCTGCTCCATGTGGGCATGACCGTGGACAGGAGCGGCTCCGTCGGCGAGCGGGTCCACCCCGGCGAGATCGACCATGGACAGCACGACGCGGTCCGGGACATCTTCGTCGCCCCCGGGGGGTGCACCCTGGTGCGGGCCGACCTGTTCGACGAGCTGGGTGGGTTCGACCCGGCCATCGTGGCGATGGGGGAGGACCTGGACTTCTGCTGGCGGGCGCAGGTGGCGGGCGCCCGGATCGTGGTCGTCCCCGACGCCCGGGTCCGTCACCGCGAGGAGCTCGCCAGCGGCTCCCGGGTGCTCGCCGGCACGCTGGTCGGCCCCGGCCCCGGCGGTTCCCCGGTCACCCTCCAGGAGCTGCAGCGACGGCACGAGCTGCGGGTGATGCTCGTCTGCTACAGCACGACCTCCCTGCTGCGGCTGCTGCCGCGGATCGTGCTCCTCAATGCAGGAGAGCTCGCGGTGGCGTTGCTGGCCGGCAACCGCGCCCGGGCGCGCGCGCTGTGGCGCGCCTGGAGCTGGAACCTGCGGCAGGTCGGCGCCATCCGGGCACGGCGGGCCGCGGTCCGGGCCCATCGGCGGGTGAGCGACCGTGACATCCGGACCCTGCAGGTGGGAGGAAGCGCCCGGTTGTCCACCTTCCTCCGCCAGCTGGTCCAGCACGGGTTCCGGGCCGCCGGCCCCGACCCGGTGCCGGCGGAGGCCGGAGGCGGGGGGGCGGCCGCCGTGCCCGGTTTCGGGGCGGACGACCGGAGGCCCGGTACGGGCACTCCCGGCCCGGGGCCCCGCCGGGTCCCGAGCCGGCCCCAGGGCCGGGTGGGCGCCGGCGCCCGCCTGGCCACCTGGTCGGTGGTGGCGGTGGTGCTGCTTTTCGGCACGCGGGGGCTCCTGGTCGGCCCGATCCCGGTGGTGGGTCAGTTCGTCCCGTTCCCGTCGTGGGGTGCGGTGTTCGGCCAGTTCGCCGCCGGGTGGCATCCCACCGCGGTCGGGTCCACCGCTCCGGCGACGCCGGCCTTCGCCCTGATCGGCGTGGTCGGGACCGTGCTGTTGGGTGCCATGGGGCTGACGCAGAAGGTGCTCCTCTTCGCCTGTCTCCCCCTGGGGGCGTGGGGCGTGGGGCGCCTGGCCCGGCCGTTCGGCTCCGCCCGCGCCGCCCTGGTCGCGGCGGTGGTCTACCTGGCCCTGCCGCTCCCCTACGACGCCCTCGCGCTCGGCCGGCTGGACGCGCTGGCCGTCTACGCCGGCACGCCGTGGGTCCTCGAGCACCTGTTCCGGGCGACCGGGATCGCCCCCTACGCCCGACCCGACAGGGTCCGGGCCCCTGGCCGGCTCCTGCACCCGACCGTCCGGAAGGTCCTCCTCCTCGGGGTGCTCGAGGCCGTTCTGGTGTCGTTCGTGCCGGCCGCCGCGTTCGTGGTGGTGGGGTCCGGCCTGGCCGTCGGCGTGTGGTCCCTCCCGTTCGGAGGCATCCGACCGGCGTTCCGGGCACTTTGGCTGTCGTTGGGTGCCACCGCGGTCGCCGTCGTGCTGTGCCTGCCCTGGGTGGTCGGTGTCGTCGCCGCCGGGCACTCGTCGCTCACGGTCTTCGGCGTGGCGACGCCGCCCTCGGGGGCCCCGTCGTGGGGGGACCTGTTGCGGTTCTCGAGCGGTCCGATCGGGGACTCCCGGCTCACCTGGGGATTCGCCGTCGCCGCCCTGGCCCCCCTGCTCCTGGCCCGCGGCGAGCGGTTCTCGTGGGCCGTCCGCCTCTGGGGCCTGGCGCTCGTGTTCTGGGTGGCGGCGTGGGTCGTCGCCCGGGGATGGATCGGTGGCCTGGCCGTCGATCCCCTGGTGCTCCTGGGCCCGGCGGCGGTGGCGGTGGCGCTGGCCATCGGCCTCGGCATCGTGTCCTTCGAGGAGGACCTGCAGGCGTCCGTCTTCGGGTGGCGCCAGGTCGTCACGGTGGCGGCGGCGGTCGTGGTGGTGCTCGGGGCGTTCCCCACCGTGGTGTCCGCCCTGCCCGGCCGTTGGGACCTGCCGTCCAACGACTTCGACCAGGCGCTGTCGTGGATGCACGGACAGGCCGGCCGGGGGGCGTTCCGGGTGCTGTGGCTGGGGGACGCGCGCGCCCTCGGCGTCGGCTCGTGGGGTGCGGGGGATGGGCTCGCCTACACCACGTCCGTGGACGGGACCCCGGACGCCCGGTGGCTGTGGGGCCCGGCCTCCCCGGGTCCCGCCGGGCAGCTGGCGGCGGCGGTGGACCTGGCCCGGGCGGGCGGCACCGACCGGCTGGGGACCCTGCTGGCACCGGCCGGGGTCCGGTACGTGGTGGTGGTCACCGCCCTCGCCCCGGTCATCCCGACCGTCCAGAGCCCGACCCCCTACCCGGTGCCCGGTGACCTGCAGCCGGCGCTCACCCGCCAGCTCGACCTGGCGCCCACCCTGACCGAGGCCGGGATCACCGTGTACGAGAACACGGACTGGCTCCCGGTGCGGGCCGCGGCACCGGCCGGCTCCCCCCAGGCTGCCGCCGCCGCCTCCGCCGCCGTCCCGGATGTGCTTGCCACGGCCCCCGGCACCCGGATCGTGCCGGGCGCGATCCCGGTGCTCGCCGGGGCGGCCGGCGCGCGCTCCTACCGGGGCACGGTCCCTCGAGGCACCGTCCTGGCGGCGCTGGCCCCGGCGGGACGGTGGAGCCTGGTCTCGTCCCGGGGCACCGTCTCGGCGCGCCGTCCCTCGTACGGGTGGGCCGCGCAGTACCGGGTGACCACGCCGGGGGAGGAGACCCTCCGGTTCGACGGGAGCCCGCTCGCCCCGCTGGGCGTCGTCTTCCAGGTGGCCCTCTGGCTGCTGCTGGCGGCTGTGCTGCTGGGCCGACGCCGGAGCCATCGGCCGGACCCGGAGCCGTCCGGGACCGGTCCGGACCGCCCCTCCGGTCGACGCCGCAGGAGCGGGGCGGCCGCCCGCCGGCCCGGCGGGGAAAGGACCGCGCCGTGAGCGATGCCGGGGCCGAGCCGGCAACGAGCGGACCGCCCCCCCGCTCCCGGCAGTCGCGCCGCCGCTCCGGGCAGCCGCGTCCCACCCGGGGGCGCCTGGCCGTCGTGGCCGTGGTCGCCCTGGTCCTGGTGGCGGCGGCGGTGACCGACCGGACGGTGGGGGCCCCGGCGCTCCCGACGCCGCCCCCGCTCGCCGACGGCGTCCCGGTCGCGCCGGTCGGCTCCTTCTCGTCGTCGGCGTTCTGTGTCGGCGGTGGGGTCGGGCCCGACGGGGTCACCGCCACCACGATCTACCTCACCAACACGGGTCCTCGGGCGGTGCCCGGACTGATGGTCGCAGAGGTGGCACCGGGGACCGAGGGGGGCCAGACCGGCTCGGGTACCCCGTCCCCCGACACCCACCTCGACCTGACGGTCCCGGCCGGCGCCACCGTGGCTGTCGACCCCGCCAGGGGCCTTCCGGCGGGGATCCTGGCGGCGACGTTCGCGTTCGCGGGCGGAGGGATCGCCGTCAACCAGGTGGTCACCGGGGCCGACGGGTGGAGCACGGCGCCGTGCGCCTCCCAGACGTCGACCTCGTCCTCCTTCGCCGGTGGGGCCACCGCCGCGGGGGACGCGCTCACCCTCGCGCTCTTGAACCCCGGATCGACCCAGGCGGTGGTGAACATCTCCTTCCTCACCCCCGCCGGCGTCATCGCCCCCTCCCCGTACCAGGGACTGGCCGTCCCGGCCGGGGGCATCGTGTCCGAGAACGTCGCCGACTACGTGCAGCGCCAACCGGAGATCGCCACCCTGGTCACCGCGGAGTCCGGCACGGTGGTGGCGGGCCAACTGCAGCGGTGGTCGACCGGAGGATCCGGGGGGATCGCGCTCCGGCTCGGTGCGCCGGCGCCCTCGACGGTATGGCGGTTCGCCCAGACCACTGCCGAGGCCCACGGCACCGTCACCTTCCACCTCGCCAACCCGGGCACCACCCCGGTGACGGCCACGCTCGCCTTCGGCCTCCCGGCGGCGACCGTGGTCCCCCTCCAGGTCGCGGTCCCGGCCCAGTCGGTGGTGACCTTCGACGCGTCCGCTGCCCACCGGCTCCCGTTGGGAACCCCCTATGCGACGACGGTGACCGCCCCTGCCCCGATCGTCGTCGCCCGGTCGGTCCAGGCCCCCCCGGGAGGACCGTCGCCCGCCTGGGGGGCGAGCGCCGGCACCGCGAGCACGGCGACGGGATGGGTGGTCCCCGCCCCCGGTGTCGCCGGAGCACCCGGCACCGCGGGCGCCATGGTCGAGAGCCTGGCGGTGGCGGACCCGGAGGCCGTACCGGCGCGCGTGACGGTGACGGTCGCCGCCACCGGGGCTCCGGTGGCGGCCTTCACCGTGGCTCCGGGCTCCCTCGTCGTGTTGGGGGCGCGCCTGGTCGGCGGGCTCCGGGCACTCGAGGTCCGGGCGGACGGACCGGTTGTGGTCGAGGAGGACGCAGGCCCGGCCGGGGCACCCGGGGTGGTGTCGTCGACGGGCATGCCGTTGCCGGGCCGGCTCGGTTCGGGCTGAACCACCCGACCCGGCACCCGACCGGGCTGACCCCCCGGACCCGGCACCCGACCGAGCCGCCCCGGACCCGGATCGGCAGCGTGGGATGATCGGGGAATGACGGTCGCACTCCCCGATCCGGTGCAGCGCATCTCGGACCTGGGCGGTGCGGCGGTGCAGCTCCCCCTGCGGATGCTCGGCACCCTGGCAGAGCCGGTCCGGTCGGGGCTCGGGCGGGATGTCCGGCGGTCGCTGGGGATCCCTGACGGCCCGGCTCGGCCGGCGACGGACCCGGCGGAGTCGTACCTGGCGCCCGACGGAGTCGCCCGCCGGGTCCACGCGGACCTCCCGTCGATGGTCTACGGGGGGCTCAGTGCCCTGCTCCTCCAGTCCCTGCACCCGCTCGCCATGGCCGGGGTGGCCGACCACTCGAACTACGCCGAGGACCCGCACGGCAGGCTCCGGCGTACGGCCGCGTTCGTGGGGACCACCACCTTCGGGTCCACCGCCGACGCGCGCCGGGCCATCGATCAGGTGCTCCGGGTCCACCGCCGGGTCCGCGGGATCGCCCCCGACGGCAGACCCTACGCAGCGGACGACCCGGAGCTCGTCACGTGGGTCCACGTCGCCGAGATGTCCAGCTTCCTCCGTTCGGCCCAACGGTTCGGCCCGCACCGGCTCACCCGGGCGGAGTGCGATGCCTACTACGACGAGACCGCCGTGCTGGCCCACGGGCTCGGGGCGACCTGGGCCCCCCGGAGCGTGGACGAGGCGACCGCCTACCTGCGCCGCATGCGCCCCGAGCTCTACGCCGGGCCCCAGGCGGTCGCCGCCCGTGACTTCCTCCTCCGGGGCACCGCCACCCGCCCCGAGGACCGCGTCGTGTACGCGGTGATCGTGGGTGCGGCCGTGGGCCTCCTCCCTCGATGGGCCCGTGCCGAGCTCGGGATCCCACACCCGCCCCTGGTCGACCGCGTCGCTCTGGTGCCGCCGGCCCGGGTGCTGGCGTCGCTCCTCCGCTGGGCGATGGCGCCGGACCGGTCCGGCTCGTCGGACTCCCGCCCGGCCCCGTCCGGGCTCCGGGAGCCAGAGGAGCCCCCCGGCAGGGACGGGCGGTAGCGTGGCCCGGGGCCCGGACCGTCCGGGCCGCGCCTGAAGGCCCGGGAGCCGTGGAACGAGCGCGACGGAGTCTGTGGATGTCGGGGCTCGAGTCGGCGGAGCCGACCCGCGCCCAGCGGGCCGAGGTGGCGGCGCACCTCTCCGCCCGCTTCGGGGTGGAGCTCCGCGTCCCGGACATCCCCACCGCGGACCAGCTGGAGCTCCGGCGTCCCCGGCTCGACCCGCCCGGATCGCTGGCCGTCTTCTGTCGCCAGGACAACTGGGAGCGGGCCTACCACTCCTACGGCTACGACCGCACCGACCACGCCGTGTTCGGCCGCTACCCCAACCCGCCCGACGTGGTGGCCCATCCGAGGAACGAGTCCGAGCTCGAGGCCGTCCTCGACTGGTGCGCCGGCAGCGGCCACTGTGTCGTGCCCTACGGCGGCGGCACCTCGGTGGTGGGAGGCGTCACCCCGCCCGAGGACCGGGGACCCGTCGTCACGGTCGCCCTGGACGAGATGGCTCGCGTCCTCGAGATCGACGACGTCTCGAGGGCGGCCCGCGTCCAGGCGGGGGTGTTCGGGCCGCACCTGGAGGATCAGCTCCGGCCGGCCGGGTTCACCCTCCGGCACTTTCCCCAGAGCTTCGCCGAGTCCACGCTCGGAGGGTGGATCGCCACCCGCTCGGGAGGGCACTACGCCACCAACCACACCCACATCGACGACTTCGTGGAGTCGGTCCGGATGCTCACGCCCAGCGGCTGGTGGGAGACCCGACGGCTGCCCGGTTCGGGAGCCGGTCCCGACCCGAACCGGTGGGTGATCGGTTCCGAGGGCATCCTGGGCATCATCTCCGAGGCGTGGATGCGCATCCAGGCCCGCCCGCGCTTCCGGGCGACGGCGAGCGTGACCTTCCCCTCGTGGGCGTCCGGCTGGGAGGCGACCCGCCAGATCGCCCAGGCCAAGCTCTGGCCCGCCAACCTCCGGCTGCTCGACCCGGAGCTGGCGGCCGACGCCGCGGGGCTCGACGGCTCCCGCTCGCTGCTGGTCATCGGGTTCGAGTCGTCGGAGCTCTCCCAGCGGACCGACATCGGACGCGCCGTCGACCTGGCCCGGGCCGCCGGTGGGATGGCTGACGACGCGGACATCGCGGTCGACGACGGGGAGCGGGACGGATCGGGACCCCCGGGCGGGGCGGGGGCCTGGCGGCGGTCGTTCATCGCCGGCGGGGGCGGGATCGGAGCCGCCGCCGGGCTCGGCCTGGTGGCGGGCACCTTCGAGACGGCGGTCACCTGGGACCGCTGGCCGGCCTTCGACGCGGCGGTGCGCGCCGCCACCCTCGCCGCCCTCGACGAGGTGTGCGGCGGAGGCAGCCTCAACTGCCGGTTCACCCACGTCTACCCCGACGGTCCCGCCCCCTACTACACCTACTTCGGTGCGTACCGGGTGGGCAGCGATCCCGCCGAGCAGCAGCGGGCGGTGAAGCAGGCGGCCTCGGAGGCGATCCTGGCCGGGGGCGGCACCATCACCCACCATCACGCCGTCGGCCGCCTCCACCGGCCCTGGTACGACCGGGAGCGGCCGGAGCCCTTCGCCGCCGCGCTGCGGGCGGCCAAGCGGGAGCTCGATCCGGGCGGTGTTCTCAACCCGGGCGTGCTCATCGACCCGTGATGTGCGGACCCGGTCGGTTCCGGCCCAGTATGGGGGGGAGCTGAGGAGGCCACCATGACGGATCGACCGGACGGCGGGGACGGCGGGGACGGCGGGGCGCTCTCCGCCCTGCTGCACGAGACCCGGCGGTTCGAGCCCCCTGCCGACTTCGCCGCCCGGGCGAACGCCCGGCCGGGGATCTACGAGGAGGCCGCCGCCGACCCGGAGGCCTGGTGGGCCCGACAGGCGGAGCACCTGACCTGGGACCACCACTGGGACCGCGTCCTCGACTGGGAAGAGCCCTTCGCCCGCTGGTTCGCCGGGGGGCGCCTCAACGCCGCCTACAACTGTGTCGACCGCCACGTCGAGGCCGGCCACGGCGACCGGGTCGCCTTCCACTGGGTGGGCGAGCCGGAGGGGGACACCAGGACCATCACCTATGCGGACCTGCAGGCGATGGTGTGCCGGGCCGCCAACGCGCTGGTCGAGCTCGGGGTGGAAGCCGGCGACCGGGTGATGATCTACCTCCCGATGATCCCCGAGGCGGTGGTGGCCATGCTGGCCTGCGCCCGCCTCGGCGCTCCCCACTCGGTCGTGTTCGGGGGCTTCTCGGCTGAGGCGCTGGCGGCCCGCACGCTCGATGCCGACGCCCGGGTGGCCATCACCGCCGACGGTGGGTACCGCAGGGGCGCGACGAGCGCGCTCAAGCCCAACCTCGACGAGGCGCTCGAACGGTGCCCGGCGGTGCGCTCGGTGCTCGTGGTGCGTCGGACCGGCCAGGAGGTCGCGTGGAAAGAGGGTCGCGACGTCTGGTGGCACGACGTGGTCGACCGCCAGAGCGACCGGCACGAGGCGGCGTCGTTCGATGCCGAGCACCCGCTGTACCTGATGTACACGAGCGGCACCACCGCGGCGCCGAAGGGCATCCTCCACACCACCGGGGGGTACCTGGTGCACACCGCGACCACCCACCGGCTGGTGTTCGACATCAAGCCCGACGAGGATGTCTACTGGACGGCGGCGGACATCGGCTGGGTCACCGGGCACAGCTACATCGTCTATGGCCCGCTGGCCAACGGGGCCACCTCGGTGCTCTACGAGGGCACCCCTGACGCCGGTGGCCGCGATCGCTGGTGGCGGATCATCGAGGAGTACAAGGTCTCGATCCTCTACACCGCGCCGACCACGATCCGCACCCTGATGAAGTGGGGAGAGGACCTGCCGGCGGCCCATGACCTCACTAGCCTGCGCCTCCTCGGATCCGTCGGCGAGCCGATCAACCCGGAGGCATGGATGTGGTACCGCCGGCACGTCGGCGGCGACCGGTGCCCCATCGTCGACACCTGGTGGCAGACCGAGACGGGGGGGATCCTGATCGCACCCCTCCCGGGCATCACGGCGACCAAGCCGGGCGCGGCCATGGCCGCGCTGCCCGGGGTGAGCGTGGACGTCGTCGACGGGGACGGCAACCCGGTCGGCAACGGCGAAGGCGGCTACCTGGTGGTCGACCGGCCGTGGCCGGGCATGCTGCGGGGGATCTGGGGGGATCCGGAGCGGTACCGCCAGACCTACTGGAGCCGGTTCCCGGGCCGCTACTTCGCCGGCGACGGGGCGAAGAAGGACGAGGACGGGGACCTGTGGCTCTTGGGCCGGGTGGACGACGTGATGAACATCTCCGGGCACCGGATCTCCACCACCGAGGTCGAGCACGCGCTGGTGAGCCATCCACAGGTGGCCGAGGCGGCGGTCGTCGGGGCCTCGGACCCCACGACCGGGCAGGGGATCGTGGCCTTCGTGACCGTCAAGGGCGACGCGGCCCAGAGCGACGAGGAGGGTGCGGCGCTGGTGGTGGCGTTGCGCGAGACGGTCGCCTCGGCCATCGGGCCCATCGCCAAGCCGCGCCAGATCCTCCTCACCCCGGAGCTGCCCAAGACGCGCAGCGGCAAGATCATGCGCCGCCTGCTCCGGGACGTCGCCGAGCACCGGGAGCTGGGAGACGTGACGACGTTGGTCGACCCGACCGTGGTCAACATGATCGACGGGAAGATGCAGTCGGCCGAGGCCGCCGGCGAGGACTGAGCCGAGGCCGCCGGTAGAGAGGGACTGAAGGCGCCGGCGCCGGCGACCGCTACCGGGATGCCGGGGGCGGCGGGGGCGGCGGTGGCCACGGCGCCTGCTGCGACCAGGGCCCGGCCGCCGGGGGGGGCGTCCAGGGCGTGCGGTTGCCCGGGGGCGTGCGATTGCCGGACGGCGGTGGCGGCGGGGGCCAGGGGGAGTGCTTCGTGGTCGGCGCCGGCGTGGGTGCCGGTACCTCGCCGGCGCCGGAGACGCCGGCGTCGACCGGGGAGTCCTGGCGTGGGGGGACGGGCGCGTCGACCGGCGCCGGGCTGGACGCGTCGGCGTGGCCCGCACCCGGACCGGAGGCTCCGGCGGTGTCGGACGGGGCTTCCGCCGACCTGTCGGTCGGTCCCGAGGCGCCACCGTCCTCCTCGGCACCGGGGCCGTGGCGGTCCGCCTCGAACACAGGCGGGATGGGCTTCGAGGCGTGTTCGTGGACCGGCCGCCCGTAGGCGGTGTCCACCAGTCGTGCGACCGTCTCGCCGTCGACCGTCTCCTCGTCGAGGAGGGCCCGGGCGAGGGCGTCGAGACCACCCCGGTGCCGGGACAGCACCTCGAGTGCACGCTCCTCCTGGGCGCGCAAGATGAGCTCCACCTCGTCGTCGATGATCTGGCTGGTGTGCTCCGAGTAGTCGCGGGTGTGCATCAGGTCCTCACCCAGGAAGACCTGCCCCTGGGAGCCCCAGGCCATCGGGCCGATCTTGTCGCTCATGCCCCACTCCCGGACCATCTTCCGGGCGAGCTCGGTGTTGCCCACCAGGTCGTTGGACGCCCCGGTCGAGAGGTCCCCGTAGACGAGCAGCTCGGCGGCCCGCCCCCCCATGCGCACGGCCAGGGAGTCCTCGATGTGTTGGCGGGAGTGGATGTGGCGCTCCTCCATGGGGAGCTGCATGGTGACCCCCAGGGCCATGCCGGTGGGCAGGATGGTCACCTTGTGGACCGGGTCGGCCTCGGGGAGCACGTAGGCCAGCACCGCGTGCCCGCCCTCGTGGAACGCGACCCGCTCCTTCTCGGCGTCGGACAGGACGAGGCTCTCGCGGCGCTGGCCCATCAGCACCCGGTCGCGCGACGCCTCGAAGTCGACGTTCTCGATGACGGTGGACCCCCGGCGCACCGCGTGCAGCGCCGCCTCGTTCACCAGGTTGGCGAGGTCGGCCCCGCTCATCCCCGGCGTCCCGCGGGCGACGACCTCGAGGTCGACGGAAGGGGCCACCCGCTTGTCCTTGCAGTGGACCTGGAGGATGGGCAGGCGCTCCTCGAGGTCGGGAAGCGGCACGACGATCTGCCGGTCGAACCGCCCGGGGCGCAGGATGGCGGCATCGAGGATGTCCGGCCGGTTGGTGGCGGCCATCACCACGATCCCCTCGGTGGGATCGAACCCGTCCATCTCGGAGAGCAGCTGGTTGAGGGTCTGCTCCCGCTCGTCGTGGCCGCCGCCCAGGCCGGCACCGCGCTTGCGGCCGATCGAGTCGATCTCGTCGATGAACACGATGGCCGGCGCCTGCTTGCGGGCGGTGGCGAACAGGTCGCGCACCCGGCTGGCCCCGACCCCCACGAACATCTCCATGAAGTCGGACCCGCTGACCGACATGAACGGCACCCCGGCCTCCCCGGCCACCGCCCGGGCCAGCAGGGTCTTGCCCGTCCCCGGGGGCCCGACGAGGAGGATGCCCTTGGGGATGCGGGCCCCGATGTCCTTGAACCGGGCCGGCGTCTTCAGGAAGTCCACGACCTCGCTGATCTCGAGCTTGACCCCGCCGTATCCCGCCACGTCGTCGAAGGTGGTCGACGGCCGCTCCGTCGAGTACAGCTTGGCCTTGGACCGGCCGATCGACATGATGCTGCCCATCTGACCCTGCGCTTTCCGGCTGATGTAGAAGAAGACCCCGAAGATGAGGGCGAACGGGAGGACCCAGGTGAGGAGGATGCCCACCAGATTGTTGGACGAGGGCGTGTAGAGCTTGTAGTTGTTGCCCAGCGGCTTCAGGGCGTTCAGCAGCGAGTCGGTTGGAGGCGTCGGGCCGTTGACCGTGTAGCTGGCTCCGTTGGCCAGGGTGCCGGTAATCACGCCGGTCGACTGGTTGACCGTGGCGTCCTTGACCTGCTTGCCCTGCAGGTCGTTGAGGAACGTGTTGTAGGTGAGCGAGGTGACGTTGGACTTCTGGGTGAGGCTGGGGATGATCAGCACGCCGAGCACCACGACGGCGATCACGATGTAGAGGATGAGCCGGTTCCGGCTCTGCCCGGGGGAGGCGTCACCCGGGCCGCCCGTGCTCGGCAGGCCGCTGGACGGGCTGGGATTGGGCGGGGTCACCCTTCCATGCTATGCGGCGGGACCGGCGAGTGGCGCATCGCCTCCCGTCTCTGGAGCAGGTCGCAGGGGCGCCGAGGGGCCCACCACGGCGGCCACCGCTCCGCGGCGGCCTCGCGCCCTCCCGGACGAGCGTGCTCGGTATCGTGTCGGGGTGACCGAACGGACCGACGCGGGCCTCGACCCGCCGCCGCCGGTCGGCTGGACGCCCCCCGGCGGCTGGGCGCCCCCGCCGCCGACACGCCCGCCACAGGGAACCGGCTCCCCCACCGCGCTCGGGGCGGCGCTGGCGGCGGGGGACGTCCCCCTCGGCGCCCAGTTCGAGCTGGGGGCGGCCCCGGGGTCGCGTGGGGACGCCGGGCTCTGGCTCCTCTTCGCCGCCCTCGGGTTCCTCGCCGGCCAGATCCTCGGCGCCGTGTTCGTGGTGGTGGCCGCCGCCCTGGCCGGGAAGGGGAACGACCTCCAGGCCATCAGCCGGATGAGCGAGCCGCCCACCTGGTACATCGTGTCGACGCTGCTCGGCCTCTGGTGCGGGTTCGCCGGCGGGCCCCTGCTGGCCAGCGGCGCCCGCGGGACGCGGAGCCTGGTGCGCGATATGGGTCTCCGCTTCCGGTGGGTCGACCTGGTGGGTGTGCCGATCGGGGTGGCAGGACAGTTCCTGGTGGCACTGATCTACCTCCCGATCTCGCAGCACGTCCACGACTTCAACCAGCGGTTCAACGCGCCCAGCCAGAAGCTCACCGGAGGGTCGCACGGCGCCGGGTTCGTGGTGATCGCCGTGCTCACGGTGGTCGGCGCGCCGTTCTTCGAGGAGCTGTTCTTCCGGGGCGTGCTCCTTCGGTCCCTGGCCCGGCTCTTCGGCTCGTTCGGGCGGTGGGTCGGACCCGCCCTGGCCATCGTGGTCACCGGCGTCCTCTTCGGGCTCGCCCACGCGGAGTCGTTGCAGCTCATCGGCCTGGCCACGTTCGGCGTCATCCTCTCGTTCGTCTCGTACCGGACCGGGCGGTTGGGCATGAACATGGTCGCCCACGCCTCGTTCAACCTGGTGGCGGTGGTGGCGATCGTGCACGCCGGCAGCGCCGTGCTGTCCTGACGTGCCGGACCGCGACCTCGTCCCCGCCGGCCCGGCCGTGGTGATCGACGACCGGCGCGGCACTGGGCAGCCGGCGATCGCCATCCCTGCCGGGCCGCCGCGCCGATCTCACCGGGCCGTCGCCCGCCTGACCGCCCGGCCGGCCTGGCCGGTGTGGTCGAGCGCGGTGGCCATGGCCGGGGTGATCGGAGTCTGCCTGTGGCAGCTCCACCCGTCGCTGCTCCTGGCCAACACCACGGCGGCGGGAGGGGATACCGGCGCCCACGTGATGCTCCCCGCCTACCTCAAGTCGACCCTGCTCCCGCACGGCCACCTGACCGGCTGGGACCCGGCGTGGTACGACGGCTTCCCGCTGTACACCTTCTACTTCCCCCTCCCCGGCCTCCTCACCGTGCTCTTCAGCGAGGTGATCCACTACAACGTCGCCTTCAAGCTGGTGACCGCGCTGGGGACGCTCACCCTCCCCGTCGCCGCCTGGCTGTTCGGGCGCCTGGCCGGGCTGCGCGACCCGGGGCCGGGGTGCCTGGCCGCGGCCACGCTGCCCTTCCTGTTCGAGCCGAGCTTCACCATCGACGGCGGCAACCTGCTGTCCACCCTGGCCGGCGAGTTCTCGTTCTCGCTGGGCCTCTCCATCGCCCTGGTGTTCCTGGGGCTCTTCGCCCAGTCGCTCCGGACCGGACGGCACCGCGCGCTGGCCGCGGTGCTGTTGGCGGCGACCATTCTCAGCCACCTGGTCACCGGCGCCTTCGCCATCATCGGGGGCGTGGTGTGGGTGCTGCTCGACGCCGACCTACGCCGCTCGTTCGGGCGGGGGCTCCCGGCGTCGCTCGCACGCCGCCGTTGGGGGAGCCGGTTCGGCTGGTCCGCGGCGATGGGGGTGATCGGGGTGGGGTTGGCCGCCTGGTGGCTGCTGCCCTTCGCAGCCGGCCTCCCCTACACGACCAACATGGGCTGGCTCAACGTCGATGGGTTCCCCCACCTCCTGTTCCCCGCCTCGTCGCGGTGGCTCGACCTCGCGGTCGTGGTGGGTCTGGTGGCGGTGGTGGTCCGTCGGAACCGGGTCGCCCTCTTCCTGGCGGTGATGGGGGGCATCTCGGCCGGGGTGGTCTGCCTCGACCCCCAGGGGAAGCTCTACAACGTCCGGTTCCTCCCCCTGTGGTTCCTCTGCTTATACCTCATGGCGGGGTTCGCCGTGGCGGAGGTGGCGGCGGCCTTCGCCCGCTGGTCCCGTCGTCGCCGGCTCGACCGGTGGTCGCAGGCCGTGCGCGGCCGGTTGGCGGGGGGCGCGCCGGCCGGTTGGCGCCCCGGCATGCGGATCACCCGGTTCCGGCGACCGACGTCCGGTGCCACGCCCCCCGGGGCCGTCGTCGGCCCGCTGGTGGCCCTGGCGGCCGCCTGCCTGGCGGTGGTGCCGCCGTTGGCGCTCCCGGCGTCCACCATGGCCTCGGTCGGGGTGACCGTCGGCGCCGACCAGCCGGGTGCCTGGGCGGCCTGGAACTACTCGGGCTACCAGGGCAAGCCCGACTACCCGGAGTACCGGGCCGTGATCGACATGATGGCGTCGGTGGGGGCCGACCACGGGTGCGGACGGGCGATGTGGGAGTACAGCCCGTCACTCAACCGGTTCGGGACCACCGAGTCGTTGATGCTGCTCCCGTACTGGACCAACGGGTGCATCGACTCGATGGAAGGGCTGCTCTTCGAGTCCTCGGCCACCACCCCGTACCACTTCATCGACCAGAGCGAGCTGTCGGTGACGCCGTCGGACGCCATGGTCGGGCTGCCCTACGGGGGGCTCGACGTGGCGCTCGGTGTCCAGCACCTGCAGCAGCTGGGAGTGCGGTACTACCTCGCCTCGTCCCCGATCACCCAGCAGGCTGCGGCCGCCGACCCGGCGCTGACCCTGCTGGCGTCGACCGGTCCGTGGAAGACCGTCTACAACGGCACCGAGCTGGACACGACCTGGAAGGTGTACCGGGTCGCCGGCTCCTCCCTCGTCCAACCCCTGTCGGCCCGACCGGTGGTGTGGAAGGGGGTCGGCGCCGCCCAGCACCAGTGGATGGCTCCCTCGCTGGTCTGGTACGACACCCCCTCCCGTTGGGACGTGGTCCCCGCCGCCGCCGGCCCGGCCTCCTGGACGAGGGTGCGCATCGGCGACCCCTCGCCGCCGGTGGTGCGGGAGCCGGCCACCACCGTGTCGGATGTCCGTCAGTCCGACAGCGGCGTCTCCTTCCACGTCGACCGCACCGGCACGCCGGTGGAGGTGAAGGTGTCCTACTTCCCGAACTGGAAGGCGGTGGGGGCGCAGGGCCCGTGGCGGGTCGCCCCGAACCTGATGGTGGTCGTCCCGACGAGCCACGACGTCTCCCTGGTCTACGGGAGCACGCCCGCCGACCGTGCCGGGTGGATGCTGACCGCGGTGTCGGCGGCCGCCGCGCTGGCGCTCGGGATCTGGGGCTCGCTCGCCCGACGTCGGCGGCGGCGGGCGGGTTCCGCCCGCTGACCCGGCCGGACGGCGGGCGGCGGTCGCCGACCGGGGGTACGCTCGCCCCGGCGGGTCCGGTGTTCCCGACCAGCAGGTCGGGCCGGAGCCGTGGATCGGGGTGGGATGATGGCGACACGGCACCGCAGGTCCGGGGGGCACAGCGTCGCCGGCAACCACAGCATCTCCGGGGGGAACCGCGTCTCCGGGGGGAACCGCCGGAAGTGGCGGGCGGCGAGGCTCGGGGCGGCGGTGCTCGCCCTGGGGACGGCGTCGTGGGTCACCGCGCTGGCTCCCGCCGGTGGGGCGGGGGCGGCCGGCACGGGGGTGTCCCTGGTCGCCACCCCGGCCACCGGGCTGCGCTATGGCCAGCAGGTGGTGGTGTCCGGGTCGGGGGCGACCCCGGGTTCTGAGGGTGCCGCCGTCGAGTGCAACCTGGCCCCGGGCCAGCCCACCATCGCCGTCGACTCGTTCCAGGTCCCAGTGGGGTGCGCCGACCCCTTCTTCGGCGGACCGTTCGGCCAGTCCCAGGTGATCGTCTCGTCCACGGGCACCTTCACCGCCGCGGTCACCGTGGTCACCGGCACCGTCGGCCCCCCGACCGTGGGTCTGGACAGCCTGGGCCGGGACGCGTCCACCGACGCGGCCGCCTACCCCTGCCCGCCGACCGCCGCGCAGCTCCTCGACGGGGTGACCTGCGGCATCGCGTTCGGCACGCTCTCGTTCGGGCCGTCCCCGGTCGGCTCCCCCACGCTGTCCGACACCGCTTCGGCGGCCATCTCCTTCGCCGTCCCCGCCCCGCCCACGGCGCCGACCGTCGCGGTGGCGCCCTCGACCGGGCTGTCCTCCGGCCAGTCGGTGACGGTCACCGGGGCCGGCTTCACCCCGGACTCCGCCTTCGCGGTCGCCGAGTGCAACATCAGCCTGGGCGAGCCGGTCGGCGAGGCCGGGTTCCCGGGCATCGGCTGCACGCAGCCCGGGGGTTCCTACGCCGTCTCTGGGCTCGGCTCGCCCTCGCTCCCCCCGGTGACCGGACCCGACGGGAGCCTCTCCCAGCACGTCACCGTGGAGGAGGGGAACCTCGGCGGCACCGCGGCCAGCGCCGCCTACCCGTGCCCCCCGACGGCGACCCAGGTGGCTGCCGGCGGCCACTGCGCCATGGTGGTGGACGACGGGGCGGGGGAGCGAGTGGCGAGCGCGCCGCTGTCGATCACGGGGCCGGTCCCCGTGCCTGCCGTATCGGTGACACCCGCGACCGGGCTCTCGGCGGGCCGGACCGTGACGGTCGACGCCAGCGGCCTCACGCCGGGGACGGAGGGGGCTGTCGTCGAGTGCAGCCTCGCCCCCGACCAGCCCACGGTCGAGGTGGACGGCATCGCGGCCCCGGTGAGCTGCTCGAACCCCTTCGATGGCTCCCTGCTGCTGGTCTCTCCCACCGGGACCGCCTCGACGCCGTTCACCATCCACACCGGCGTGCTCGGACCGCCGCAGCCCGGGACCGACAGCACGGGCGGGAGCGCCGCCGCCGCGGCCGCCGCCTACCCGTGCCCACCGACCACCGCCCAGCAGCTGGCCGGTGTGACCTGCGGGATCGGGGTGGGAGACCTCGCCGGCCAGACCGCCTACGCTCCCATCACCTTCGCTCCGCCGGCTCCCGTCACGGCCGTGCCCGGCTACCGGATGGTGGCCTCCGACGGTGGCATCTTCGCCTTCGGCGACGCCGGCTTCTACGGCTCGATGGGTGGCCACGTGCTGGCCCGGCCCATCGTGGGCATGGCCGCCACCCCGGACGGGAAGGGCTACTGGATGGTCGCCTCCGACGGTGGCATCTTCGCCTTCGGCGACGCCGGCTTCTACGGCTCCAAGGGGGGGCCCGGGCTGGGCCGGCCCGTCGGGGGGCGGGGGGGCGC
>Ga0080006_1139320_pt1 | contig 19860 bp, 15 predicted proteins | sample RS3BMetagenome_FD_69209 | JGI IMG/M metagenome (GOLD analysis project Ga0080006, IMG submission 69209) | Ferric oxide microbial mat and aquatic microbial communities from Rainbow Spring, Yellowstone National Park, USA - RS3B (SPADES... ... | reverse complement strand
AGCTCCGGTGGGTAACGCAGTAAAGACAGAGGGCGGCAGGCGCTCGGCGAGTTGCTGACTGGAAGTGGAAACTTTTGAGGGCTTGCTACGTAGATTGGAGTACCGTGAACGAACTGGATTTTGCTGCAAATTTCTGACGGGGGATCTTCTACGTGCCATACGAGTGTGTAAGTCGCCGGGTTGCGGGAGTGGGCGCAGTGTTGGTCCTGCTTTGCGGAGGGGCCGCGTCGGGGCAGGAGAAACCTGCTGATGGCGATAAAAAGCCTGCCGCGGAGGCGAAGGAGCTGCCGATCCCGGCCGAGACAACGGCGGTGACGCAGCACCAGGAGAGCGTGGGCGGCCGAATGATTCATTACACGGCCACCGCAGGGAATCTGCTGATCTCCAAGGACGACCACGACGAGGCGGAGAAGCCGTACCATAGCGTCTTTTATGTGGCGTACACCGAAGATGGTGTGGACCGCGGAGCGCGGCCGGTGACGTTTCTGTATAACGGTGGGCCGGGGTCGGCCACTATCTATCTGGAAATGGGGTCGGTGGGGCCGGTTCGGGTGATCACGGATAGTCCCGAGGCGACCAGGAGTGCGCCGTACCAGGTGGTGCCCAACGAGTACAGTCTGCTGGACAAGTCTGATCTGGTATTCATCGACGCGCCGGGAACGGGCTACTCCAAGCCTGTGGGTAAAGGAACAATCAAGGATGTAGCGGGGGTGGATGAAGACCTGCGTGCGTTCACCCGGTTCATTGTCCGATATCTCACGGTGTACGACCGATGGAACTCGCCGAAGTTTCTGTTTGGGGAGTCGTATGGAACGACGCGGTCCGCGGGGCTTTCAGCGACCCTGAATGCGGCTGGCGTGCAGCTCAATGGGATCGTGCTGCTGTCGTCGATTCTGAACTACAACGCGCATGCGGCGGGTCTGGATAACGAGTTCATTACCGACCTGCCGAGCTTCGCCGCGATTGCCTGGTATCACAACAAAATTGCTAACAGGCCGGCGGATGTCATGGCCTTCGTTGAGCAGGCGCGGGAGTTCGCGCAGGGGCCTTACGCGGCGGCGCTCTACAAGGGCAACGCGCTGACGCCGGGGGAGACCGACAAGACGGCGGCACAGATGAGCGCCCTGACGGGGCTGAGCGTTCAGTACCTGAAGGAGTCGAACCTGCGGGTGACGCCCTTCCGGTTTCGCAAGGAGCTGCTGCGGGATCAGAACGAGATTCTGGGGCGGTACGATGCGCGGTTCAAGGGACCGGACGAGGATGCGGTCGGGGACCGGGCGCCGTATGACCCCTCCAGCACCGGGATTTCAGGAGCCTATGTCGCGACGTTCCACGACTACCTGACGAATGAGTTGAAGTACACCAGCAAGGAGACCTACAACAACAGCGGGCCGGGGCTGATCCAGGATTGGGACTGGAAGCACCATGGGGCGACCGGAGACTCGTATCAGCGGGACCAGCAGATGCCATATGTGGCCGGAGATCTGGGGGACACGATGCGGAAAAATCCGCATTTGAGGGTGTTCTCAGCGAATGGGATCTACGACCTGGCGACTCCATTTACGTCGACCGAGTGGGAGCTGTCGCATATGGGAACCGATGCGAGGCTGCGGGGCAATGTGCAGTTTGGCTACTATCCGGCAGGGCACATGGTGTATTTGAATGTGGAGGCGTTGAAGACCTTCCGGGGGGATCTTGGACGGTTTTACGATGCGGCGAAGTGAGCCGATAGGAGCACTTGTGGAGTTGATGTAGAAGCCACGCAGTTGCAGAGACAAAGACGAAATGCGGGGATTCTTCCCCTCGCTGCGTTCCAGGGTCGGGATGACGGCCCTCGATACCTCCGAGCGATTTGTCTAACGGATCGGGGCGTTCTAGGAAAGTGGTCGTGCATCGCGCTCAGCGCGATGCACCCAGCGCTCATTCGTGATCGGTGCTTACTGAGGCGCGGGTTGGGTTGGTTGTTGCTTGTCTTTATCTTTCCCGCCGCCGAAGAGCTTCTGGAAGAAGTTCTTTTTCTTGGGCTGGCCTGCAGGTTGGGTGGTGTCCGGCGAGTTGCCGTCGGGCGGGGTGTTAGGGGCCTGGCGCACGATGGGTGCGGAGGTCGTGGGCATATTCGCCGCGGGATTGACGGCCTTGTTGCCGCCGAGGCCGAATATCTTCTGGATGAAGTTCTGATGGTTCTCGTCCATCTGGCTGCAGGTATTCGTCGGAGCGGTGCCGTCGAGGAAGCCGACGTAGAAGTTATGTTCGGGGCAGGTGCGATCCGCCAGGAGACTGGTGGCTCTGTCGATGCGGTCCACGGTAACGCCCTGTGGGGGGACAAAGGTTTTGACGTCGGAGTATTGAGGAAGCAGGATGGCGCGCTTCATGAACTCGGCCCAGATGGGCGCGGCGGCGTCGGCGCCTTGGAGTTTGATGTCCGTGTAGTCGTCGTTGCCGACCCAGACGATGCAGATGAGGTTGGAGGTATAGCCGGCGAACCAGGCGTCGTGGTCGGTTCCGGTCTTGCCGGCGCCTGGGCCGGTGAAGCCGTGCCGGCGGACGGCGGAGGCGGTACCGTAGGTCATCGCCCCTTCCATCAGGGACTGGGTCAGGTAGGCGACGCGCGGGTCCAGGATCTGTTTGGCTTCGGGAGAGAAGTCGGAGACGATGTCGCCGTTGGTGTTGCGAACGGAGGCGAGCATCCAGGGGTTGAGATGGACGCCACCGTTGGCGAAGACTGTATAGGCGCCCGCCATGTCGATAGGTGTGGCTCGGTAGGTGCCGATGGCGACGGACGGGGTGCCGCGGGCGCTGGTGACTCCGGCGGAGCGGGCCAGAGCCGCCACGTTGTCGAAGCCAACGATCTGCCCGAGCGAGATGGTCGCGATGTTGAGCGAATGAGCGATCGCGTCGGCGGCGGTGACCATGCCGGGGAACTCGCCCTTTTCAAAGTTGCCCGGTATGTAGGACTCGCCGTTGGTGCCGAAGTCCTGGGGGTCGTCGTTGAGCTTGGTGAGGGCGGTGAATACGCCACCGTCGCCAAGGGACAGTCCGTTGAGCGAGGTGTTGTACGCAGCCGCGTAGACGAAGGGCTTGAAGATGGAGCCGGTGGGCCGCTCCGCTACAGCGTGGTTGAGCTGGGAGAGGCCGTAGTTGCGGCCGCCGACCAACGCCAGAATCTGGCCGGTATGGGGATTGAGTGCGATGAGGGCGACCTGCGGATAGGTGATCGGAACGGGAGCTTCGCCTTTGCGCGGGTGGTGGCGTTTGCGGACGAGTTCGTCGACGTTCTTCATGCCGACGTCGACGGCTTCCGACGCGGCGCGCTCGAGTTCGGGGTCGAGCGAGGTGTAGATGCGGAGGCTCTGGTGCGAGAGGTCCTGGTCGCCGATGCGTTTGACGAGCTGGTCATGCACGAGGTCGACGAAGTAGGGAGCTTCGCTCGCGTCGATGTTGGGCGGAGCCAGGCCGAGAGGTTCGGCCTTTGCATGTTCGGCCTGGCTGGCGGTGAGCGCGCCGGTTTCAACCATGGAGTCGAGCACGAGATTGCGGCGTTCCATGGCGTGTTCAGGATGACGATAGGGGTTGAGGCGGCTGGGTGACTGGATCATGCCGGCGAGCAGGGCGCTTTCGGCTGTGTCGAGTTGGCGAATGTTCTTGCCGAAGAATGTCTGGGCCGCCTCACCGAACCCGTTGATCGCGTAGCTTCCGCGCTGTCCGAGGTTAATCTCGTTAGCGTACATCTCGAAGATCTGCTTCTTGTTGAAGCGCGCCTCGAGCTGGAAGGTGATCATGATCTCGCGCAGCTTGCGAGTGATTTTTTTCTCCGGCGAGAGGAAGAATCCGCGGGCCAGTTGCTGGGTAAGCGTAGAGCCGCCGCAGCTCATGTGACGGCGCGCCAGGTCTTCGAAGGCGCATTTGGCAATGCGTCCGTAGTTGATGCCGCCATGCTGGAAGAAGTTGCGGTCTTCGATGGCGACGACGGCCTGGACGAGATGCGGAGGAATCTCGTCGTAGTTGACGAGGCGGCGTTTGGTGCGATTCTTGTCTTCGGAGAGCGCCGTGATGAGCTGGGGCTCAAGGTCGTACGCGCTGAGTGCCGCGCCGTTTTCGGCGGTGATGCTCTGTACAACATCGCCGGTGGTGTTGATAGTCGCCCCGTCGGTGTTATGGAAGCTCTCGGGGCCAGGCTTGATGAAGATGTTATCGCCGTTGAGCTGGAAGGTTCCGAGCTGCGGGTTGGCGTTGTAGCCGGCAGCGCGCAGGTCGATGGCGATCGCGGCGGCAGACAGCTTCTGGCCGTCGCGGACCTCGCGCGGCGCGGCATAGATCTGGGAGACGCTGGCGAAGATCGGGCCCGCAGACAGACGATCGTCGACAACCCGCTGGAAATGGTAGTAGAAGTAGCCGAAGATCAGAGAGCCGACGATCAGGAGCCCAAGCACCACGAGCAGTCCTGCCCGCAGCACGCGGAAACCCAGGTCGGATCGGCCGGCGGCGATGCGTGGTTTACTGCCGTATTTAAGTTTGACTGGCACGAGACTCTTTCAATTGGACGCTAAATGCCTGCTGCGGGGAGCGATTTGCGCAGCAGAGAAGTTATCCGGATCGTTACCTCCGCCGCCGCTTCGCCGATAGAGAGCTCTTCGGTGCGGCGTTCGAGGCGGTCGAGGAATTCTACCTTGCCCTCGGCGACTCCGCGACCGATGTTGATTCGGTAGGGAATTCCGACCAGATCGGCATCTTTGAACTTGACGCCGGCGCGCTCGTCGCGGTCGTCGAGGAGCACGTCGACCCCTGCGGCTTCGAGATCGGCGGCGACCTTCTCTCCAGCGGCGAACAGGGCAGCATCGCCAACGTTGGTGACGGTGACGACGACCTGGAAGGGCGAGATGGCGGGGTGGAGGGCGTAGCTGCTGCCTTCATTCGCGGCCGCGGAGGACTCGATGGCGGCGGTGAGAATGCGTTCGATGCCGATACCATAGCAGCCCATGACGGGAGTGACCTCTTTGCCGTCACGATTGAGGACGGAGGCTCCCATGCTGGTGGTGTACTTGCAACCCAGCTTGAAGATGTGGCCGATCTCGACGGCCTTGCCGAGGCGGAGGGGCTCGCCTGCGATGGGGTCGGCTTCGCCCTCGATGATATTGCGGACATCGGCGATCAGGGTGGGTTTGAAGTCGCGCATCGGCGTGACGTTGCGGAGGTGATACTCCTCCTTGTTGGCTCCGGCGATGAGGTTGGCGCGGCCTTCCAGGGCCTTGTCGAGGATGACCAGGGTGCCGGGTTTCCTGGGGTGAGGCGCGGCTTCGATTCCTATGGGACCGAGATAACCAGCGGGCGCATTGAAGGTGGATTCCAGCTCCTCAGGCGTCATGGGGCGGAGAGCGCCTCCAGCCATGGCCAGCAGCTTCGCTTCATTGAGCGAGTGGTCCCCACGCAGGAACACGACGACTGGGCGCAGCTTGCCGAGTTTGGCATGATCGGCCACGGGAAGCTCTGCGATGTAGGCCATCGTCTTGATCTGATGATGGGGTCGCGTTTTGAGAAATGCGCCAACCTCATCGATGGTCCGCTGGCCCGGGGTGTGGACGAGTTCAGGCAGACCGTCGCCGGTCGGTGCAAGGTCTTCGACGGGAGCGAGGCGGCTGGTCGCCTTTTCGATGTTGGCGGCGTAGCCGGAGGCGCTCGATGCGATGAGGTCTTCGCCAGCGTCGGTATAGACCATGAACTCCTGTGAGCCGGAGCCGCCCATCGCGCCGGAGTCGGCGTCGACCGCCACGAACTCGAGGCCGCAGCGGGTGAAGATGCGGCGGTAGGCAGCATCGTGCTTGCTGTAGGAGATGTCCAGGCCGGCTTCGTCGATGTCGAACGAATAGGCATCCTTCATAAGGAACTGGCGGACACGCAGCAATCCGGCCTTCGGGCGGGGCTCGTCCCGGAACTTGGTCTGGATCTGGTACCAGATCTGCGGGAGCTGCTTGTAGCTGCGTAGTTCCTTGCGGGCGATGTCGGTGACGACCTCCTCGTGCGTCATCGCGAGACAGAGCTCCGCGCCCTTGCGGTCCTTGAGCCGGAACATGTTCTCGCCCATGCCGGACCAGCGGCCGCTCGCCTCCCAGAGCTCCTTCGGGTTTAGCGCGGGGAGCAGAAACTCCTGGCCGATCTTGTCCATCTCTTCGCGGACTATACCGACAATCTTGTTGATGGAGCGGTTGCCGAGAAAGAGATAGCTGTAGATGCCCGCGCCTAGTTGCCGGATATAACCGGCTCGGAGGAGGAGCTTGTGGCTGGCGACTTCGGCGTCTGCGGGCGCTTCACGGAGCGTGGGAATGAAAAGTTGAGACCAGCGATGCATCCTTCCATTCTAACTTCTATGCGCCAGGCATGGCCTCAGGTCAGTTGCAGCGTCCAGAGATCGTGAAGGTGGACGACGCCTTCGACCTCGCCGCCGGGAGCAACGATGATGAGCGACGTGATCTTCTTTTCTTCCATCACGGCGAGCGCTGAGGAGGCGAGAGCGCTGCCGGAGATGGTGACCGGCTGAGCGTTCATGATGTCGGCTGCGGTATGTTCGAGAGCGTGCGAGCCGTCGTGTTCGAGCAGGCGGCGCAGGTCGCCGTCGGAGATCATGCCGGCGAGATGGCCGTCTTCCAGAACCGTGGTCATACCCAGTTTCTTGCGCGACATCTCATAGATGACCTGCGTCATGGGAGTAGACGGTGCGACGTGCGGAAGCGCATCGCCGGTGTGCATGAGCTCATGCACGCGCGCCAGCCGCCGGCCAATGCGGCCGCCGGGATGCAGATCGGCAAAGTCTTCCGGCTTCCAGCCGCGCTGTCGGCTCACTTCCAGTGCCAGCGCGTCGCCGAGAGCCAGCATGACCGTGGTAGAGGCGGTTGGTGCAAGATTGAGCGTGCAGGCCTCCGTGGAGACGCTGGCGTCGAGGAAGATATCGCTGGCCTGGGCGAGTGTCGAGGTTCCGCAACCGCTGATGGAGATGAGGTTGGCTTTCAGTCGCTTGAGCGTTGGGAGCAGACGGAGCAGCTCTTCGGTCTCACCGCTGTAGGAGAGAGCAAGGACGATGTCCTCCTGCGCCAGCATTCCCAGATCGCCGTGGACGGCCTCGGCGGCGTGGAGGAAGTGAGCGGGTGTCCCAGTCGAGCGAAGGGTCGCAGCGATTTTCCGGGCAATGATGCCGCTCTTGCCGATGCCTGTAACGATGACGCTGCGCGCGGCGGGCAGGACAAGAAGGCATTCGACAGCTTTGGCGAAAGACGCTGCCATCGCGCCGTCGAGCCGCGCGGCAAGCTGCTCCAGGGCCGCCGCCTCGATGCGGACAAACTCGGAGGGGCGATGCTGCAGCTTCGGAATGTTCGCATTGCTGGACATGGGGCCGAACCATGTCGATGCTAGCAGAGCCTCGGAGGAAGCGCAGCGAACCCTATGTTGCACGGCGGCCCGACCGAACGCCTTCTGTATCGTTCCGGACAGCTATGGCGTCTAAACTGTATATGGTTCGTAGTGGCGCGATGTTGCGCCGGAAGGATAGTCCATCGTGAAGCGGAGTGTGCTGGTCTTTGGCGTAATGGTGTTTGGCGTGGCGCTCCTGTTGTGGGCGGGGTGGCACAATCTGCGGGAGCGCCGCCTGGCCATGCAGCAGGCGCAGGCGAATCGCGTCGCTCTCGTTCCCGGTAAGGGCGGACAGCCGGACTCTTCCACCGCGCCTGAGAGTGAGGCTCCCACGATGCGGGGCAAGACGGCTCCCGGATTTACGCTGGTGGCGCTCGACGGCAAGAAGGTTTCGCTGAGCGACTTTAAGGGCCGGCCGGTGCTGGTGAACTTCTGGGCGACCTGGTGCGGCCCCTGCAAGGTGGAGATGCCGTGGTTTGAGGAGTTCCACAAGCAGTATGCGGCGCAGGGGTTCGAGATTCTCGGCTTGGCCGACGATGTTGATGCCGGCAAGGATGCCATTGCGAAGGTGGCTCAGAAGACCGGCGTGACCTATCCCATTCTGCTGACCGATGGCAAGGTGCAGACGGCGTATGGCGGCTTGGACTATCTGCCGATGTCGTTCTATATCGACCGCCGCGGGGTGATCGTGGAAGAGACGGCGGGCCTTGGCGGCAAAGATGAAATCGAGGCGCACATCAAGAAGACGATTGCGTCAGGTGCTCCGGCGGCGGCGGGCGGCCAGTGACGCGGGTTCAGCTTGCGGTCGGCGGCGCGTTGTTCTGTGTGGCCGGGCTTGCGGTCTGGGCCGCACAGATAGGAAACCTGAATCCGTCTCCTGCGAAGGCGAAGTCGTATGTGGCGTACGACGCCGAGCCGCAGGTTGTCCCGGCAGGGAAGCGAAGCGTGCTGGAACTCAGATTTCAGGTGGTCGGCGGATTTCATGTGAACTCGCATACGCCGAAGTCGGAGCTGCTGATCCCGACGCAGCTCGCCTTTGATCCCGCCGCAGCAGTGAATGCTGAGCCGGTCGAGTATCCGGCAGGCACTCCGTACAGCTCCAGCTTCGATCCCACGGAGAAGCTCGATGTTTACTCGGGTGCGTTTGCAGTCAAGCTTCCCGTAACTGCCGCCGCGGGGACGCATACGCTGCACGGAACCCTCCGCTACCAGGCCTGCGACCATGCGGCCTGTTATCCCCCGAAGACTCTACCGGTGCAGATCGAGTTGGTGGCGAAGTAGTCTGCTTCAGTCTGCGGAAGATTATTGTTAGTAGCTTCGGTACGTCTGCCGCTGGCTCCGGCCCCGTGATGGCATGATGGAGGGAGCGAGACACAGGAGCGTCTGGACTGCGATGGAAGAGTTTCGAAGGCTGACACGGCTGCCGGCGTATGTATTCAACATCACCAGTGAGTTGAAGGCGGCGGCGCGGAGACGCGGCGAGGACATCATCGACTTCGGGATGGGCAACCCCGACGGCGCGACGCCAAAACATATTGTCGACAAGCTGATCGAGGCGGCGCAGCGCACAGCGACGCATCGCTACTCGCTGTCGCGCGGGGTGCCCCGGCTGCGTAAGGCGATCTGTAACTGGTATAAGAGGCGCTACGACGTCGATCTCGACCCTGAGACAGAAGCCATCGTAACGATCGGGTCAAAAGAAGGAATCGCGCACCTTTGCCTGGCGGTGCTGGACGACCAGGACACGGTGGCGGTGCCGAATCCAAGCTATCCAATCCACATCTTCGGGCCGGTCATCGCAGGTTCGAAGGTGCAGAGCATTCCCATGCAGGATGGAACGGCGGACTCTTTACTCGAGCAACTGGAGTATCAACTGCCTCGGATGGACCCTCGGCCGAAGCTGCTGATCCTGAACTTTCCATCAAATCCCACAGCCCAGTGCGTGGAGTTGCCGTTCTTTGAGCGAGTCGTGGCGCTCTGCCGGGAACTCGGGATCTATATCATCCATGATCTCGCCTATGCCGACCTGGTGTTCGACGGATATCGCGCGCCCAGCATCCTTGAGGTCGCAGGGGCGAAGGACATTGCAGTCGAGTTCTTCACGCTGTCGAAGAGCTACAACATGCCGGGATGGCGCGTGGGCTTCATGGTAGGCAACAGGAAGCTCGTCTCCGCGCTGGGACGCATCAAGAGCTACTTCGATTACGGGACGTTCACGCCGATTCAGGTCGCCTCCATTGCGGCGCTCGAAGGGCCGCAGGAGTGCGTCACGGAGATCGTCGAGAACTACAAGTGCCGCCGCGATGTGCTGGTGCCCGGGCTGAACAAACTCGGCTGGCCAGTGGATCTGCCCAGGGCAACGATGTTTGCGTGGGCAAAAATTCCGGAGCAGTACCGTGTCTTAGGCTCGGTGGAGTTCTCAAAGAAGCTACTCCTCAAAGCAAAGGTCGCAGTCTCGCCCGGCGTTGGATTCGGCGAGCACGGGGACGGCCATGTGCGGTTCTCGCTGATCGAGAATGAAGAGCGAACGCGGCAGGCGCTCCGAGGCATCAAGCAGATGTTCAAAGCCGGATAACGCGCCCGCGGGTGCCGAGATGGCAGGCGGCCCTTTCCTGGTATCGCGCCGAATAATCTATTTTCGAGGCGTGGCGAGTTTCTTCTGCGTATCGAGGAACCGTCGGAGGCGGTCGACGGTGCGTGATTTGCCGAAGACAACCATGCTCTCGAGCAGCGGCGGGGACATGGTGCTGCCCGTGAGGATGGCGCGGAGGAGCATGAAGTTTTCCTTGACCAACCAGGATTTTTCTTCGCCAAGTTTTTTCAGGGCCGGTTCCAGGGCGTCGTGAGTCCAGTCTGTCGTCTCGAGAAGAGCCAGTTGTTCGGCGGCGAATGCGAGAGTGTCTTCCAGGGTTCGCTTCTTGGGAAGGAACACCTCCGTCGTCGGCATGATGTCGTCGGCGAAGAAGAAGTGGGTCAGATTGCCAAACTCGCCGAGCGTTTCGATGCGGGTCTGCACCAGCGGAGCGATCTGCTGAAGGTAGGCATCGCTGAGGATGGTTTCGCGAAGAGCGCTGTAAAACCTCTCCGGGCTGAGAGCGCGAAGATATTCGCCATTGAGCCAGCGGAGTTTCGTCAGGTCGAAGACGGGGCCCCCGAGCCGGATGTTCTCTACCTGAAAACGCGCGAGCATGTCAGCAAGCGAGAAGATGTCGGCTTCGCTGGCTTTTGTATCTGGCGGCACGGGCATGCCGCCGCCCATCAGGCCAAGAAAGTTGATCATCGCTTCCGGAAGGAAGCCGGCCTGCCGGTAGTAGATCAGCGAGACCGGATTCTTGCGCTTGGAGATCTTTGACTTGTCGAGATTGCGCAGCAGCGGCATATGCCAGAAGCGCGGCCGCTCCCACCCGAAGGCCTGGTACAGCAGAACGTGTTTCGGGGTGGAGGAGATCCATTCCTCCGCGCGGATGACGTCGGTGATGCGCATCAGGTGGTCGTCCACAACGTTCGCGAGGTGGTAGGTGGGGAAGCCGTCCGACTTCATCAGAACCTGGTCGTCGACGTTGTTGTGGTCGAACGTGATATCGCCGCGGAGCTCGTCGCGAAAGGTAGTCTGCCCGGGAGGGACCTTCATGCGGACGACGTACGACCGGCTTTCGGCGAGGTAGGCGTCTATTTGTAACTGTGTAAGTTCGCGGTGGGCTCCGTCGTAACGCGGAGGGAGCTTGGCGGCGATCTGCCGTCTGCGGAGGTCTTCGAGCTCTTCGGAGGTCTCGAAGGCGCGATACGCGGTGCCGTTCGCAAGGAGGAGTTCCACGTGCTCGCGATAGATCTCACTTCGCTCGGACTGACGATATGGCCCGTAGGGACCGCCGACGTCGGGGCCTTCGTCCCACGTAAGGCCGAGCCAGCGGAGCGAGTGGAAGATCTCCTGCTCCGAGGTGGCGACGAAGCGGGTGCGGTCGGTGTCTTCGATGCGGAGAACGAACTGGCCGCCGCGCTGGCGGGCGTAGAGGAAGTTGATGAGGCCGATATAGGCGGTGCCGACGTGGGGATCGCCGGTGGGGCTGGGGGCAATGCGCACGCGGATGGGGGCGTCGGTGGAACTGATGCTATTCGTCATAGAGGCCAAGGATTAATGCTAGCAGAGGAGGAAGAGCGTTTCCTTGCGTGCGGCCATGCTGCGAGCCAGTTTGCAACACTGCGAACCGGTTGGCCCTCAAAGAGATTATCGATCTCCGCGCCGCCCGGCACGATTCGACATCAACGCGAGCCGAAGACCGTGCTGGCAGTCATACCTGACCCCGAAGATCCGGTCCTCTTTGCGCTAAGATTACGCGGCGCGTTATTTGAGGTCTCTGATCCAGATATTTCGGTAGCTGATCGGTTCGCTCTTGTCGCCGTGAGCCTGGAGCTTGATCGGTGCGGTGTCGTACTTCTTGTAGAACGGCTTGCCGATGTAACGGGTCTCGCCCTGAAGCTGGAAGTGGTTCTGCACCAGGACGCCGTTGAAGAAGACGGTGACGTACGCTGGTGTCTTGACGGAGCCATCCTCGTTGAAGGTGGGCGCGGTCCAGACGACATCGTAGGTCTGCCACTGGCCCGGTTTGCGGGCCGGATTCACCAGCGGAATGCCCTGCTTGTAGATGCTGCCAGCCTGCCCGTTGACATACGTCTTGTTGTTGTAAGAGTCGAGAACCTGCAACTCGTAGCCGTCATCGCCGGGTCCGGTCGAGGCGAGAAAGACGCCGCTGTTACCGCGGGCCTGGTCCGACCCAGTGATGTTTTCAGGGATTCTCCACTCCACGTGAAGCTGATAATTCTTGAAGCTGCGTTTGGTCTCGATGTTGCCGACGCCCTTGACCTTGCTCACGGTGAGAATGCCATCGCCGACAATCCATTTGGCGGGCGTGTGGTCCTGGGCGGACACCCACTGGTCCAGGTTCTGGCCGTTGAACAGGACGATCGCATCGGAGGGAGGGGCGGAGTCGGTAACGCCAGGCGTCACGATCGGCGGGACCGGTTCGTACACTTCGGTGTCTTCGTGTCTCGGCGCGGCGGGCTGCTGAGCGGCGAGGGTGGCGGCGAGAGTGATCAGAACGGCGCAGGCTAGGGGCTTCAAAATTTGAGCACGCATAATTTCTAAAAAGCATACACCGATTGCGCTGCGACGAGGGCAAACTTCCATGCACGGACAACGCCGCATCACCTTGTGCTATCCGACTAGCGCGTCTCGACCGCCTGCAGCCGCGCGGAACGGACGGCGGCAGCCAATTCGTCAAGCGCAATCTTTGTCTCAGCCCAGTCGATGCAGGCGTCGGTAATGGATTGGCCGTAGGTCAGGGGCTGGCCCCGGAACAGTTTCTGCGCGCCCGCAACCAGATTGCTTTCGAGCATCACCCCGAGAATGCGTTCTTCACCGCCTGCGATCTGCGCCGCCACGTTGCGGCAGACTGCGGATTGCTGCGTGTGGTCTTTGTGGCTGTTCGCGTGGCTGCAGTCGATCATCACCTGGGGGCGAATGCCCGCCTTCTCCATCTGCCTGCACGTCTCTTCCACCGAGGCGGCGTCGTAGTTGGTGGTGTTGCGGCCGCCGCGCAGAATGATGTGCGTGTCGGGATTGCCTTTGGTGACGAAGATGGCGGTCTGGCCGTGCTTGGTGTGCCCCAGAAAATTGTGAGACTGATTCGCCGAGAGAATTGCTTCGATGGCGATCTGGACGTTGCCGGAGGTGCCGTTCTTGAAACCGACGGGGCACGAAAGACCAGAGACGAGTTCGCGATGGACCTGGGATTCAGTGGTGCGTGCGCCAATGGCTCCCCAGCTCACCAGCGAGGACAGGTACTGTGGCGAGATCATGTCGAGGAACTCGGTGCCCGCCGGAACGCCCATCTCGGCGAGATCCAGCAGCAGATGGCGCGCCTTGCGGAGACCTTCGTTAATCTGGAACGACTCGTCCAGGTGAGGGTCGTTGATGAGGCCCTTCCAGCCGAGGGTGGTGCGCGGCTTCTCGAAGTACACGCGCATGACGATGCACAGCTCACGCGCGTGCTCGGCGATCGCGCCCTTCAGCAGTTCGGCGTAGGCGCGGGCCGCTTCGGTGTCGTGGATCGAGCAGGGCCCCACGATCACGAGCAGCCGCTTGTCCCTGCCGCTCAGGATGTTGACGACCCCGCTGCGGGCAGTGAAGACGGTAGCGGAGGCGCGCTCCGTAATCGGAAGCTCTTCCTCAAGGAATACTGGAGGGAGAACGACTTTGGTCCAGGTGATACGAAGGTCATCGGTGGGATAGAACATAGGTCTCGTCTGCATTGAAGTCTGGTAGCGTGGCCTGCTATTCATCCGCTGGCTTTCTTCATCTTATAGGTTGCTGGTCAGGCGGGTGCAGGAAGCCTAGTGTCGGACCGTGACATCCCCCGAGCTGTCCATTTCAACTCCGCGCAATCGCTCGCTGCGAAGAACAACGGCCAGCAGGGTAGACTCATAGCAGGCTATGTCCTCATTCGGCTCATCCAGCTTCGGCGGTGGCATGAAAGCTGCCGACCGCCCCTCCCGCGGCACAGGCAGCGCCACGACGGCCGAGCTGTCCGCCGCGCGCCCCAAGCCGAAGCTCAAAAAAGTCATGCCAGAGGTCTGGAAGCTCGTCCGCCCTCGCCGCTGGCTTCTCGCCGGCAGCTTCCTGCTGATGGTCGTCAACCGGCTCTGCAGCTTCGCCGTACCGGTATCGTCCCGCTATCTCATCAACGACGTTATGTACAAGCAGCAACTCCATCTCCTGCCATACATCGTGGGAGCCGTTGCCGCCGCCACATTCGTTCAGGGTGCTACCTCCTACTCACTCACCCAGTTGCTCTCCACCGCGGGACAGCGCCTCATCGCCGAACTTCGCCGCCAGGTGCAGGAGCACATTGGCCGCCTTCCCGTCTCCTTCTACGACGAGAACCGCACCGGCACTCTTGTCGCCCGCATCATGACCGACGTCGAAGGTGTACGTAATCTCGTCGGTACCGGCCTGATCGAATTCGTCGGCGGCATCCTCACCGCCGTCATCGCCTTCTGCATCCTGTTTCGCATCAGCACGCGAATGACGTTGCTCACCTTCTGTATCCTGCTTGTCTTCGGGCTCATCCTGCAGAAGGCCTTCAAGACCATCCGGCCCATCTTCCGGGAGCGTGCCCGCATCAACGCCGAAGTCACTGGCCGCCTCACCGAATCGCTTGGCGGTGTTCGTGTCGTCAAGGGTTATCACGCCGAACAGAGCGAAGCGAACGTGTTTGCCGGTGGCGTCGAGCGGCTGCTCAAAAACGTCATCAGCTCCATTACCGCGCAGTCACTCATGACACTCTCCTCCACCATGGTGCTGGGAGTCGTCAGCGCTCTCGTCATGTATCTTGGCGCGAAAGAAATTGCAGCCCACCGTCTCAATGTCGGCGGCTTTGTTGAATACACCATGCTGCTCGCCTTCATGGTCGCGCCCATCGTGCAGCTGGTCAACATCGGCACCCAGCTCACTGAAGCGCTCGCCGGCCTCGACCGTACCACCGAGATCCTCAACGAGAGCCAGGAAGACAGCGAACCCAACCGCTCCGTCACCATCCCAACCATTCAGGGCGACGTCACCTTCCGCGACGTCACCTTCGCCTACGAACAGGACAAGCCCGTCCTCCACGGCATCAGCTTCGAATCGAATCCCGGCACCGTCACCGCTTTGGTAGGCTCCTCTGGCTCCGGCAAATCCACCATCATCTCGCTCATCTGCGGCTTCCACACCGCGAGCGGCGGTCAGGTTCTCATCGACGGCATCGACCTCGCTTCCATTCGTCTCTCCAGCTTCCGCCAGCAGCTGGGCGTCGTCCTCCAGGAGACCTTCCTCTTCGACGGCTCCATCCGAGAGAACATTCTCTTCAGCCGCCCCCAGGCCACCGAAGAGCAGCTTATGAACGCCTGCCGCATCGCCCGCGTCGACGAGTTCGCCGAGCGCTTCCCCGAGCAGTACGACACCATCGTCGGCGAACGCGGCGTCAAGCTCTCCGGCGGTCAGCGCCAGCGCATCTCCATCGCCCGCGCCATCCTCGCAGACCCGCGCATCCTCATCCTCGACGAAGCCACCAGCTCGCTCGACTCCGAATCCGAAGCCCTCATCCAGAGCGGCCTCAACTTCCTCATGCAGGGACGCACCACCTTCGTCATAGCCCACCGCCTCTCCACCATCCGCCGCGCCGACCAGATCCTCGTCATCGAGCAGGGCCGCATCCTCGAACGCGGCACCCACGAATCTCTCTATCAACTGCAGGGCCGCTATTTCGACCTCTACACCCGCCAGCACGGCCTCGAGACCAACCTCTTCCTCGCCCCCGGCGAGGGCGACACGGTCGAAGAGAGAGAGATCTCCAAGGTGTGATTCGCACCCGATGTACACTATGTACATGGCGCTTCACATCACGAATGCCGAAGCCGAAAAAAACGTCCGGGCTCTCGCCGCCGCAACCGGCGAGACCATCGCAGATGCCGTTAACAACGCGGCCAAGGCTCAACTTCGACTGGTCGGCGTTCCTGCGAACGACGCCGAGACGAGGAACGACGTTGCCGAAATCCTGCGACGTTTCGATGCGCTGCCCGTCCTCGACAGCAGAACGGCCGATGAGATTCTCGGCTATGACTAGAACGGTCTACCGGCCTGATGGTCATTGATAGCTCCGCCGTTCTGGCAATCGCAAACGACGAACCTGAGAGGGGCGATTTTCTAGCCCGGATTCATGCTGATCGAAGGCGACTGGTCTCCGCTCCAACCCTGCTTGAGCTGGAGATTGTTCTCACCGTTCGCCGCGGTCCGGAAAGTTCGACCGTTCTCAATGATTTCCTCAAACGCCTCCAGTTCCAGGTGGCTCCGTTCGATGGAATACAGGCGGCCATTGCCCGGGAAGCATTTCGCCGCTTCGGAAAGGGCCGGCACACGGCGGGCCTCAACTTCGGCGATTGCTTTCCCTACGCACTCGCGAAACAAACGGGCGAACCGCTCCTCTGCAAGGGGAACGACTTTGCCAGGACCGACCTTCTGCTCGCCTGGCTCTCTCCGCGCCCAACTTCAGGAACGGGACGAAAGCGTCGTACAGAAGCATCGTAGGAGAGGCATTGGCAATCACCGAAAACGCGATGAACCTGCAGGAACAGTTCGGCCAGATCGACATCTACGTCTTCGATCAGATCCTCCGCGGAAACATCGCTCCCGGCATGCGCGTTCTCGATGCGGGCTGCGGCTACGGGCGAAACCTGGTCCATCTCCTGCGCGAGGGCTGCGAGATCTTCGCGGTAGACGCAGACCCCGACGCCGTCGAGCATGTGCGCGCCCTCGCCGCTCAGCTTGCGCCGAACCTGCCCGCCGGCAACTTCCGCGTAGCACCCATCGAGAAGATGGATCTGCCCGACAACTTCGCCGATGTCGTCCTATGCAACTCGGTCCTGCACTTCGCGAGGGACGACGCTCATTTCCTCGCTATGCTGTCGGAACTCTGGCGTGTTCTGCGTCCGGGCGGAATGTTGTTCTGCCGGTTAGGTTCGCGCATCGGCATGAGCTTCGAAAGAATCCGCGGCAACATCTTCCGCATCGGGGACGGCTCCGAATGGTTCCTTGTGGATGAGTCCTCACTGATGAAGATGACACAACAAATGGACGCTATCCTGATCGATCCGCTCAAGACCACGATCGTCCAGGACCACCGCTGCATGACCACCTGGGTGCTGCGCAAACGCATCGACGCCTGAGCGCATGTTGTTTCAGAACCCGCAGAAATCCGGGCGCCCCATATCTCGATTCTGAGATGGAAGCCTCGGGCAAAGCCCGACCGCAAGCGGCTAGCCCTCTACCCCAAGCTCCCGCAGTAGAAACGCATAATCGAACGCGATCTCCTTCAAGTAGTCATACCGCCCGCTGGCACCGCCATGCCCCGCGTCCATGTTGATGTGCAGCAGCAGAGGCGCGCCGTTCGTCTTCAAAGTCCGAAGCTTCGCAACATACTTCGCCGGCTCCCAGTACATCACCTGCGAATCGTTCAGGCTCGTCTTCACCAGCATCGCCGGATACTCACCGGCTTTCAAATTGTCATACGGAGAATACGAGCGCATGTACTCAAACGCCTCCGCCTCATTCGGATTCCCCCACTCCTCGTACTCCGCCACCGTCAGGGGCAGGGAAGCGTCCAGCATCGTGTTCATCACATCCACGAACGGCACATGCGATAGCACCGCACGAAACAGCTCCGGCCGCTCGTTGACCACCGCTCCCATCAGCAGCCCGCCTGCACTCCCGCCTTCGATCGCCACGCGGTCCTTCGCCGCATATCCCTCCGCCACCAACTGCTCCGCCGCCGCGATAAAGTCCGAAAACGTATTCCGCTTCACCATCATCTTGCCTGCGTCATGCCACGAGTCGCCCATCTCCCCGCCGCCCCGGATATGCGCATACGCCACCACCACTCCGCGATCCAGCAGCGACAGTCGCGATGCGCTGAACCCGATCGGCAGCGCATACCCATACGACCCATACCCGTACAGATAAAGCGGACTCCTGCCATCACACTTGAATAGCTCCCGCCGGTAGACCACCGAAACCGGAATCCTCACCCCATCTGCCGCCTTCACCCACACCCGCTCCGAGGCATACCGTCCCGAATCGAATCCACCCGGTACCTCCTGCTGCTTCAGCAGCGTCGACGTCCCGCTCGCCACCTCGTACTCATACACCGAAGCAGGCGAGACCAGCGATTGGTAGCTGTATCGAAATGCCTCCGTCTCGAATTCAGGATTGGCATGAGATCCCGCCGAGTACACCGGCTCGGGAAACTCGATCTCCCGCGAGATCCCCAGCACACCGCCCTCGCCGAACTCCGTCACCGTCAGCGTAGGCAAACCCATTCGCCGGCGCGAACTCACGCAGAATGACTGAAACACCTCGAAGTCTTCAAGCGGAGCATCCCCATCCAGCGGCACCAGCTCCTTCCAAAACTCCCGACCTGGCTTGTCTGGCGACGCCGTCACCACCCGAAAATTCTTTCCCGCATCGTTCGTGCGGATGTAGAACAGCCCATCCCGGTGATCGACCGAATACTCCTGCTCCTCCACCCGCGGAGCAATCACCTGAAACTCGCCATCAGGCGTATCCGCCGGCAGAAACCGGCACTCGCTCGTCGTGTGGCTGCCCACCTCCATCAGCAGATACTTCTGGTCCCGCGTCTTACCCACCCCAAGATTGAACCGTTCATCCCTCTCCTCATACACAACAGCATCCTGCGAAGACGGCTCCCCCAGCCGATGCCGAAACAGGTGATCATGCCGCTTCGTCACCTCGTCTTCGGTCGAATAGAAGAGCGTCTGCGAATCCGCCGCCCACGCCATCGACCCCACCCGCTCCGCCCTGTCGGCAAGATCCTCTCCCGTCTTAAGATCGCGGACATGTATCGTGTACTGCCTGAACCCGGTGTTGTCGGTCGAGTAAGCCAGCAAAAATCCATCCGGACTTACCGCCATTCCGCCCACCGCCATAAACGGCTGTCCCTCTGCCAGCCGATTCACGTCCAGCAAAATCTCTTCGGCCTGCGACTCGTCAAACTTCGGCGCCACCGCCATCCGGCGGCAGTGAATCGGATACTGCTTCCCCTCCTCCGTCCGCACATAGTAAAACCACCCCCGGCTGCGATAAGGAACTGACACATCGGTCTCCTTGATGTGCGACAGCATCTCCGCATACAGCTTCCCCTGCAGCTCTTTGGTCGGCTCCATGGCCGACATGGTGTAGGCATTCTCCGCCTCAAGGTAGGCCAGCACCTCTGGTGACGTCTTCTCCCGCATCCAGCGGTAGTCGTCGTCCAGAGTCTGCCCATGGAAGCGGGTCGGTGTAGGTTCTTTACGGGCAACTGGCGGGGTCATGCTGGTCAACATTGTCGATCAAGGCTCCGTATCCCAGAATACAGGGTGAGCCCCGCTCGCCGAATTTCTTCCACACCCGGGTAGTGGGTCGATTTGCAGGCTGCAATCGCGCTTCACTTCATGCACTACAACTTCTGCCGGGTGCATAAGACGCTCCGAGTGACGCCAGCAATGGAAGCTGGACTCGCACACCACGTGTGGACTATGGAAGAGCTTGTAGGGGCTGTTAGGGGGGTGAGAGCATGGCTTTATGCGCTCCGATTTTAGATCAATGTATCTTCTTTACCGCGTGTGCCTCTTCCTAGTTTTGCTAGGAGTGTGTGCGTATAAGGGCGTAACGACCCGAGGTGATATATGGTTTCTGGTGATGATCCCGATCTGTGCAGTCCTCGCCTGGGGATTCTTTAGGATGTTTCAGAGTCGGCAACGAAAATTGGGCAAAAATTCAAACTGACCCACTACCCACTCCCGCTGCCACTTGCATCGTGCAGAACAGGGACGCGTAGAATTGCCACCAATGAAGCACTTCGCTCGCTGGCTCGT
>Ga0080006_1116134_pt1 | contig 19867 bp, 17 predicted proteins | sample RS3BMetagenome_FD_69209 | JGI IMG/M metagenome (GOLD analysis project Ga0080006, IMG submission 69209) | Ferric oxide microbial mat and aquatic microbial communities from Rainbow Spring, Yellowstone National Park, USA - RS3B (SPADES... ... | reverse complement strand
CGTCCTTACGTCAATGCGTAAAAAAGTGCGTCCATTTAAAGCAATAAAAAATCTGACGGCTGAGCTGGGGTGTACACTTCAGAGGGTCGAGACGGAGATAAGCCAGCGGAGCGCTTCGGCAACAGAAATGCACGGCGAGCTGACAGAGCACCGGGTAGCATAGAGGGCACGGGTTCGATCACTCCTTGCATGGCTGCGTTCCGTCAGAGGCGATAAACGCATGGGGTTCGTGAACCGAGAATGCAACGTCGCCAACAATATGAGGCGATGTGTGGCGCTGAAGACGAGACCCGAGGAGATGAAGCGATGCAACTTCCTGGGGTGTCCTCGAAGCCTCCAGGTATCCAAGGAGAGGATGAAACGCATGGCAGGGGGCCGGTCGAAAAAGGCTGTGGTGCGTCTACCAGTTGGTATTCATTCACCCTAGGGTTCTAAAAGTTTTCGTTCTACCGAGTGGAGCCAGCCATGCCCTCTACAGAATGCTCTCGGGATTTGTATGCTCTGCCGCCCAGTCTCGAGAGCTTATACCGGCCTCTGGTAGTCATTCGCAGACCTGAATCCCTACCGACCTTCGTTTCCTGGCAGCGTCGATCATGTATCTTTGATGAACTTGTCAAAGGCTGCGGCAGGCCGTCAGAATGCCGTAGGATTCCACTCGAGCAAGGTCGAAGGCATTCGCTCGCACGCATGCTTGCGAAGAAGCTGAACAGAGCTCGCCTTATCCAGACCACGTATACGTTATATCGATCAATAGACTATGCGTCTTCCGTGCATATTGGTCATGCATCATGAAGTGTGCGACCATGCCTCTGGAGCTAAAGCGCACAGGTTTGGTGCTCCCGAAGCCTGCCCCAGCAGAGGGCGCCCCCGGCACAGGCGGAGCTTTCTTTGAGCGCTGGGAACACTTGCACGCAGTAACGCAGCAAGCCTAGTGTTAACCGTGGATTACATCGAATCTGATCACGCAGTCTATTTGCACTCTGTATCAGCTTTGTTTCTAAGGGAAGCGACGCGGGCGTCAGCGGCTCGCTACCGCTACGCAAGCGGGTGCCGCTCGTCCGCTTGCATTTCAATGATTCAGCAGCGCTGTGCTTGCGTTTCCGGTGTGGGAGAAGCTGGTGCAATCCTCTCTAGCAGACTGAGTTCGTCGCCGTTTGGTTGCTCATGATAGACGCTGGAAGTGTCGATGGAGCCTCTGCGAACGATTCCGCTGAAGTCTACCCGCAACCGCACGCTGGTCTCAGCGATGCAGGTGTTGGACACAGTCGAGTACCCGGCCTGGAGCGTTGCACGTCGCCACCAGGACAGACAGCAAAACCGATAAACTGCTTGGTTGTTGGTATGGCTGGGAGCGGTAAGTCGTCCCTGGTTTCGCGGTTGGTCTCGCACGCGAATGAAAAGCAGTGGGCCTGGAAAGCGATCAATCTCGACCCAGCTGTGCAGACGCTGTCGTTCCCAGCTGATCTGGATATCCGCGACACCGTGTCGTACTCGCGTGTCATGGAAGAGTACCGGCTCGGTCCGAATGGTGCAATTCTGACGGCGTTGAACCTTTTTGCAGCCCAGTTTGAGCGTGTACTCGATTTTATAGAGAGTGCTTGTGGTCCAAGTCGCGAAAATGCAACCGCGAATGAAAGCGACCAGGTGCTCGCGAGCTCGACGGCGCCACGTTTCATCTTCTTCGACACACCTGGGCAGATTGAAGCGTTTACCTGGTCTGCGTCAGGTATGATTGTGACGGAAACGCTGGCAGCGGTTGCCGAGTACCCCACTGTATTGCTGTATGTAGTGGACATTCCGCGCTGTGTTCGGAACGTGCTCACATTTACGAGTAATATGCTCTACGCCTGTTCGATGTTGTACAGATCACGAATTCCTCTCCTTGTTTTGTGGAACAAGTGTGACTGTGTCTCCAGGGAGGAGGCAGATCGTTTAGGAACATGGATGCACGATTTTGAGGCTTTCGATGCAGCCCTCGAAGCCGGTAACGAAGCGAGCCGCACCCCTGGCGGCGGTGACTATGCGGTGAGTTTCTCACGTAGTCTCGCGCTAGCCCTGAACGAGTTCTATCAACAGGTCCCGTGCGTGTTTGTCAGCGCAACCACCGGCGAGGGTATGGATCGGCTCTTCGAATCGCTAGAGCACGCGCGAATCGAGTACGAGCGCAGCGAATACCTCCAGCAAGTGCGTCAGCGGAAACGAGAACGTACAGCTGCTGAAGAACGCCGGCTGGAAAGGGAACGCCATCGTTTTCGGGCTGCGCATCGATCGACTGGAGATGGTGACAGCAACCAGGCGGGCGCCTCCGCCACGACAGAGGCCACGAGCCGTGATCGTTTGCGCATGCGTCTGCAACGTGCTCAGCGGAACGGGTATCACGAGCACCAGGATGCTTCCCCTAATGAGGACGAGTCTGAAATGCGCCGACTTGCTGAGCGCTTTTCGCGAACGGGCCCGCGCTCCACCTGATGGAAATGCGGTTGCGGAGCTGGCTCTGTCGATGCCCGCTGCTACGTGTGTGTGTGAACGCGCGCGCCCAGCCCCCGGACCAGGCAGGCCGTATACGCGTTCGGTGTCCATCGCAAAGTGCACCGGCACCGGCACCGGCGAGTCTCCCGCAGAGTCCCACAGCGAACGAGCACCAAGCAAGCGTCGCCCCGTACTCTGGTTTGGTCTCAAGTCCATGTGCGGGGCGCTGGTACAACGAGCGCTCTTCGTTCGAGGGCGCAAATATGCGCTTGCGCGCAGTCGCCTCGACCGTGGTTCGATACTGCCCACGGTGTCTGTTCGCGAGCGCTGCGAATACCCTGAAAGCGCCTGATACGCGATAGGTGGCGCCATGCGGGCTTCATCGGCGCCGCACAGGCGCTGCGTGCGCGTACCCGAATGCCGAGCGTGCAGGGCGGCAGCGGTACGCTGCTGGCGCACGATAATCGCTCAAGGCGCTCCGCTACAGCGCGCCTGCAGTGACGTGTCCTGTGCGTGTCTTTGGTATGCGACACGCATTGGCAGTGCGCGTGCATGCGCGATGCGTGTCGCTGTCCTCGTTGGTAGAGCTGGTGGAGTCTCCTTTTGGTGTCTGCTGGGGATTTCTCCATTCAAGGGGGTCTTGCATTCACTTGGGGCGAATGTCGAGTTCATAGCGTCTATGACCCGAACCGGCGCCGCCTAGTGAGCGATGTGATTGCGGAATCGCCATGTGCTGGACGTGCGTGGTTGCGGCTCGGCGAGCAGCTGGGGGCATCCCTAGAACTCTGCAGAGTCCAAGCAGTCGTCCGCGTCAGACGCCATGAAGTCTGTATCGCACGCTGGGTGTGCGTCCAGGTCATTGACGCGGTGCATCCAACGATCGAGCGCGGTTTGTGCTGGCGCGTGGGATTTCGGCGATGAGGTTGCTTTTCCTCTGGATTCGCGGCTTTCAGTATTCTTCGTCTTCGATGCGGCACGGCGGCGCTGTAATTGCTCTAGATAAGCATCGTGTGTGGATGGTTTCCCTTTTTTAGACCAGGCCGCCTTGGGGAGTCGGCCGGCTCGGGATGGACGAGGCGAATCATCTGAGGCGCTCTGGGGAGCCTCCAGTGCTCGCGGTCTATTTTCGTCCTGCACAAAAATGCTGTCTCCTGCATAGAGCATGGTTGCCGCATCGGAAACGAGCCGGAGGGCGGCTCGCTGACGTTTGGTGCTCATTTCTCCTCGGCCGCTGCTAGTTTGGCGCAAAGTTGCCAAAGCTTTCTCGAGCGCAGGTGCGACGGGTACCGCGTTGGCCGCATCCGATTTAGAAGCACGTTTGCGTGTTGGTTTGGTGGGCATGGGATGCATCTCAAAGCGGACTCGTTTCGAGTGCCGCTTGTGGGCGTCCAGTGCCGTCGATGCTGTAGCTGCATCCTTGGATTCAGATTTCAGCTCACCGACTGTGCTGACGCTCTCCGTGCATGTGGTGTTGATAGATTCTTCTCCAGAGGTGCCCGGCGACAAAGGTTCTGCGGACTTGCGTTGAATCTTTTGCCGTCCGCGTTGTTCTGTGCCTGTCGTTGTTTCGCTCGCGCTTGGGGCTTGCTCCGCTCCCCTTCTGGGACGACGCTTATTCTGAGAAGCGCCTGAAGTTCGGCTCGCTGATGGTGAACTGGATGCAGGTATCATCTTGATCTTTCCTGATGCTGGATCTAAACTGCTTTGGAAGTGCTCGCGTGTTGCCCGGGTCATGCGATCATGCAGTGGCATCATCACAGACGCAGCCGCAGCGTCACCAGAGAATGGATCCTCTGTAGCGCGTTGCCCGCACTGGGAAGCGCTTGCTCCATTCGTTTCCCGCGACGACGTTTTCCGCTTGTTGGCGGATGCAGCATGAGCCACTCGATGCGAGGAGGCAACCATGTTCTCGATTTCGCTGCGGGTGCCTTTTTCGCAGCTTTTGCTGTTGCTCGCTTCCACGCTGCTTGAACTATCAACGGGTTGTTTGCGCGGACGCCCCCTTTTCCGTCTTGTCGGCGAGCGGAGCGGTAGGGTCGCAACCTCAGACCCAACTATAGCTGAGGCAGTTTGCAGAGACCCTGTTCGGCTTCTCGTTCCGCTCGCACCCAGGATGAGGTCGGGGTGGTGGAAACGGACGCGAACAAGCTGCTCTAACAGTCGCCGCGCTTCGCGAGAGATCGATTGCGGTATCTTGCGCATCTGCTCTGCGGTATTGCTGGCCACGGGCCAGTCCGACGGTTTCTGCTTCGTGGCTGGGGTCTCGCCGGTGAGCTCCTCATCCACTACGAGCAGTGGGCCGCGCTGGTGCGAACGCGTTCGCGTCGCATGCGGCCTCGCTGCCCGCCGGCTTTCCAAGTCGACTTGATTCCGTGCCTCCCGCCAGGAACGATAGCCTTCGATCAAAATCTCACGCCAGTTTTTCGGAAACGCTGTCCCTTTCCCATCATTCACGCTTTGAAAGGCGCGGACGGTCGCAACAGGCCACCCGGCAGCGACCATGTGCGCCGCACGCATCCGGCCGCAGAGACGGTACCGAGAACCAGACTCGGTCTCGATGACTGTATATTCGCGCCCGTCTGTCTGCACGTCCACTACAGCCGAAGTTTGCCACAGCAACGATGCATCCAGAGGCGGTGCAGGAACACCAGCGGCGTTCGATTCCGCCGCCGCTTCCCGCGTGCCCCACACTGTAAAATATGTGTTTTGTTTCTTTGCTGTCGTCGAGACATTTTCTCGATCTTCATCTGAAATTCTATCGTCTTCAGCAAGGACAGGCTCAAGGAACCAGTCGTAGATCGGGGGAAACTCCATCACCACACGTCTACCAGGCAAAGAGAGGCAGTTGTTACCGCGTGCGCGCGCGCGCGGATGCTTCCACAGTGTCGAAGATGGAGGATTTTTAAATTGACATTGGCCAGCGTTTCCAGAGACTGTCCCCCATTTTTTTCTTTTCTTTCTCTGTCAGCGCGCAGTGAGGCATCCAACAAACCCCCTACTTCCATATTCCATAACATATACTTCTTCTCGAGTATACAGGTCGTTTCATACATACAATCGTGATGGTAGTGCCTGCAGAATGAACCCGCCATAGCGCCGATAGCGCCGGTGCAGATGCATCACCTACATACAGAACGGCTTTTCCATACCACTGAGGTCGACGGTAATAGCGGCACAACGCGCTTCGCAGCAGGCACTCATGGTGAGCGCGACATGCACCAGGTCGGTGAAAAAACTACCATCAACTCAGAGGAATCACGTACTGGGGATGCGTTGCCTAGACGCGAAACTACAGGGACCGTTGCCTCTTTCTGGGTCTCTGGTGGCAATGGCGCATCCGTGGGAGACCTGATCAGACTCATGGGACTCGCGCCATAAAAAATGCATAGATCGAGGCAGATTCCCGCCACGGGGCTTGTCTAATTACCGCACGTATCATCGAAGAAGCACGTTGCCGACAGACTTATGATAGCGCATCACAAGTCGCGCAAGATTGCTTTTCGGGGCCGTATCGCTACGCTGTCGGGCGTGTTCAGCAGATCCCACCAGTTCTGGAAGCACGGTCAGTCGTTTGCTGTACCGTACTGCGCCCGGCGAAAAGACGCGCGCGGGTGTACCCGCTTGCCATGCACAACGCGAGATCGAGATATCTTACCAGAACCAGACGGATGTGCAAAAACAGCGGTACATCGGGCAAAAGTCTTCCACTGTTCCGCGAGAGCTCCCGTCTTTGTCAGCTTTTGTTTGCAAGTCTCTGGGGGTTCAGCGACCCTGCGAGACCCGAACCTTCTGAAGCCTCCACGTGAAGCCTGGTCCGATACTTGTTGCAATCACGTGCATCATCTCGACACTCACGATCAATAAGCTCAATAGTCTGCGTCGGGGTCACAGAACTCGTCGACTCTACATAAGAAAACGGAAACGCTGGCATGCAGTCCGTTTCAACACTCCCGCGACCGATGCAGCCCCACAGGGCGGCTCGTCTGCAACGTCGCCCGCTCCACTGACGACGAGCTCGACGTCAGCCACTTGAGTTCAGGTGTTGGTACTTGGTGGCCTCTGCGGCCGTTTATGCCTCAACTGAAGCCAAAAGAAACTTGATGACACTGAGTACAGCTTCTTGAATAGGGGTTTTGCTGTTGACTGTTTGCCTCGCGTCCGAGCTCGATGCTGTGTTCTCGTGGCACTGCCGTTCAGCGTCTTCGTGGACTAGCGGGACTCTTTCACAGCGTTCGTCCGCTCTCCAGCACGGGCAGTGCAGTGCAAGACGAGGATGTTTACATTCTTTCTTTCGCAAGAACGCCCATCGGCTCTTTCGGTGGCAAGCTTGCTCACTTGACAGCCGTTGAACTGGGGGCTATTGCGGTGAACGCTGCAGTCGCGCGAGCTGCACGTCTGGAGCCGGACCTGGTCACGGACTGCTACCTGGGGCAGGTGCTTACAGCTGGCTGTGGCCAGTCGCCTGCACGTCAGGTTGCACTCCGAGCCAACTTGCCGGAAACGGTACGCTGCCTCACAGTCAATAAGGTGTGTGCGAGCGGCATGAAGGCAATCACTTTAGCGTATGATGCAATCCGGCTGGGACACGCTGAAATCGTTGTTGCCGGTGGCATGGAGAGCATGAGTAATGCACCCTTCTATCTAATGGAAAACGAGCAGTTGTTGAGTCGGCGCAAGTATCTCATTCGAGGCCGCCTCGCTCGGGAGCTCGGCAACCGCGTGCTCTACGACGGACTGCTCCTGGACGGGCTCCTGGACAGCTACAGCCGGCGGGGTTCGTTGAAAGGCGCATCAACGGCAGTTGGCGCTGAAGAAGACAACGCTGACGCAGGCTATCCCATGAGTTACTACGCGGATCGTTTGGCGTCGAACATGGGTATTCTGCGTGAAGAGCAGGACAACTTTGCCGTGCATAGCTACTCGCGCGCCGCCAAAGCGACTGCACAGCAGCTTTTTGCCAAAGAGATCGTGCCCGTAGAGCTGCCTACCGAGTTTGCGACGCACTCATCCCCGGAACGCTTCTCGGACTCTAGTAGAACTACGTCTGGGGGCCCGGACACCGAAACCCATGGCACCATTGTGAGTCCCGAGCACCTTGCCCTGCTCAAGAGCGATGAAGAGCTCGAACGACTCGAGCAGATTGATCGGATGCCGAGGCTGGCGCCGCTGTTTCCCGGCGCTCGCCCGTCGGGTGCCAAAGGTGGCCCAGAGGGACCCGCTGGCGGCACGATCACAGCAGGAAACGCTTCTAAGCTAAGCGACGGAGCAGCAGCGCTGGTCTTGGCCTCAGGACGAGCTGTTCGTCGATATAACTTGCTGCCGCTAGCGCGCATGCTTTCGCATGCTGATGCTGAGCAAGACCCGGAACGCTTTGCCACGACACCGGCGTTGGCGTTACCGCTCGCGCTCTCCAGGGCCGGCCTGAAGCTCTCGAACCTCGACTACCTGGAGATCAATGAGGCCTTCGCCTGCGTCCCCATTATGGTACTAAGGTTGCTTGCCGCAACACATGCAGCAGATGGAGCTTTTCTGGATCCAGTACGAGCGCGCGCCGCAGCTGCTGTGAGCGCAAGCGCTTCCAGTTCAGCAGCAGCAGCAGCAGCAGCAGCAGCAGCAGCAGCGCTTCCTCGTTCGTTGGGATCAGCAGGTACGGGAACCAGTGCTGGTGGCGTCTCTGCACCAACGGGTCTCAGCTCGAGTGCCGCTCTACCGGATATCATCAGCAGTGAGCACGTCAACGCCTGGGGTGGTGCGATTGCGCTCGGACACCCATTGGGCTGCTCTGGAGCGCGCATTGTGGTGACCCTCACGAACATCCTGCGCAGTCGGACGGCTCGGTACGGTGCTGCAACGATCTGCAACGGCGGCGGTGGCGCGACCGCCCTAGTTCTCGAGCGGGTAGATATGACGAGCGGCGGTTGAAACTGGGCCAAGCATCTGATCAAGATGGATCCCGCGTCGGCATATGCACATCGCCAGCTTCCCTACGGTGCGTAAATGCCGCCGCTACGCATACGGTGCGAAACCTTACTGGGCGGCTCCTCAACCAGTGGAATCTAGCAAATGGATGCAGTCTTTACTTTGGATATTCTGTGGGTGAATTCTCGTTGATTCGCGTCACGCTGACCGGTTCCCTAGGCTATATACCGATGTGGCGATCTGGAACACCGCGTCCTGGCAAGCGCATACCTGGGCCCATGAATCGATAGATGGAGAGCACGCTACGGGGATCTCTTCAGCGGTCGGTATGGAAAAACGCGCGTTCGTTTCCGGAGCGCCGCTGACGTCCAAGCTGCTGGTATGCAGTTTACTCGCCCAGCTGCCAGATGCCAGTTGCCACAGGCGCTGGCGCCACTGCTCGGCATGGCTGCCTCCGGAGTCGCCGCTTCACTCGTATTCGGAAGCAGCTTGTGGTGTTTCCGTAGACGCAACCTGTGATACCGTTTCAGGCCAGATCACTTCCAGTATAGGCGCGTAAGTGTGCGCCAAATGCATTCCCAAGTGTTGAATTTGGCTGTGGAAATGCCTGAGCTCCTCATGCCAAGTGCCAAAAACGCGATACGTCGCAGGGAGCTCCCTGACTTGCCGTGCACTCAACAACTCGGCAAGGCGCCTCTCCAGCAATGTATCTAGCGCATCTGCTTCTACCTGCGCCGCTCGCAGACGACGGATAATCTCTGTTCTCGCAGCGACGTCGAGGTCCAGCGATACCAGGGTGCATTCGATGGCATCAAGGATGCGTTCGGCAACGTTCGAAGTATTCAGGCCGTGCCCACTTGCCTTGATGGCAGCGTGCAGCGCGCTCCAAACCTCATCTGGCTGAGCGCCGAGATTTGCTCCTGTGTACACGCAGTGGCGCGTACGCAGGAGCATCGCCGCTTTCTCGACAAGACACCTGCCTGCGTTTCGCTATGAGAGGAGACGATCCCGATCCAGGAGGAGCATCTCGGGGATTTGCTCGGGGCTCAGCAGGCTCTCCGCCTCGGGGTGTGTAAACGTCCAGATCAGTACACGCTGCAGCGTGAATCCCAGCGTTGTCATCAGATCCCGCTGCGTTCGTCGATGCGGGTTCAGCAAAGGTCTAGTGCCCGCGGTAGCCGATTCTGCGTCGATCCTCGGAGCGGGCATCTTGGCGCCTTCTGAACCAGACTGGATGCCAGCGGACGCGCCGAAAGTCGCTAACCACTGACGACTTCGGGGCAGGCCCGGGAACTTGTTCATCATGACAGCGTACTCCCGCGCAGGCCCAAACTGCTGAACCAGCGGTATCATGCGCTCGATCCGAGCGATACGCAAATCTCGTTGACGATCCTCAATGAGATCGAACAGCTCCTCCCAGACATGCACGATGGCATCTTCGATCAACGAATGCTGATTGATGCGCTCCTGCAGGGCTTTTGCGACCGCGTGCCGCGTCGGCGGCCGTAGCACCGCCTTCTCCCCGGTGACTCCAGCGGCACGATCGGCTGCTGGTGCCCATGCTTGCACGAGTGACGCGTCCTTAGCCGGCATCTGGACCAGGAAAAGAACCTGCACGGCAATAAAGATGATATGCGCGAGCGACTCCAGTGCGACTTGGCGTAGCAGCGTCTGATTCGATGTCGATGTCGTCGAGTTCTCTGCCTCGATGAGCGCTTCCAGGCGTTGACGCCAATAAGACGGATCCAGTTCTCTGTCGATTACATCATGCATCCGCTCGACCTCGGCAGCGTAGAGCGTACGGCGTTGCCGTTGTGGATCCTCTGCAGGGAAATCGTCCTCTCGCCGAGCGGATAACGACGATGATTGGGGCGTTTTCGAGGGTGGCGGCGGCAGCAACTGCCGCAAGACCTCCCGCAGATCGCGCACTGCATCCACGAAGAGCGTTACGTAGGCCTCACAAACAAGCGCTTCGCGAAAACGATCAAAATAAGCTTTGCGTAGGCAGCAGTGGATACGCCTCGAGAGCGCGCTTGGAATCGGCCAGGCGGCAGCGCATGAACTTTGCACCCGTTCGCGGAAAGATGGCAAGTCCACCAGGATTTCGTGCGCGAGAACAGTGTTCACGTCGAGACCAGCGGCTGCTACTTGGTTGGTATCGCGCACCAGTCCGGAGACGGCGTCCAGTTCGGCTGTTAGGGCGCCGGGCTCTGTCTCCGGCGCCGCAGAGACCAACCGAGTTGCCAGCCGCTGGACATAGCGCTCGGCCTGGACACCGCCGACGAGTCTCGTCATTTCATGCAGCCGGTCTTGTAACTGGTTGACTTCGCGCTCCCAGTATCCGATCGTCTGGTTTGCCACTGTCGCCGATTGATGTGTTGTCGCGCTCCTGACAGTACCGCGTAGCTTGTCCAATGCGGCGAGTTCGTGGGCGAGTCCCTCGAGAAGCTGCGCCGCATCCCTGCGTTTCCACGCAATGAAGGCTCGTTTCCAGCATCGCCAGGACTGGACGAATCCAGCAATGTTCCGCTCAAACTGGTTGTCAGTACGGGGTTTGGTGGCAGCAGCAGCAGCAAGCTGTGCAAAGCGATCTACCAAATTGCGTGCGAAAGCACACAGATGCTCCGCTGTTTGGTCGCCCAGCGCATATTCTGGGAACCTGTGCACCAGGAACGAGGCCAGGAACACCCGTCCATCACCTCGGCTGTGAAGCCTGCATTCAGAGGGTGCTGCCGAGTTTGCCGCATCCATCGCAATCAGTGCACGCTCCTGGGCCTGAATCCAACCTGTGAGCGCTTTCAAAAGCTGATCAGCATGCTGAATACATGCCGGTACCTGTAGATGTTCTCTGGTGGCCTCCTCGAACGATATTCCAGCCCGTAAAGGAAAGCCCGCTCTATGTAGATAGCAACATGCTGCGGCGGCAATTTCGAGCTCCTGACAAGGCACCGCATGCGTTGCCTGACGAGCTGGAGGCTCTGGCCGTGAGCACGACTCTTCTGCGCTCTCATTCTGGTTTGCACTTTCCCTCGATTTTCTTGTTGCGTTCGCCTGCGATCCACGGAGTTCTGGCGAAATCCTCTGCTCCGATATAGGGTAAGCGGACGCGCTTTCCAAATACGTCGCGGAAGCTGAATCCGGGTGAGGAGACGCTCGCTCGGCAAGCTCTTCGGACGATGTATCAGTTTGCACGGCATCGTCCGTTTCTGGGTAACGACCCTGAACGCGACACTGAGACGGGCTACCATCGCCGGGTACTATCGCCAGGCGGCGGTGCAGCGCTCTCGACGCGTTACGCACCCTTCTGGCGTTACGGACTCGCTCTCGCTCCCGCTTCACGGCCGCTGCCTCCATGGCACGCTCTTTGGCTAACCATTGATGTCGATAACGTTCTGCGAGCGCTGTGCGAGCTTCAGCTGCCTTGAGCAGCACTCTTTTCCAATGTTGGCGAACTCGCTCTTGTCTATACCGTTGTTTCTCCTCTCGGCGGCGGGCTGCAGCCTCAAGCTCTGCCTGAAGTGCATCAAGAGAAACTCTGCCTTCGAAAGAGTGGCTTGCTGAGAGCCATAACTGACGCCGCCGTTGCGCACTGCCGCTCCGTGGCGACTCGGTCACGAAGCAACGACGTCGCTTGTCAGCTGAGGCCGGCCGCTTCTCGGCCTTTTCGGGAGATTCAACGAGACGAGGCAATAGAAGGCAACGACGCTGCGGATGAGCGTCGTTCCCGAGCCTGTCGTTGGTATTGCGCCCAACGCCATCGCCTGGGCTAGAAACGCCGCTGCTCCAGGGTTCACCAGCGCGCCCGGGAGTAGTGCATGGCGAGCACCAGGAAACCTGAGAGTCTGCTGCCTCTTTCGCAAGCGATGATTCACTTCCGTATTTCTCCTTTCGATCCAAACACCATTCGATAATCCATTCGTTGCTCTGTGTGTCCATGCTTCGAGAACTCCCGTTCCGTTCCAGGCGATAATGCTCACGAATGAACAACCGATGCGGTAGCGATTCGCTGTGTATCCCATTGGCCTGCGCAACGGCCGTGTGACAGCCGCCATTGCCAAGCGCCCGTGGCAGAATAGGCCGCAATCCCGCCACAGCAGGCGCCGGCCGTCAACGGCAATCTGCAGCGATGCATGTCGCTCTGTTTGTGACCGTGACATCATGGATGATGCCTGCCCGCCCCCGACCCGCTCCTCCGAGACCTCGATCCGATTGCCACGTCGCCTCGGCGATCGGAACATCCCAGCAACAACATCGAAAACTATCGCCGGTCAATATCGAGCACTTTATGAAGCGCACCTTTTGGACGTTGTACGCGCAGTAGCCTCACATTTACTAGCAAATGCGCTTGGAAACTGATTGAATCGATACCCAGGTTTTCGATGGATGCAAATGAGGAGCCGGTGGCGGTATCGCTCGAGTTGGTAGCGACTTCGGCAGAGATGTCGCTACGAGGGCGAGCGGCACTCCAGATGGTCCAAGCTCATCGTGATATGCTAGACCTCGAACCGGACGGGCGCCATTTCCAAAGGTTGGTTGAAACGAGATGCCTGAGTTTATTGCATCTTTTTCTACTGTGTGTTCCTGAATAGAGCTCTCCAGAGCAGATCAAAGTCGGCATTTGCTAGCGCTCTTGCCTTCCTAAGCAACTGTACGATTTGGTTGCCAAAAGTCAGATTCAGGCCAAGTGTATCACTGTAGACTCTTCTGCGTCGTATTGTGCATGGCCTTATGAGGGAGCCGCGATCGTTCTCTGTATGAAAGTTTACAGCATTTGAGCAAGTCTCATAGAAACTTAGTGGAGCTTGTTCAAGGATCCACTTTAACAGGAAGGATGTGGAAAGAAGTTCTCAGGGAAGATTCAGAACGACGGAATATCAATATGAACGCACTTTTTGAAACCCAGGTGCGGATTAAGCTGCTCAACACATTTGCAATCGTTCAAGATATATGAAGAGAAATACTTCGTGGTGAGCGTGGATCAAGGATTGACGGGCATCATTGCTATCGCAATGCCTCTCTGTAATGTTGACGGAGCGAAGGATTTCATCAGAATGCAGATTACTTTGCTCAGCTTTTCAGAGGCTCGATGTCATCTGGAGTCGGTTATGATTCAGGCCAAGAGGCTTACCAACATACGGACTGACAGCGTATCGAACGTGTTCGACACGCTGAGAACCGTATGGGGCTGTGAAAAAGCTCTGCATGTTTTATTTAGAGAGCACACAAGCATCCAAATGGCCGATGCAGATGAACTTTGCAGTCGCGCACGTGAAAGGGCCTTGTTTGCGAAAGGATTCTAGTGTACGGAGGCAAGAAGCGTGCATTTGCCAACTTGTTGAAAGAAATGAAAAGGCAAATGAGCGGTCAGACTCGTCGTTTGGTGGTAGAGAATGGCGCTAGACGTGCTGTCTTGTTCAAGCTCTGCACTGGAGCTACTTCGACGAGCGCATACAACGAGGGCAGGCACTGACTCAGCACGATTTCGATCAATGAGTTCTGGACAAAACACAAGCATCATATACACGAGTGCACGCTGAAACAGGTAGAGATTAAGTGTGTGAAACAGAGACGAGTGCAAGAGATCGTATGCAGTAACTCGACAGATCTTGCTGCGAAGGTGTCATTGAAGGCCGGAGGCTCGCTATGCTCCGGTTCCATGTCCAACAATGCGCACGAGCACATCCTCCATCGAGATTTGAACGCCTCTACAAAAATCCGGAAAAAGTTCTTGCTTCCAAAGTGTCCGGAAGCTTTGCGTAAAGCATAATTTCGAGATCATCGTTTAGTATTCAGTGTGGGTGTTTCGCGTAAACGCTGAAGACTTCCACTGAAAAAAAACAGATTATTGACCAGGATTGACGGCATTGGGTTCTCGTCCTGAGCAAGCCACTGTTATGGTACGATTCAGCAATCGATCAAGGTTGGTTCATCGTACAAATACGCCAGCAACGATTTTCCCGGGTGAACGGTGAACGATGATGGTGTTCCATCATTCGATAATACTGATTTTACCTCATTCGTGTCATGGTCAGCGAACGGCGCACGTCTTGCCTTAGTTGTGACGTATCGCAGTCTCGTGTCTTGCTTAAGCTATCACGGATCTAGCGCATCGTCACTGCTCCCAAGAGAAGTTTGGCCCCGACCAGTTCTTTTCGATGAACCCGCACATTTTTGCCGCCAGCGTGCTGGCGTTGCGTTCTCTGTACACTCCTCGCTGGAACCGTAAGCTTCTCAGCTCGAACACGTATCTGTCAGCATTTCGGATGCAGCAACTTGAGGACGCTCACGCTGATGGGGCGCCCAGAGCCTTTCGTACCCAACGGGGCTCTGCATAGACGTCCTGCCACCGGGCAGCGCCTGTGTGGGCACCGCAGTTCAAGGATCCCTGCACGTGAACTTTAGTTCCGAGACGAACTTCGTACTGGTATCTATGGAGTGCAGATGCTTTCTGGGGCGAAGGGTTGTTCCATTCCCTGGTTACTCGTTGATCTTGCACTTCTGAGCATTCCAGCTCGACACAATCCTGCTGCATCGCATAAGCATCCAGAGGGATAAACGCATGTGCGACGTGCTGGAAGGAGGCGCCTTCGCGCAATCGCTCCAGACCCGCGGAGATGCTGCACGGGTGTCCTCGACTTGCTCTTGTAACGGAGTTGCGCTGGACGCAACCTCTTCCAATGGAGATTATTGATTGATGGAGCCGAGAATATGTTGGTTTGTGGCGGCTGCAGTCGCAGTACTGCACACACTGCAGACTTGCTACTACCAAATGACACCGACAGTGCTTATGCCGTCGATTCTGAAGGACTTCGAGGCTTCAGTTGTGAGCGGTTCCGCTATGGTTGCAGTGAGTCGTCTAGCGTACGTTTTGGCGCTTCCTGGAGGCGGGTGGCTAGTTGACCGCTGGGGTCCGCAGCGTTGCATCCTGGCCGCAGTAAGTGCGCTCGGGGCGTCTGCACTGCTGTTCGCTCTCATGCGGTCTATGGCGCAGTTCGCTATTCTACAGGCTGTGAACGCAGTAGCGATGGCCTTTGCTGGAGTGCCCGTTTACTCCGTATTTCTTTGCCATTTTTTTGTCGAGCACCTGGGCACGGCTCTAGGCATGGTCCTGTCGGGATTTTCTCTCGCGGGAGCACTTTCTGCACTAGTTTTGGGTGCCATTGCGTCGCATGCTTCATGGAGAGTGTCAGCTTTCGCGGTTGCCGGTGCCTTGATTGTGGCTGCAATTCCTCTTGCGGTCTGGATTCAGCGGGTGCGGCCTCCTGGAGAGCTGCTTTCTGGACGTGAAACCGTGAACCCGATCTCAAGTGCTCCGAGCTCAAGAATGGATGCAGTAAAGTCCCCTGCGTCTCGCGGCGAAGAAGCAAAGGAACCGCTATACTTCGCGCATCATGGACGTAGGAAGGATGCTGAGTTCAGTGAACTGGACGCGGAGGTAGCCGCTGGCGCTGCAGAACCGGCGGAACACGCACATGATAAGAATCTGACTAGTTTCTCGTGGGCGAGCCTTCCGTTTTTGTTGTTAGCGTCGTCGTACTTTCTGCTTCAATACTCCTATGGCTCTTATAATGAACATTTTCTCATATACATGACGACGGATGAGCAAGCAAATCTCCATTTCGCGACAACGATTCTTGCTGTGCTTTACTTTAGCACATTCAGTGCCAAAATTGTCGGAGGTTACGTCGGAGACCGCTGGGGTCGATTCCTTACCATGGTCGTAGCCGCAATAGCTTCAATTCTAGGAGCAGTGCTTATGACGATTTTTACGCTTCGAGATACGCCTCCGGATGCAGTTCCGCAAAGCACCTTTCATGGACCTGGCCTACTGATGTGCCTCTTAGGCTTCGCTGTCTTGTTTGGTGCCGGCTATGGAGCTATGTTTAATGCTAACTACGCGCTCGTTCCTCGTATTGTGAGCATATCGCGTTTAGGGTTCGTGCAGTCTATTTTATTTGCGATAGGTCTATGCGGGAATGGAGCGGGCGCCCTGATCACCGGGTATATGCGAACGTGGACGAGGCACTATATGAAACCCTTCTTGTTGACATTTGCAGCTGTTATTCTGAACGCAGCATGCGTTTTTGCCTTAGCGCGCTACCTTCGAAAGTCCAGTTTGCGAGAAACAAGGCACAGTAATAATGCTGGCTGATGACGGAACGCCATCCAATATTATCGTCAATCGCTTTTGGGTTGATTTCAAAGTCACCGGACGGTTTGTCCGTCATCATAATCAATCTCTAGAGCAGCGTCAAAAGAAGAAAGTTTGAAATGGCTTCGTTGCAAAAGCATAGACGCGTCTTGCTTTGATCACGTAAGCCTTTACGCACTTACGGCCTTTCTTGTACTACTGCATGACGTAATGACCGAAGACAATCGCATGAAAGCAGGATCACGAGAGCAGCATGTATCTGCAAGATCGATTCATGGCAGCAAGAGGCCAGTCTACATGTCGGCCGCCTGGCTGCAGTGGGACTTCCGACAGCTGGCCACTTCCGCCCGAGGGGACGTAGTGGCGAGATGCTCGAGGGCCCGTTCGCATTGGCAGGTCAGCCGTCACAACGCCGAGTAGGAGCGAACGTTTGCCAAGACTCGCCATGAAATTACAACGTACGTGGACGTGGTAGCATCAGCTGCAAACTCACGGTGAGCGAGGAGCAACCCATTCGATAATCGATGCATGGAGGCAATTCAGCGGGGCGTCGCAGATGCGGAGAACGCCGGACGATACCACAGATCGTTCACTGTCACAGCATGCCATATGCTTGTTGTCAATCGAATTCTACTCGAACGGAGAGAGTGGATGACGGCATGCATGCGGCTACGTTTCGTTTCATGTGCTTCGTAGTTCGTGTGGTTGAATGCAGAGTTTCCAGAGTGAGACGCTCTAAAGAGTCTCCTTGGTGGCGTCAGTCACACGTGATATCAATGCATCAAAGAAATGCCTCGTTTCGAGCCGCTGAACGCCGTGCACAGCGCTAACCTAGACGAGCAGTCGCTTCGCTTGGATGGCGGCTTCACGGGCGCTGCCTCACGCGCAACTGTGGCGACCTTAGTTACACGGAAAAAGGGCTTCGCAACGTTCTCAACACGGAAAGACGCTCCGCATAACTTCAATTGCTCCGCGACTCGATGGTACTTACGATCCAGCACGAGCTCGTAGCTGCGAATGGTCCTCACGCACTCGCAGGTTCACACCGCAGCGCATTCGACCCGAAATGTTTCTCCAACTTTTTGAGAGCCTCAGATACCCAAGTAGTGAATGTCGCGGAATTGTCACCTGCGAGAACCAGAAGTGCTGGTCGGATCACCCACAGATACCATTCCTCTGGACTCCTCTTGCCTCCAGAGTCGACGACCATCCGGAGCTGTGCAATTTTCTGACTTAAAAGCTCCATCCATTCTTCTACTGTCATCGTGCCTGCAGCGTTCGCGGCGGCAACGGTCACGGCAGACGATTCGGTGTATGCATGGTGACGTGCGGAGCCGTCTAATACGCGCCTGTACACCCGCTGCTGTTGCGTTTGCTGTTGTGTCGTCACTGAAGGACAGTGACGCGTCTCCACGATGCTCCCGAAAGGCGTCGTGGTGCTTAGCGTGCGGGTCTGCTGCTGGTGATGGTGCTGCTGCTGCTGCCGTTGCATTCGTTTGCGGGACTCGCGATGACGCCGGCAAAGTGCCTCAAATTCACGCGAAAAGCGGGTTAAACGATTTTCAACCGGTGCTTCTAATGACTGAATCGGGGAGAGTGCTTCCTGACTTTTCCCAGTAAGCGATAATTCGGCATTCTCGTGATTATCCAGATACGAGTCGGGGGTCAAGTTGATGTCAAAGGCCTGTAGGAATGATTCGAGAAGTCTCTCACCGGAGACACTCACGGTCCAAAGACTCAGAGATTGCATCGCGGCGGCAGCACCGGTGGTGTCCTCAGGTCCCTCGCATAACGTTCGAAGCATTGCCAGCTTTTCTTGCCAGGAGAGCATCGCCTCGAAAGCGCGGTACACAAACAGCATGCACGCCTCATCCCAGCGGAGCATTGTGGCTGTCGCTCGATCGACTGCAGCTGCGTCCATGAAGATCCTACTCCGCGAGTAATCTAGCTTGGAGATGAGTAATCGAGCGAAATGTTGGAAGAGCGCGGGGTCCGTGTCCTGGATCATACGGCACGTCGTCAGCTCGCTGTCCTGAATGGGTGCGGTACCATTTCCGATTTGCGTCGCCAAGCGTGGAACTAGTACAGCTTCCACAATGCAGCGTCTGCACGTCTCTAGGTTGCTATGATGTGGCTCCGGGATGCGTGACCCGCTGCTTTCAGACCATTTCCAGACACGAACAATGTCTCTAAAAATGGCATAGAGAGGAGCCGTCTGACGGTCGCTCCACAGCGGCGCGACCATTCGAAGCGTTTCCATGGAGTCTCGGGCTGCGAGAGCGTTACCGAAGCAGAGTAGCTGCTTTAGATAGGGTAAGATGAGCTCACGCAGTTCAGGTTTAACGCTGGTAAAGCGAGTCAGCGAAGCAGAACTGTCGCGGGACCACGCTTCCAGGCGGCTTCTCGTCTCTGTTAGGGCGCTGACGATCTCTGTGAGCTCTGGTGACGGGTCCATGACACGGGGCTTTTCCACACCTCGTGCTTCAGTGTCAGCAGTTTCGGACTTGAAATACTCTTCAAGAAGTTGAGGTAGGAAGAGGGCCTCAACCTGTAAGCATAGCGACTGCAGTCGCGCCGATACTTGCTCAGCCTCCCCAGTCGAGTGCCGTAAAACGAACGCGAGCGCTCCAGGAAAACAGTCAGCGGCTTCTGAGGCTCCCAGCACATGCTCAAGTTTGCCTATCGTTACTTTCAGAAGCTCGATATCCAGCGGCACTGAAACAGCAGCACAGCGGTTTTGTAGCTGTGTGTTTTCCATGGTTAATGGTTCGCAGTTGATCCGGTACTCGAATCTCTAGAGCATACTAAAAGCCAAAGCTATAATCAGTAAACTTATTATCTCTGTCTCCACAGTTTGTGACCGACCAAAGAATTCGTTAACCGTTGTCCAGCGGAGAGAAACGGCGGCCTCGCTGTTTTGGCTTTCAACTTGAATTTGTTTAACCTCAGCTGCGTTGAGTCGAATGCATTTTCACAGTGCGTAGCAGGAGATCGAAAAGACTAGCCAATGAACCGAACAGATCGTAGAGGGATTACCTGCAGGAATATACTCGTGAAGGAACAGTGCATGGAGGTCTGCATTCCTCCTTCAGGTCAGTTATGCAACAGGACTCAGATGGCTGAGGAACTCTGTAAGAACCAAGAATACGCGCTCCGCGCCAAAAGCCGATATTCTCGAAGACTGGATGCGGTCAATGGTAGAAAGCTACCCGTTGATCACCTGTTCTGGAAGGAAATAGCGACGATAGTAGCCACCATGGGCGACTCTGTTTCCCACCAGCTTGTTCGTGCGGTGCTGAAAACTCTAGGGTACAGTCGCTAAAGAGA
>Ga0080006_1139337_pt1 | contig 19873 bp, 19 predicted proteins | sample RS3BMetagenome_FD_69209 | JGI IMG/M metagenome (GOLD analysis project Ga0080006, IMG submission 69209) | Ferric oxide microbial mat and aquatic microbial communities from Rainbow Spring, Yellowstone National Park, USA - RS3B (SPADES... ... | reverse complement strand
CGGGTCCAGGTTGAGGGCGAGGTCGAGGTCCAGGTCGAGGTCGAGGTCGAGGTCGAGGTCGAGGTCGAGGTCGAGGTCGAGGTCGAGGTCGAGGTCGAGGTCGAGGTCGAGGTCGAGGTCGGGGTCGAGGTCGACGCCCCTCCCCTCACCTCCTGCTCTTCTTCCTCGCCTCTTTCTCCCGCTTTCGCGCCGCCTTCTTCGCGTTCTTCTCCGCCGCCGACAGCGGACGCATCTTCGTCATGCTCTCGCCGCCACCACCCATCCCCGGCATCCCCATTCCAGGAAGCCCCATCCCCGGCATCCCCATCCCGGGGAATCCCATTCCCGGCATGCCCGGAAAGCCGCCCATCCCGGGCATCCCGGGGAATCCGCCACCGCCCTGCGCCATCTGCTTTCGCATCTGGCGGGCCATCGCGATGTTCTTCATGCCGGGAACGCGCCCCATCATCCCCATGTTCGCGCCGAGCCCCTCCATCATCTGCTTCATGAAGAGGAACTTCTGCACCAGCTCGTTCACCTGCTGCTCGGGCTGGCCGCAGCCCCTGGAGATGCGACCCACGCGCGTCGGCTCGCGGATGAGCGCATAGGGGTCCTTGCGCTCGAACTTCGTGAACGACTGGATGATCGCCTCGATCTTGACGAGCTCCCGATCGTCGACGTTCACGCCGGCCGGCAGCATGTCGCCCATGCCGGGCATCTTCGCGATGAGGTCCTTGATCGACCCCATCTTCTGGATCATCCGGATCTGCTCGAGGAAGTCGTCGAGGGAGAACTGCCCCTCGAGCATCTTCATCGCCTTCTCGGCAGCCTCCTTCTCGTCGACGACCTCCTGGAAGTCCTTCATCAGGCCGACGACGTCGCCCATGCCGAGCACGCGGCTCGCCATGCCGTCGGGGCGGAACTCCTCGAACTTGTCGAGCGTCTCTCCGACGCCCGCGAAGCGCACCGGCGCGCCGGTGACCTCCTTGACGCTGAGCGCCGCGCCGCCGCGCGCGTCGCCGTCGAGCTTCGTCAGCACGACGCCGGTGAGCCCCAGCCGGTCGTGGAACGACTTGGACGTCTTGACCGCGTCCTGGCCGATCATCGCGTCGATGACGAGCAGCACGTTCTGCGGCACGACCGCGTCCTTGATGTCGTGCAGCTCCTGCATGAGCGGCTCGTCGATCGCGAGGCGGCCGGCGGTGTCGTAGACGATCACGTCGTGCTTGCCGTTGCCGCGCGCGTGCGCCAGCGCCTGCTTGCAGATGTCGAGCGGCGTCGCCCCCGCGACGTTGAACACCGGGATCTGGATCTGCTCGCCGAGGATCTTCAGCTGCTCGACGGCGGCGGGGCGCTGCATGTCGGCGGCGACGAGCAGCGGCGTGTGCCCCTGCTTTTGCAGCCACCGCGCGAGCTTCGCGCACGTGGTCGTCTTTCCGGAGCCCTGCAGGCCCACCATCATGATGCCGGTCGGCTGGCCCTTGGGGGCCATCTGCAAGGACGGCTCCTCGCCCGGGGACATGAAGGCGACGAGCTCGTCGTGGCAGATCTTCACGAAGACGTCGCTCGCCGCCACCTTCACGGTCTGGCCGTCCTGGCCCTTGGCGCGCGTGCGCACGACCTCGCCGAGCGCCTTCTCCTTGATGCGAGCGAGGAACGCCTTGACGACGCCGAGCTCGACGTCGGCCTCGAGCAGCGAGAGGCGCACCTCGCGCAGCGCGGAGTCGACGTTCTGCTCGGTCAGCTCCGTCAGCCCCGCCAGCCGATTCTTGGCGGCTTTGAACCCTTTGGAGAGGGTATCGAACATGGGATGGACGGTGGGCTTAGCACAAGGCAAGGCGGCTCACACGGACCGGCCGCCGCGACAGGGCGGGCGAGTCACACGCCGTAGTCCACGCGCAGGTCGGCCAGCTTCCTCTCGCAATCGGGCATCTTGGATCGGCCCTGCTCGAGCAGCTTCTGCGCCTCGTCGAGCTGGCCGGGGAGCGCCTTCGACTCGGGCGCGTCCGGAGCGAGCCGCTTCTGCTCGATGTCGCCCAGGCGCCGCGCGACCTCGTCCTTGAGCGCGAAGGCGCGCGCGGTCGCATCGGCGGCCGCGAGGCAGGCCTGCTTGGCGTCGCACACCTTCGGGTCGGTGCAGGCCACCCCGGCGATGGCCTGGACCTGCGCCGCCTTCGATGCGTCGTCGGCGCGCCGGAAGTGGTCGACCGCGTCGACCAGCGTGGCGGCTTCGCGCTTGGCCCGGCTGGCGCAAGCGGTCAGCACGAGCGACGTGGACGAGCACCACACGAGCATCAGCGCGAGCGTTCGACGGGGCATCGCGGCCGTCAGGGGTAGCCTCGCGGCGCTGGGCTGTCGAGCCGGCCGCGCAGCTCGATCCGGCGGCCTTCGCCCTCGCGGGCATGGCGGGGACGGTCGCCGTGAGCCACGGGCTGCCAAGTCTCACGTGGCCGAGGCGCTCGCGGAGGGCATGGAGCTCTTCGAGGACTGAGGGCCGGGCGAGGGCGGCAGCCGAACGCGAAACGTCGACCCCTTGCCGACCTGGCTCTCGACCTCGAGGCGGCCGCCGTGCGCCTCGACGAGCTTGCGCGCGACCGAGAGCCCCAGGCCCACGCCCGGCACGAGCTCGCGCGAGGCGGTGCCGCGCTGGAACGGCTCGAAGATGCGACCGATGTCCTCGGGGGGGATGCCGATGCCCTCGTCGGTCACGGCGATCACCGCCTCGGACGGCGGCGCGGAGAGCGACACCGTCACGCGCGTCCCGCCGGGCGAGTACTTGATGGCGTTGCTCAGGAGGTTCGTCAGCACCTGCTCGATCCGCGTCGGATCGCAGTCGACGATCGCCGGCTCCTCGGGGGAGACGAGCAGGATCGGGCGGGCCTCGGAGACGGCGCGGAACAGCTCGACGACGTGCTGCACCAGCGGCCGCAAGTCGACCGGCTCGAGGCGAAGCTCGAGGCGACCGGACGCGATGCGCGTCGCGTCGAGCAGGTCGCCCACCATGCGGTCGAGACGTTCGACCTGACGCCCGACCATCGCGATCGTCCGCTCGGCCTTCTCGGGCGGCGGCGGCTGGGGGCCATGCTGCAGGGCTCCCGTGGCCAGCCTGAGCGCGGCCAGAGGGTTGCGCAGATCGTGCGCGACGCCGGCGAGGAAGGCGATCCGCTCCTCGCGCTGGCGCACGAGCCGATCGGCCAGCTCGTTGAACACGGTGGCCGCCTGCCGGATCTCGCGCACGCCATGCGGATCGCTGCGCGCCGTCTCCTCGCCCCCCGCGAAGCGCGTCATCGCGTCGGTCAATCTCAGGATCGGGCGCTCGACGAGCACGCCGACCCCGACGACCGAGCCGGCGAACCCCGCGAGCAAGAGCCCGGCGGCGCAGATGCCGAGGACGTTGGCGACCGAGTGCCAGCGCTGGGCCGACGCCTCGACCACGCGCGTGCGCGCTTCGTCGGCGTCGACGATGTGCTTCACGTCCTCGAAGATCCCCTCGAGCGCAGGCGTCGAGCGCCGGACGATCGCCCCGGTCGGCAAGCGCTCGGCTTCGAGCTGCTTCCGCAGCGCGATGTAGGCGTGGGTCTTGATGACGAGGTGGCTTGTCTGCGGAACGCGGTCGGCGGTCGCGAGCCGCCGGGTGTGCTCCAGCTCGGACAGCAGCTCCGCCTCGGCCTGCAACCGCGCTTGCTCGGTCTGCGGCGTGCGCTCGGACGTGGCGACGTCGGCTTCGCGCGCGTACCAGAGCAGCGCGGCCTTCGTGCGCAGCGAGGAGCGCGTCAGCGCATTGACCTCCGCCACGCGCGCCGCTTCGTCGCGGAGGACCGTCGTGAGCGCCACGAGACTGATGGAACTCACCAGCGCGACGAGCAGAAGCAAGCCGCCGAGCGCGACCATCGAACGTCTGAGGCGTGGCGCCATCATCACGCAGCCTCGGGAGCAAACAATGCATGCCCCGGGCTCATGCCGGACCACAAGCGCGCGCTCGCCGCGGACGCGCGCCAGCTTCTCGATCGTGCTCGCGATCGAGGCCGTCTCCCTCGCGTTGCTCGGGGCCGCCCCGACGACGACAAGGAGCGGCGTGCGCGCGGGCAGGTGGCGACGCTGGCTGGCGCTGCTCCTGCCGGTGGCGTCCGTCGCCGCGGCGATCGCGCTCGACCTCAGCCTCGCGCGAGCGGGAGTCGAGGGAGCGGGGCCGGAAGAGGGGTGACCTCGCGCGACGAGTCGATCCACGCGTCGAGGCCCATCTTGGCGCCGAGCGACGCGGCCGCGCCGACGACGAACACGGCGGGGGCCGCCACGCCGCCGGTCATCGCGACCAGCAGCGCCGCCGCCGCCGTCCCCGCAGCGGTCGCCGCGGCGCCGGTCCCCGCTTCACGGGCGACGTGCGCGACCGCTTGCCGCCGCGTCATCGATCCCCGCCGCACGCCGCGCACCGCCTGCAGCAGCGCCCATCCGCCGTCGATGACCGCGCCCGCGCCGGCCGCCGCCGACACTCCGCGCAGGAGCCGTCGCCCGGCCGCGCCCGCCGTCTGCCGCGCCGCCGCCTGGACCGACGCTTCCGCCGCGCGCCCTTCGATCGCCCGCACGGTCGCCGACGCGCCCGACTCGAGCACCCCCGCGCCCGCGAGCAGGCGCGAGGCGTGGCGCTCGACGGCGCTGCGCACGGCCTGCTGCACCGCCGCCGGCAGGATCTCGTGCCCGCCCGCCTCGAACAGCGCGTGCGCGGCGGTGCGCGCGGCGACGGCTTGCGCACCGGCCACCGCGCCGCGCAGCGCATCCTGACGCCTCACACGGAAGAGCTTCACGCCGGACAGGATAGCAGCGCCCGGCTCACAGTCGCGACGAGAGCGACTCGGCGCCCTTCACGACGACGCGGTCCCCGGGGCAGTCGATCACGCCGCACGACAACTCTCGCACACCAGCTTCTTCCGGGTGCCTGCCCGGCCGAGCGGCTTGAGGCAGTCGCTGCAGAAGGCGACGCTGGGACCACAGGCTTCGCAGTAGAAGACGCCCCAGCGCTCGAACGACTCGAGGCGCGGCTCCTCCTCGCAGTGGCCGGGCGTGTGGCAGGGGCGCGGGACCTTGACCCCGCAGCCGGCGCACACGCACAGCGGATGCTGCTGCACGAGCCGCGTCAGCTCGTCGGTCACGCCGCCGTAGGGCGCGATGCCGGTGCCGCGGCACAGCGGGCATGCGGTCGACAGCTGACGGGCGACGGCATTGCGGATGAATTCGCTCTTGTTCGGCATGGCGTCGAGCAACGCGGCGAGCTCCGGCTCGACCTTGAATGCGACGATCTGCTTGTTGGGTCGAGGCTTGCGGGGCACGCGAGACACCTCCAGCCGTATGACGAAGGTATAACCCAAGCGCGTCGCCGGTCGAGCCCTCCGGTGCGCGGGGGGCCGACGGTGGAGACCGGGCTATAGACACCCACATGCTCATCGACGAAATCAGGGCGCGAATGGCGCGCGCGCTGCGCGACAAGGACGAGGTCGCGAAGAACGTGCTCGGACTGGCCGCCGGCGAGATCCAGACGGCCGAGGCCCGCGCGAACCGCGCGCTCGGCGAGGACGAGCAGCGCGCCATCGTGCGCAAGCTGGTCAAGTCGAACGAGGAGACCCTGGCGCTGTCGCCGGGCGACGACGCGCGCGCGCGGGACCTGCGCCGCGAGGTGGAGGTGCTCTCGGCGCTGCTGCCCAAGGCGCTCTCGGACGACGACGTCGCCGCGGCCCTCGCGCCGGTCGCCGACGCGGTGCGTGCGGCCAAGAACGACGGCCAGGCGATGGGCGTCGCGATGAAGCACCTGAAGGCGAGCGGGGCGACCGTCGAGGCGGACGCCGTCAAGCGAGCGATCGCGCGGCTGCGCGCGTAGCGCCCCTCAGCGGTGGCGCGGGTGCTTGCGGCGGCGCCGCTTGTGGACGTGCCTCTTGGGAGCGACGTAGCGCGGCGCGGCGGGCGCGTGCGCCGCGGGAACGGGAGCGGTGGACGGCGCGGCGGGGCCGCTCGCGGACGCGCCCGGCGGAGTGTCGTCGACCTCGTCTTCGTCGTCCGGCTCGTCGCTCGCGGCGGGAGCGGCGGACCCCGACGCGGAGGGCGCGGCGAGGTCGGACGCCGACGGCGCCGGATCGAGGCCGAGCTGCGGGATCGGCAGGTCGGACGGGATCGTGGACGGGATCGACGACGGAAGGGCCGACGCGATCGCCGACGACGCCGACGCGACGACCGACGACGCGCTGGCGACGGTCGAGGAGACGGCGCTGGCCGCGCTCGCGACCTCGCCCTTGATGCCCTTGACGTCGATGCGCCCGGTCAGCACCCCCACGACGAACACGCCGCCGGCGATGAGCACGAGAAGCAGCAGCGCTCCGCTGCCGCCTCGGCGGCTTCGCCCGTCCTCCTGCCAGGAGGCCTGTGTGCGCGCGACGTTGGTCACCGGCTTCGCGCCGGCGAGCGGCACGACGGGCAGGGCCTGGCTCTTCGATCGCTCGCGCGGCTTGCCCGACGAGTCGCCGGCCACCGCCTCGATGCGCTCGAGCGATGCGTACGCGCGCGGCGGCGCGAACGTGACGAGCACGCGCGCCAGGTCCACGAGCGCCGGGCGACGCTCGGCCTTCTTGTCGAGGCACGAGAGGATGATCTGCTCGAGCTGCTCGGGCAGCCCCGCGCGCAGCGACGACGGCGGCGGGGGGTCGTCCGAGGCGATCATCGCGCACACCTGCGGCACCGTCTCGCCGCGGAACGCGGGCTTGCCCGTCAGCGCCTCGTACAGCACCGCCCCGAGCGACCACACGTCGGTGCGCGCGTCGACCTCCTTGGTGGACTTCAGCTGCTCGGGCGACATGTACGACGGCGATCCCATGATCGTCGCGGTCGCCGTGAGCGCCGGATCGATGCCGGCGTCGTCCGGGTGCACGGTGAACTTCGAGATGCCGAAGTCGAGCAGCTTCATGCACGGCGAGCCGTCGGAGCGGCGCGTGACGAACAGGTTGGAGGGCTTGAGATCGCGGTGCACGATGCCCGCCGCGTGCACCTCGGACAGCGCCTCGCAGGCCTGAAGCCCGATCTCGCACGCGTCCTCGAGCGCGAGCTTGCCCTCGCGATCGATGAGATCGCCGAGGTCGCTCCCCTCGAGGTACTCCATGACGATGTAGGGCACGTCGTGCACGGCGCCGACGTCGGTCACGCGCGCGACGTGCTCGCTCGTCACCTTCGCGGCGACCTTGGCCTCGCGCTGGAAGCGCTCGACCGCCTCGGCGTTGCGCCGGGCGTCGCGGTGCAGGACCTTGATCGCGACGCGCTGGTCGAGTCCGAGGTGCGTCGCGGCGACCACGACCCCCATCCCGCCCTCGCCGAGCACCCGCTCGACGCGGTACTTGTCGGCCACCACCGCGCCCGGCACCGGCTCGAAGGGCGCCTCGCCTGCGGGCGCCCCTGCCGGGTTGCCGGGACCTTCGCGCTTGGTGGGGGACTGCACGGGGTGGAGTGGATCTTACTCCTCTTCGCCCGCGCGAAGCTTGGCGAGCACGGTCAGGTCTTCGAGCGTCGTGGTGTCGCCCTTCGTCTCACCGCCGGCCGCGATCTCCTTCAACAGGCGCCGCATGATCTTCCCGCTGCGCGTCTTGGGCAGCGAGTCGGTGAAGCGAATCACGTCGGGGCGCGCGAATTTGCCGATCTCCTTGTCGATGTGCGCGGCGAGCGCCTCCTTCAGGTCCTTGCCGGCCTTCTGGCCCGTCTTGAGCGTCACGAAGACGACGAGCGCCTGGCCTTTGAGGTCGTCGGGGCGTCCGACGGCCGCCGCCTCGGCGACCGACGGGTGGCTGACCAGCGCGCTCTCGACCTCCGCCGTGCCGATGCGGTGCCCGGCGACGTTCAGCACGTCGTCGATGCGCCCGACCACCCAGAAGTAGCCGTCCTCGTCGCGGCGCGCGCCGTCGCCGGTGAAGTACACGCTCGGGATGACGTCCCAGTACGTCTTGAAGTACCGCTCGTCGTCGCCCCAGAGGGTGCGCGCCATCGACGGCCAAGGCTTCTTGACGACGAGCTTCCCGCCCTCGTTGACGGCGCACGCCTCGCCGCGGTCCTTGACGACGCCGATGTCGACACCGAAAAACGGCAGGCCCGTGCTCCCCGGCTTGGCGTAGACCGCGCCGGGCAGCGTCGTCAGCATGATGGCGCCCGTCTCGGTCTGCCACCACGTGTCGACGATCGGGCAGCGCTCGCCGCCGATGACCCGGTGGTACCAGATCCACGCCTCCGGGTTGATCGGCTCACCGACGCTGCCGAGCAGGCGCAGGCTCGACAGATCGTATTTCTTCGGCCACTCGTCGCCGGCGCGGATGAACGCGCGGATGGCCGTGGGCGCCGTGTACAGGATGCTGACGCCGTGCTTCTCGATGATGCTCCAGAAGCGTCCCCAGTCGGGGAAGTTCGGCGCGCCCTCGTACATCATGCACGTCGCGCCGCAGGAGAGCGGCCCGTAGACGATGTAGCTGTGGCCCGTCACCCAGCCGACGTCGGCGGTGCACCAGTACACGTCGTCGTCGCGCAGGTCGAACACGTACTTGGTCGTGACGTGCGTGCCGGCGAGGTAGCCGGCCGTCGTGTGGAGCACGCCCTTGGGCTTGCCCGTCGATCCGGACGTGTACAGCACGAAGAGCGGATGCTCGGCGTCGAACGCCTCCGGCTTCTTGGCGCGCTCGAGGCTCGCGGCGCCCGGCGCCCGCTCGAGCAGGTCCTCCCACCAGACGTCGCGCCCCTCCTTCATCGTGACCGGCGCCTCGGCGTGCCCGATGCGCCTGAGGACGACGACCTTGCGGATGCTCGGCGTCTGCTCGACGGCGGCGTCGGCCATCTTCTTCAGCGGCACGACGTTGCCCCGGCGCCACGCGCCGTCCTGCGTGAGGAGCACCTTGGCGCCGCAGTCGTTGATGCGGTCGCGCAGCGCGTCCGAGCTGAAGCCGCCGAAGACGACCGAGTGCGGCGCGCCGATGCGCGCGCACGCGAGCATCGCGATCACCGTCTCGGGCACCATGCCCATGTAGATCGCGACGCGATCGCCCGGCTCGACCCCCAGATCGAGCAGCGCGGCGGCCATGCGCACGACCTCGCGGTGCAGCTCGAAATACGTGAGCGTGCGCACGTCGCCCGGCTCGCCCTCCCAGACGATCGCCGCCTTGCTGCGGTGGGCGGTCTTCACGTGCCGATCGAGGCAGCTCTCGCTGATGTTGAGCTTCGCGCCGACGAAGAACTTCGCCCTGGCCGACCCGCTCGTCGTGCCGCTCGAAGGCGTGACCTGCCACTCGGAGAACGTCGTCCACGGCTGGCGCCAGACCAGATCGCACGTCTGCTCGCGCCAGAAGACCTCCGGCTCGTCGATCGATTGCCGGTAGAGGGCCGTGTACGCGTGGTGCGACGAGACGCGGGCGTGGTCGACGAACGCCTTGGCCGGCTGAAAGCGGCGCTCTTCCTTCAGGCGGGATTCGATGCGGTCGGACATGGTGCTCTCCGGTGCTCCGCCCTCCGGCGCGGCGAGGCGCCCGGGGGGCACGGGAGGAGCAGGATGTGCGCTGCGCCGGACGTATGCAAGCGTTGCGGAGCACGGACCGAATTGCGATCCGCAGGGCAGCGAAACGAAGTTGGGAGAGCAGGTGATTTCGCAGTAATCTCCGAACGCCGAGGCTGGTCGGTGCCCAACCGCCCGAGCGGCACATCCGTTGCTGGATCGAAAAGGCCCGACCATGGCCTGCGGGAGGTGGGCATGCACGTGCGACGACGGCCCAACGTGAACTGGCGGCTGGGCGCTATCGTGGCGCTGTCGTTCGTTGCGTGCGGCGTGGCCTGCAGCAGCAACGATCTTTCCGACACCGCGGGCAACGGCAGCGACCGAATCCCGGACGCCTCCGCGACGTGCGGACCGGGGAAGGCGGGTTGCGCCTGCTCGCAAGAAGGACAGCAGGTCGACTGCGGCGAGGTGACGAGCCGGAGCGGCGATTACGTCACTTGCTCGGAGGGGACGAGCACGTGCCAGAACGGCGCGTGGGGCCCGTGCGCCAGCCAGTACACCACGTTCAAGAGCGTGGGACCGGTCGGGGGCGACCTGCACACGCTCGGGCTGACGATGCCGAGCGGAGATGCCGGCGCGTGCGCCAGCGACCCGTGCGATCCGACCTGCCAGTCCTTCGCCGGCGACAACAGCAACGGCGTGGATGCGTCGGGCCTGCAGCCCATCCCCGATGGCGGCTGGACCCTGCCGCTGGGCGAGGGCGGGACCTGCCAGGGGTTGCAGTGCCAGGTGCCCGCCTGCGCGGCGGGCCAGGAGACCGCGATTACCGGCAAGGTGTACGACCCGGCGGCCCTCAACCCCGTCTACAACGCGGTCGTCATGATCCCGAACGGGACGGTGCAGCCGATCCCCGCCGGGGTGTCGAGCGATGCGTGCGGGGGCGCGCCGCTTCCCCCCGCCGTGACCTACGCCTACAGCGCGATCGACGGAAGCTTCACGCTCACGAACGTCCCGGTCGGCACCTCGATTCCGCTCGTCATCCAGATCGGCCGCTGGCGTCGCATGGTCAACATCGACACCAGCTCGCTCATGTGCGGCTCGCCGGCGCTCGACGTCTCGACCAACTGCCATGGCTTGAACAATTACGCGGGCAGCGCCGGCTGCTTGACGCGGCTGCCGCGGGTACAGAGCGAGGGCAACATCCCGCACGTTGCGGTCGCCACGGGCGCGTGTGACGCGATGGAGTGCATGCTCTACCGAATGGGCGTCTCCTCCTCCGAGTTCACGGACGAGCTGAACCCGGGCCGCATCAGCGTTTTCAGCAACGGCGGCGCGGTGCTGGCGTCGCCCTACGTCAACCACGACGCGAGCTACCTTCTCGGGTTCGCCTGCCCTTACGGAAACTGCCCCGGACAGCCCACCGCCTCGACGTCCGGGATCACGAACCCGGGCTTCGATACGGGCAACTTCACCGGGTGGTCGCGGTCCGGATCCTACACCAACGTCAGCGGTTGGTGGTCGACGACTGGCAATTACTCCGCACGCCTCGGGACCGGCCAATGGCAGGGCTCGTGCGTCTACTCGGGGACCAACAGCGTGACGCAAGCGGGGCTCGTTGCGCCCGCCGGCGTTCAGGCTCTCGCCGTCGACGAGCTCGAGCTCTGCTACGGGAGCGGCAACTACACGCGCGTCTCGCTCACCGACACCACTTCGGGCGGCACGCAGACCTGTCAGGATTGCCAGTACTGGGCGCAGACGGGCTGCTCGTTGCCGGTGACGCCCGGCCACACGTACACGCTGACGTTGACCAACAACGATCAGAACGGATCCGGCTACTGCACCGAGTCTTATTTCGACAACGTGCGCTGGACGAGCACTCCGACGGTCTCCAGCCTGCTCGACAACTACGACCTCGTGATGCTGCCGTGCGACTGCGGCAGCGAGTACGACTCCGGCAACTGGGGCTACAGCTACGACGACGCGGGGCGCACGAACCTGGTCAACTACGCCGCACAGGGCGGGCGCGTGTTCAGCTCGCACTGGGGGCGCGAATGGCTCGAGCGCACCTCGAGCGCTCTGCCCAACGGGCCCTTCCCGGGGGTGGCCAACTGGATCGGCGACCAGAACGGCGGCACCGATACGGGCAACATCAACACGAGCACGACCTACGGGCAGAACTTCGACAAGTGGCTCATCGCGATCGGCGCGACCACCGGAACGAGCATCACCATCAACCCAGCGCGCTACGACACCTCGAGCGTCACCGCGGCCTCACGCCTGTTTGTCTCGTATCAGTCCAACGGCGAGCCAGCGGACTTCACGTTCGACACGCCGGTCGGGGCCGCGATGCCGGTCGGGCGAGTGATGTTCACCGACATGCACCTGGCCAACGGCAATCCCTACGGCACCTTCCCCTCGAACTGTCCAGCGCAAGGGTCGGCGCTCCTGCAGCAGGAGGACGCCGCGGAGTACTTGCTGTTCGACCTGGGAGGCTGCGTCAGCGGCAGTCCTCTCACACCGCCGACCTACAGCCCCGCCACGTTCACTCGCGACTTCCAGGGGACCTGCCCGAGCGGCTACCGCGTCGTGTGGCATTACTTCTACTGGGAGGACTCGACGCCGAACGACTCGAACATTGCGTTCACGGGATGGACGGCGGACACCCAAGCGCAGCTCGGTACGCAGTACCCGGCCGCACCCCTCGCCACGGCGTCGGGGCCGAACAGCTGCCCCGGAGGCCCGAGCTGCGCGAGCCAATGGGTGGGCGTCGACGTCGATCCGAAGCTCGCCGCGAACGGGACGGGGACGTGGGGCAATCCGGCATACGCTTCGCACTCGTGGCTTCGCGTGAACATGACCCTCAACCCGTCGAGCAACAAGCTGGTCGCGCCGACCCTCATCGCGTGGCAGCAGACGTACGACTGCGTGTCGTCCGAATGAGCCGCGCCGACGCGACCTCACGGTGGCGATCGTTGGCGGGGCTCCTCGTCCTGTCCACGACGTTCGTGCCGCTCGCGTACGCGTGCGGCTCCTCGTCGGTACCGCCCGCGCTCGGCGGGAGCGAGGATGCGAGCAGCAACGCGGTCGACGGAGCGGCCGGCGACGTCTCGCTCGACACGGGCCGCGACGGACCGGCGCAGCCGAAGGACGGCGGCGCCGATGCGGCCGCCGACGCGGCCGCCGATGCCTGGCAAGCAGCGGATGCCGGGCAAGACGTCAGCGAGCAGGACGTCCTGTTCGAGGCGCCCGACGACCTCTCGGTCCCTCTCGAGGACGGCGCGACCGGGCACGACTCGTCGATTCACATCAACGATGGTGCGCCGCCACCGCCCGACGCACCACAGATGGTCGGCGATTGAACGACCGGGATCTCGGCCCCGCTCGCTGCCGTCACAATCGCGATCCTGGAACGCTTGCGATCAGCGTTGATTGCGAACATGGACCCGGTACGTAGAGTGACCGGGGGGGCAGTGATGCAGTTGCACGGGACGACGGATCACGGATTCGCCGCGGAGACGAGTCGGTCCGAGCAGCACACCGAGAACGGCCACGACACGTTGCGCTCGCCCGCGATGTCGACGTCGCCGCCCTCGGCCGAACCGGGGCCCGGTGACCTCGGCGAGCTGCACGCCGCGATGTCGAGCGGCCTGCAACGCCTGCTGAAGGCCGCGTACGACGGACGGGACACCTCGCTCGAGGACCTCCTGCGACGGTACGTGCGATCGGCGCTGGTGCTGCGCGACGTGCTCCTCTACGCGACGAGCCTCTCGAAGGCGTATCCCTCGGCATCGGCGCTGCACGCGGCCGTGCTGACCGCGTCCATCCGGTACGCGTACGCGTGGGCGATCGACCAAGTCGAACGCGTCGGCAGCGCCGTGGGAGGGGACGCGACCGACACGCGGCTGTCGTCGGCCTCCGTCGAGGCCCTGGCGGCGCTCGGCGCTCTCGTGCAAGCGCACGCGAGCGGGGACATGGTCGGGGCGACCACGCTGGGCCGGACGCTGCTCGCCATCGACGAGGCGGTGTACCGCGTCGGTGTCGAGCGCGACCGCATCGCACATCGGGGTGCGCTGCCGCGGTAGCTCTCCGGCGCCAGGGAGCGCGGTCGTGCGGGCGAGCGGCGTCGTCTGCGAAGGCGGCTACCGCGCCCCTGGTACGCACCGTTGCCATGGAGAGGGATCGTCCCGACAGAGCCCTCGCGAACCATCATCCAAAGGGGGGCCGCATGCAGTCTCTTCGTGCATTCATCATCGGCGTGTCGTGCATCGTGGGCGCTGCGGGGGTCGCCGCGTGCAGCTCCGACGGCGCGAGCGAGCCGGCGTCGACCAGCTCGGCGGCCATCGTGCCGTCGCCCGTTCCGCTGCCGATTCCGCCGACCGCGCAGCTCCAGCACGGCCAGAACGTCTGGCTCAAGGCGACCTTCGGCGGCGAGCAGTTCTTCTCGCTCATCCTGCCCCGGCCGCCGTTCGACCTGCGGCTCGGGATCGGCAACGTCCTTCTCACGCCGCGCTCGAAGCGGTTCGACGAGTGGGGCGTCATCAACGATCCGGGTTGCAACCACGGCACCGACGCGCTCGGGCTCGACGTCTGCGATCCCGACGTCGCTCCCGGCGACCCCGACGCACCCTACGAGGGCGAGCCGAGCGGCGTCGTGGGCATCCGCAAGTACCGGAACCCGCTCTACACGGGCAGCAACCCGAGCCCGACCAACTTCCCCTACATCTTCGGCGTGGCGTGCGCGGGCTGCCACGCGGGTTTCGAGCCGACGCACCCACCGGCCGATCCGAACCACCCGACGTGGAACGACATCTCGCTCACGATCGGCAACCAGTTCCTGCGCGCCGGAGCCATCTTCGACGCCAACCTGGCCCAGTCGGACCCGCGCTGGCAGGTGTTCCACACATGGGCCCGCGGCACCGTCGACACGACGGCCATCGAGAACGACGGCATCAACAACCCGGGTATCATCACCCAGTTCTTCGACTTCCCGGACCGGCCGTTCTTCGACGTCCAGTCGAGCCTCGTCGATCTCGTCCAGTACGGCGACGGCAACCCGCCGCGTGCGCACCGGGCAGGACAAGGAGGCGAGGATGACGTCGGCTGCGAGCTGGCCGTCACACGCGTCTACTTCAACATCGGGATGTGCGCGGCAGAGTGCATGATCCCGCACCTGGCCAATGGTCCGGGCGGATCGCAGACGCCGATCAGCCTGACCGATTGCGCCCAGGCCTGCGCGCCGCCCGACACGCCGCTGCCCTACTTCGCTCGGCAGCAGGCGGACAGGATCGACGAATGCGCGTTCATCCAGAGCGCGCGGATGACGCCCGTGCCGAAGCTGGCCGAAGCGCCGGGGGGCACGAAGTACATCGACGCCTCGGTCGTCGCGCGAGGCGCGAAGGTGTTCGAGCAGGCGTGCGCGGGCTGTCACTCCAATGGCCAGCCGATCCCCAGCCCGCACGACGTCTACTCGGACGACCTGCTGCACCGCGCCAGCGGGTACCGGCCGCTCCTCGGCGACCCGCCGGGCGAGATCGGGACCAACGAGTGCCGCGCGCTGACGACCAACTGGAGCCGGGGACACATCTGGGAGGTTTTCAGCTCCGATTTCAAGCGCGCCCTCGGCCCCGGCTACTACAGGGACGTGCCGCTGCTCGCCGTCTGGGCGACCGCGCCCTTCCTGCACAACAACCGCCTGGGGCCGGAGTCTACGGACCCGAGCGTGGCGGGACGCGTCCACACCTTCGAAGCGTCCTACGCGCAGCTCGTCAATCCGTGGCTGCGCGACGAGCTCGGGTCGATCCAGAGGACGACGGTGCCGATCACGCTGTCGCTCCAGGGCATCACGGTGACCTTGCCCGCGGGGACCCCGGTCGACCTGTTTGCCAATCTCGATCCGAACACGCTGACTCTGCGTTGCGACGACTTCGTCGAGAATGGCGGCCACTACTTCGGCGCGCTGCTGTCGAAGCAGGACAAGTACGCGCTGCGCGAGTTCCTGAAGACGCTGTGATGCGCTGAAGTCTCCGCCATCCGCCTGCCCCGTGCGCTCGCGCCACCATGCGGCCGACCACTCCCGCACGATGGTCGATTGCACGAGGGCGGGCGGAGGCGTTCGAGCCGCCGGCCGACGGCGTTTCGCCGGCGCGACCAGCGCGAATCGTCTACTTCCTGCGGTCCCTCTGAGCTCCCCCTTTGCGCGGGTCCGATCCGCGGAGACGGTTCGTGACGCCGTCGACCACGTCGCTCGGCCCCCCGTCGGCTTCGGCCCCGGATGCCGGGACCCTGACCTGCGGCCACGAGGCCGACGACGAAGAAACCCCGCCCTTCGCCTTGTATGCGCTCCAGCACGTCGGGCAGCGAAGCTTGAGAAGCAGCTCCCCCGAGGACGCGGGCTCGCGCGTGAGCCGCCAGCCGTACCTGCCGCCGTAGAGGGTGTGCATCGTGTCCGTCTCGGGCGCCTCGGCACCGCAATCGGCACACGTCCGATCTCTCATGACCCTTCCGTCCCCCTGCCGCCCATTGTCCCATATCGGCGGGCGGTGGGAAGACGTGGCGAGCGGGTCAGTGCGCCGGGGACCACACGCCCATGCTCTGCGCGATGGCGTCGAGTCGGTCGACGGCCTGCTCGGTGGTGAGCTGCCCGTCTCGCCACTCGGTCAGGGTCGCACGCGCCGCCTGCAGCGCGCGGATGCGCTGCAGGCGTGACTCGGGCGTGGAGCTCCGGTCGGCGTCGGCGTCCGCGTCGAGCACGCGCGCCATGGCGCGCTCGAGCGCCGGGGGGAATGGTCTCGGCATGGCCTCTTGCGTCACGGGTGATCGTTGGCCCGCAAATGGAGGACGGTCAGCCAGTAACTCCGGTCAGCGCCGCGACCAGAAGACTGGTCATGAGCGCGACCAACGCTTCGTGGCCGCGAACGTGACTGCATGCGCGCGGTCGCTGGAAAACGCGCGGCTCACTCCCTTGCGCCCCCCCCGAGGAGCGTGGGTCGATGCATGGCGCGTCGATCCGAGCAACCTCCGTACCGGGCCGGGCGGGCAACCAGTCGAGGAGGGCCCAGCGCGCCACCCTGGCACGAAGCATGGAGCGACAAGCTCCCACCTCGTTCCCAGGGGCATGGTCCGCCGAAGGCCCTGCGCGGATCTGTGGAGGCAGAATGCATCGAGCGCGGCATTCCGCCACGCCGGACGCGCTCAGCGTCGACGTACCGCGGGGTGGGCGCGCGGAGGCGTTGCTGCTGCATCCGGTGCGGCTGCATCCGCGGTGACTCTCGGATCGAGAGTCGCGCGGCTGGACGCCGGGGCAGTCGTCGCCGCGCCCGGTGGGCTCTCGTTCGACTCGCGCCAAAGCTCGCCACCGATGCCACCCCACACCAGCAGCGCGACCCACGGCAGGATGGATCGCCGCCGGCGCCGCGGGTGCCGAGCCGGCTCCGCGATGACGGGGGCCTCGGACGCCTTCGCCGTGCCCGTCGGGGCGTCGAGCTCCCGGATGGCGCGGCGCACGTCCTGGCGCATCGCCGCGGCGCTCTCGTAGCGGTCCCCGCGCTCGAACCGCAGCCCGCGGTCGATGACCCGCGCGAACGGCTCGCTCACCTCGGGAGCCACGCTGCGGATGGGCGGCGCCGGGATCTTCGCCATCTTCATCACGAGCTCGATGGCGTTGTCGGCCTCGTGGATGCGGCGCCCGGTGCGCAGGCGGAAGCCGGTTGCCGCGAGGGCGAACAGGTCGGTGCGTCCGTCGATCTCGTCGCGCCTGCCCGCCGCCTGCTCCGGCGACATGAACGACGGCGTGCCGAGGGCCAGGCCGTACGTCGTGATCGCCTGCGCGTCCTGGATGCGCGCGAGCCCGAAGTCGAGAACCTTGATGCGCGTCTTGCCGCCCTCGTCGCGCGCGAAGAAGAGATTCTCGGGCTTCAGGTCGCGGTGCACGACGCCGCCATCGTGGGCCACCGCGAGGACGTCGAGCACCCCGTCGGCGATCTCCAGGAACGCGCGTTCGTCGATCGCCTCTCCACGCTCGAGCCGGTCCTGCAGCGACTCGCCCTCGAGGAGCTCCATGACGAGGTACGCCGTCCCGGCGTCCGGGCCCGCCGACACGACGTCGTCGTCGAGCACTTTGACGACGCCCGGGTGTCCGACCTTGTTGGCCGCATAGCCCTCGCGCAGGAAGCGCTCGCGCACCTCGCCGTTCCGGGCCAGCTCGGGGTGCAGAAGCTTGATGGCCGCGCGGGCGCCGTTGCGATGGCACGCCGCGTACACCGCCCCCATCCCGCCCATGCCCAGCAGACGCTCGAGCGTCCACTTGTCGTTGAGCACGGCCCCCACGCGGCCGAGCGCTTCGGCATCGCCTCCGCTGCCCAATGCGCGTCAGCCCCGCGGCTTTTCGAACGTCTCCGGGTCGGCGGCCGCCAGCACCATCGTTTGCTCTCTGGGGGGCGCGAGCTCGGCGCGAACCTCGGCGGCGAGGCCGGCGACCGCCTTCGCGTCCAGTGTGGAGTGCTCGCCCACCAGCCCGTACAGGCGGCTGGCGAAGGGCTGCAGCGCGGCGGCCTCGCGCATCCGCGTCAGCTGGTCACGGATGGCACGGACCGCATCGCGCGGCAGCCCCGAGGTGGCCCCCTTCTCGAGCTGCGGCCTGAGCCAGAGGAGGAACTCGCGATGGGTCATGTCGTCGACCCCAGAACAGCATCCGACGGCGATGACGGTCAAGCCGCGGCGAGCGCACGCCTCCGGAGCGCGCTCGGCGCGCCTAGCACCCGGGCGCCCTCGACACCCCCGTCTTCAGCCGCGCGATCTCCTGGATCTCCTCCGCGAGCTCCAGCGTCCGCCGCGCCGCACGCCGGGCGCCCTCCTGCGCCTCCGGCGTCGTCGCGAGGCGGGCGAGCAGGCGCCGCCCCAGCTCGTGGTGGTGTCTCTCGTCGGGCTGGATGACGTCGCGGTACAGGGCCGCCGTGTCGCGATCGCCGCGGCTCTCGCAGAAGCGCACGAACTCGTCGTTGCGCACGAGCGCCAGCGCCTCGCGCGTGAACTGGCCCGCGGCCACGCGCTCGACCGTCGATTCCAGCGACGCGAGGTACCGAAGCAGCGGCGAGCGCGGCCCCGGATCGAACGCCGATGCGTCCACGCCCAGCTCGCCGAGGCGCTTCTCGATGAGCCGGTAGTGCTTCGCCTCGTCGCCCGCCTGGCGCGCGAGGGCGAGCTTGACGTCGATCTCGCGCGTCGTCCCGATCCACGCGGCCGCGCACTCGGTCGCTTCGAGCTCGTTCTTGAGCGCGACCATCAGCAGCTTCGCCACCGTGATCGCCTCGCCCGGCTCGCACGCCGCGGCCGCGCCGATGCGCTCGAGGGCACCCGCGTTCGCGGCGTCGAGCTCGCCGAGGAAAGACTCGACCGCGCTCACGGCTTCTGCGGGACGCCCTGGCAGGCCGAGGGCGTCGTGTTGGTGGCCAGCGCGTTGCAGTCCTCGGCGTCGATGGCCTGCGTGCAAGCGGTGACGTCGTCCGCGGAGGACTTCGACGTTTCGCTGCACACGCTGCCCGTGCAACAGGTGGGCATGTTGGCGTTGATGCACTGATCGAGCGAGAAGCCCGCCTCCCCGCAGCGGTTGATCGCCTGCGAGCACAGCTCGGCGAAGATGGTCGAGCATTGATCGCCGACGGTCTGCGGCATCGTCGCGTCGGCGTCCGCGCCGCCGTCGTCGCCGGCGCCTGCGCCCGCGTCGGACCCCGGCAAGGTGAGCGTGCAGGCGGCGCACATGGCGCCGCCCGCGACGACGGAGAGGAGACGGAGGATCACGTCAGGCGTGCTTCCTCTGCGCTTGGCGCATGATCTTGATGCGCTCGAGGGACACCTCGCGGTGCAGCTCGAGCACCTTGGGCAGGGTCGGGCCGATCGTCTTGAAGAACTCGCCGATCGACTCGAGCTCGGTCTGCCACTCGTCGAGGTCGATGTGCGTCGCCTCGTCGACCTTCTCGTGCGGGATGTCGAGGCCCGACAGGTCCAGATCGCCGGCCTTGGGCACCCAGCCGAACGGCGTCTCCTGCCCGCCGACGCGCAGGCGCGCGCGGTCGACGATCCACTTGAGGACGCGCATGTTCTCGCCGTACCCCGGCCAGAGGAACTTGCCCTTCGCGTCCTTGCGGAACCAGTTGACCAGGAACACCTTGGGCACGTGCACGATGTGCGACTGCATCGCCAGCCAGTGCGCGAAGTAGTCGCCCATGTTGTATCCGCAGAACGGCAGCATCGCCATCGGATCGCGGCGCACCACGCCGACCTTGCCCGTGGCGGCCGCCGTCGTCTCGCTGCCGAGCGTCGCGCCGAAGAAGACGCCGTTCATCCAGTTGAACGCCTGCATCACGAGCGGAACCGTCGTCGCGCGGCGGCCGCCGAAGA
>Ga0080006_1160402_pt1 | contig 19876 bp, 20 predicted proteins | sample RS3BMetagenome_FD_69209 | JGI IMG/M metagenome (GOLD analysis project Ga0080006, IMG submission 69209) | Ferric oxide microbial mat and aquatic microbial communities from Rainbow Spring, Yellowstone National Park, USA - RS3B (SPADES... ... | reverse complement strand
CCTTCATCTGTCCCCACGGAACATGCGTCTTTTGTCCCGGTGGACCCAAGGACGGGACTCCTCAGAGCTACCTTCCCGACGGTCCGGGGATGAAGGGTGCACTATCTGTAAATTTTGACCCATTCCTTCAGGCGCGTAATGGGATAAAGAAGTTTTCAGAGAGAGGTCATCCTGTCAGCAAGGTTGAGCTCGTTCTGGAGGGTGGCACCTTCATAGCAACCCCCCTTGATTATCAGTACAACTTCGTTAAGGGAGCTTACGAAGGTCTCAACGGCTCAAGGTCTCAAACTCTGGAGGAGGCTCAAACCGTCAATGAGACAGCTCAGAGCCGGGTGGTGGGACTTACCATAGAGTCCAAGCCCGACTGGTGCAGGCCCTGTGACATAGACCTGATGCTGAGGTACGGGGTGACCAGACTCGAAATAGGTGTTCAGAGCCTAAGGAACGATATACTGAAGAGAAGTAATAGGGGGCACACCGTTGAGGATACGGTTGAAGCCTTTCGTGTAGCGAGGGATGCTGGTCTGAAGGTTGGTGCACACATGATGCCAGGGTTACCGGGAGCGGATTACGACCGTGACCTTGAAGACCTTCGCAGACTGTTCGAAGATGAGGCGTTCAAACCCGATATGGTAAAGATATACCCGACCGTTGTTGTGAAAGGTACAGCGTTAGCAGGTATGTATTTGGCGGGGAGGTACAAGCCATACGAAATGGAGACTGTCGTAGAACTCCTCAGCGAAATGAAAAGGCACGTGCCCCGCTGGGTCAGGATAATGAGGATACAGAGGGAGATTCCAAAACATGAGCTGGTTGCGGATAGTTGCGGAGAAAGCTTGAGGGAACGCGTACGCAGGAGGGCACTGGAGAAGGGGATCAGATGTAAATGCATTAGGTGCAGAGAGGTGGCCCTCAGCGAGCCACAAAGTGTACCTGAGAAATTCACATTCAGGCAGGAAGAATATGTCGCGTCAGGGGGTACTGAACTGTTCTGCTCGTACGAGTCGGAATCATCCGAAAAGATCGCTGGGTTCATAAGAATGAGGTACCCTTCGGACAATGCTCACAGATTGGAGGTAAGAGGAGCGTGCATTATAAGGGAGCTCAGAGTCTACGGTCGCTCTGTCCCCATCGGTGTCAGGAGCGATCTGGCGTGGCAGCATAAGGGAATTGGCTCCCGGCTTCTGAAACTCATGGAAGAAGTGGCCGTTTCAAAATTTGGTGCCAGGAAGATGGTTATAACGAGTGCGGTGGGGACAAGGGAGTACTACAGAAGGCTTGGGTACAGCCGTGACGGACCCTACATGTCAAAGAAGCTGAATTAGGATAATTATTCTTGCAATCGCACCTTAAACGTTTTGTCAACCTTTGATCTGCGCGCTGGTAAGTAAATCTGAATAGATAAGAGGCAAATGTTATACATGACACATTACGACCATCAAGGTAATTCCCCCGGGGGATGTAGATCTTGGCTGACTGGGACCCTGCGAGTACATCAAAGAATGCGAGCAAGCTCAGTGTCATAATCAGATTTATCAGGGTAGAGCACACATTTCTGAGCCTTCCCATGGCTTATTCGGGGGCGTTTGTTGCTATAATGGGAATACCTTCAGTTCGTATTTTGATACTCATCTTCATCGCCCTGTTCTTCCTTCGAGTAGCAGGAATGACCATGGATAACATCGTTGATCTGGATATGGATTCCAAGAACCCCAGGACAAGGAACAGGCCCCTTGTTACCGGATTGCTCACCATTAAGGAGGCGCGGGGCATACTGATTATCGGTCTAGCTGGATTTTTTGTGTCAACCTACTTCATAAACTACTGGGCACTTCTCCTTTCTCCCCTGATTGCTGCTGTCGTCATATCTTATCCATACGTGAAGAAGTACACCCACTTTGGGACCTATCATATAGCTCTGATAGAAGCACTTTCATTATTCAGCGGGGCTGTTGCCTCTGCCGGGGTACACATACAGGACCTTCTCAATCTGCTTGTTTCGGTGCCATGGCTGCTGGTTCTATCGACACTGTTCTGGGCCGTGGGCTTCGACTTTTACAACCATATAATTGACATTGATTTTGATAGATCCATCGGACTGAAGAACCTGACGATTCTTCTTTCCGACAGGGCTCTCCCCTTCGCTGGCCTTAACCAAATCGCTTCAGTGCTTTTGGCATTTATGGCCGACGTGTTTTACAGATTGGGACCCATATCCTACGCAGCAACCGTAGCACACGGGCTGGTCATGGCGCTCGCCTACGGAGAGGGAAGAAGAGGGATGTACGGTAAGGCATTCAACTATAACATAATCTCATCTGTAGTTCTTGGAACCGGGATAGTGATAGATGTCGCGCTTGGCAGACCCTGGTTCTGACACAATAAATCGAAATTAACCTTCGGGATAAAGAAAGATACTAACACGCTTCGGTAGTCACGATACCTTGAATGCTCAACAACAGACAGATACGTACACGTCAAACGTTCTAAGTGAAGGTGAAACCAGACAAAGCAGAACAAACCAAACAAAGCAAAACAAAAACCCTCAGAATCTTACAAGGAACCCCATCTTACCCTTCCTGTAAATATAGTACCTCTCAAGAAACCTCTTCATAAAAGACCTGATCCTTGAAACCTTCACGGATTGGCGGCATCCTCCCCAAGGGAGGTCGCTCCTGATATGTGCTCCGACACCCCTTCCATTTTCTAATATATTGATGAACACAGGTCTGAAAGGTGAATCAACCCTTCCCAGAAGGTCCTTTGCTGCGTATACCCCCATTCTCATCGCCAGCTCTCCGAGCTTTGGTCCTAAAGATACCACGTCCCCAGCGGCATAAACAGAGTCCCTCACTCTCAACCTCTCGTCGACTCTGATAAAGGAATCGAGTGGCGGGGGAGGTTTTGCCCTTGGGATCGTGATGGAACCCCCATCACCTTCTAACGCATCTCCCAAACCCCTGGTCTCCTCTTCAAGCCCCTTCATACGAGCCGGTTTTTGCTCCCCGATCTTTATCCCCGCCTCTTCGCAAAATGATAGGATGATCCTTTCGACATCCGCCCCGAGCCATCTCATGTAGCCAGCCGAGTACTCAACATCCTTCCCAGCCGCTTTCAGGTAAAACGCAAGTTGTAATGCTATATACTCGTCGTACGGATCCTCTACACCCACCTTGACACGACTCAACTCCATGGATTTACTTACCATGTCTTGAAGCCCTTCCCTTCTGCATCCCAGAGCCACTATTATCGCATCAGGTTCTTCCTTTCCTTCGTTAGTCACCACCACCCTTGAGGTCATGTCCAGCTCCCTAACCTCTGCCTTTTTCACAAAGCGGGGGAGATCGAACGTATACCTTCCCGTCGAAGTGATGATATGCCTCAACATGAATGTATTTAGGGCAAACTTATCGGCAGAGGAAATTATTTTAACGCTGATTCTTTTGTCTCTTCTAGTGTTGCTCTGTAGTTCATAGTAGGCGTTCAGCCCAGCATAGCCTGCCCCCAGAATCAGTACCTGCATCGGTTAACCCTCTCCTCCTTCTCACACAAGATGGGCCGCAGCCTACACCACAGCAACTGCATCCTTGTACATTATCTACTTATCCGTGTAACATCCTTCATCTATCGCCTCCTTTTGAAAACACTGATTCCCATTAAATCACGGAAAGTATGTATATCTGGCTTGAAAGCGAAGCCACCATAAAATTGAGTGATTACGATGTTGTTGTAGTTGGTGGTGGAAACGCAGCGCTAACCACAGCAATAACTTGTGCCGAGAATGGCGCAAGAACCTTACTCTTGGAGTCTGCTCCGGCGTTGGAAAGAGGTGGAAATACAAAATATACGAGGGATATACGATACGCCCACCACGAAGATAAATTCACTTCAGGAGAGTATCCGAAAAAGGAGTTGCTCGAGGACCTGAAAAGCGTATCCCCAGGAGGCATCGATGAAAAGATCGCTTCATTGGTAATAGACAAGTCTGAAGAGATACCGAGCTGGATGTCTACCCACGGTGTGATCTTCAAAAGAGCTATACGTGGTACGCTTAGTCTCTCAAGAACCAACGCTTTCTTTCTCGGTGGTGGTAAGGCACTGGTTAACACGTACTACAGATGTGCAGAAAAGCTGGGCGTGAACATTCTTTATGGAGCCGAAGTGGAGCGATTCCTGTTCAGAGGGAATAGATGCGAATCAATATCCTTCTCGCGAGAAGGTAAAATGACTGAAGTCAGATCCCAATACGTAGTTGTTGCTTCAGGCGGCTTCGAAGCAAATCTTAAGATGTTGAAGGAGATATGGGGGAGTGCGGCTGATAATTTTATCATCAGGGGTACAAAATATAACACAGGCATTCCCTTTCACAGACTGGTCGAGAATGGCGCCAAGGTGACGGGGGATCCTAAGGGAGGACATATGGTAGCTGTCGATGCCAGGGGACCAAAATTTGATGGTGGCATAATAACACGAATCGACGCGGTTCCAATCGGTATAGTGCTCAACAAAACTGGGAGAAGGTTCTATGATGAGGGAGAAGACTTGTGGCCCAAGCGATACGCTATATGGGGTCATCTTATATCAGAGCAGCCTGATCAGCTAGCATACGTTATAATCGATTCAAAGATGAGGGATGACTTTCTACCAGCGGCTTATCCAGCGTTCGAGGCATCCGACATCAGGGAACTCTTGCTTCAGTTAGAATTGCCTGTCGATGAAGCGATTAATACGATAAACCAATTCAACAAAGGTGTAGTTGTCGGAAGATTTGACAGAACAAAGCTTGATGACTGCCACACTATTGGGATTGAACCTCCGAAGTCCCACTGGGCGAGAAGAATAGACAAACCACCATACTATGCATTCCCGCTAAGACCCGGTCTTACCTTTACGTACATGGGTCTGAAGGTGGATGAGGAAGGCAGAGTACAAAGAGAGGATGGTGAGTTCGAAAACATCTTCGCCGCAGGTGAGGTTATGTCCGGCAACGTCTTATCAAGTGGGTATCTGGCAGGGTTTGGTCTCACTATAGGTACAGTTTTCGGGATAATAGCTGGCAAAAACGCAACGAGTGTGAAATGATATGATGTATAAAGAGGGATTGATGGAGGAGGCCTCGCGCCAGCTGACAGTCTGTAATTCATGCAGGTATTGTGAAGGGTTCTGTGACGTATGGGACGCAATGGAAAGAAGGAAGGATTTCTCGTATGGTGATTTGATTCATTTGTCAAATCTCTGCCATGACTGCAGGGATTGCTACTACGCTTGCCCATTTATTCCACCTCATGAGTTGATGATAAATATTCCAAAGGTACTTGGGGACGTGAGAGAGCTGAGCTATGAGAAATTCGTCTTTCCAAAAGTGATGATCAGGGTGATGCGCAGGTCAGGACTAGCCTACTTCCTTTTGACCACCCTGATCTTCATAATCTCGCTTTACTATGTCTTCTTGTTACACGGCTTGTCGGCGTTTTATGAAACCAGTCTCACTATGGAGGAACTCTTCCCCTACCCCGTCTTTTTTGTGGCTGAATATTCACTTTACATTTACGTCTTCCTTTTATGGCTCATTCAAGGTAGATCGTACTGGAAGGAGGTATCAAACGGCAGAAAGGTGAATATGAAGGCCATTGGGAGGGCTATCTTGGATGTCTTTGCTCACAAGGACTTTAGAGGTGGAGGAGCGGGCTGTAACTACCCATCTGAGAACGGAAGTTTCCTCAGGCTGTTCGCGCATGCCTCGGTTATGTTCGGATTTATAATCGACTGGGTAACGATTTTGTTTTACCCGTTTGCGAACGTGGCTGTCATATCCATTTATTTGATTGGTTCGGTACTGATTTTTGCTGGCGCTGGCCTCCTTCTGTTAATGCGCTTTAAAGCTGACAGCAAGTTAAATTCCAAAAGCATATCGTCTGCATTCACGGCGATGATGTTCTGTACCGGTGCATCGGGCATCATATTCATTGCTTTGATTACCCGCCCTGAATGGATAATCTTCTTCTTGCTCAGAGATTCTCTTATAGCTGCCTTATTCATAACGGCCCCCTTTTCGAAATTCCTACATCCAGTTTACAGATTTGCTTCACTGATTCTTAACAGATATGAAGAAATTAACCAGCGACTTTGAATTTACCAACACATGTTACCGACTTCCGATGATCTTCTTTGCCCTTGCCAGGGTCCGAGTGTCAGCTTCCTGATATGCGTAATAATCTATCAGAGAATAGATTTCGTCTCTGCTCATCAAAGCATCCAAGATTCCCTTCTGAGTCCCCTCTCTTTTGAGGGTATAGTAGATATCTCTTACAGTCTTTAATGCTCCTCTGAAGGCTGTCATAGGAAAGATCACAATCTTGTATCCCATCTGGGCGAATCTTTCTGCGGAGATGTACGGCGTCTTTCCGAATTCCGTCATGTTCGCTAATAAAGGCACCTTCACCTTTCGCGCGAATTCTTCAAACTCTTCCTCTTTTTCAAGAGCCTCTGGGAAGATAATGTCAGCCCCGGCCTTCACGTAAAATCTAGCCCTCTCTATAGCAGAATCAATCCCCTCAACCGCCCTCGCATCTGTTCTTGCAATTAGAAGCAGATCTTTCCTTGCCTGATCAGCAGCGATCAATTTCTTGACCATTTCGTCGACAGACACGATCATCTTACCCTCAAGGTGTCCACACCTCTTAGGAAAGACCTGATCCTCTATGTGCACCGCTGCAGCACCGGCTCTTTCGAGTTGTTTTACAGTTCTCTGCACATTTACAGTCTCCCCAAACCCTGTATCAACATCTACTATCAATGGAACTTCAGTAACATTCCTTATCCTATCCACTTCTTCTACAACTTCGGAAAGTGTGATAACGCCTAGGTCTGGGAGACCTAGTGAGTTTGAAAGCGCTCCCCCAGAGAAGTACAGAACTTTGAACCCAACCCTCTCTGCGATCTTTGCAGCTATGGGGTTGAATACCCCGGGTGCTATCAACAATTTTTGCTCTCTTATGAGCGTGTTTAAGATTGCGCCCCCTCTAAGATTCCTCTCACCCATGATCTCTTCTCTAACCTCTTACCGAGACGATTGAAACCCTCGGTTAATAGTGTTTTAAAAAAAGGGAATTGTGGTATGATTCCAACTCTCTCTGCGGTAGTACTAGGTTTGCATTTCGGCCAAATCCACGTCTTTGGTTTCTCTGAGCGTCAAGACTCCTGCGATGGCTATGATTCCATACACAATGATGAGAATAACTAGATAAGGCCAAGCGAATTTCGCTCCGTGCAATGCACTGACGATGTACGTTGCCAATATTGGGGCCAGCCCACCACCGTACACCTGCGAGATCTGGTATGCACTGTTTACACCGGATGCTCTGTACTTCGTAGGGAAGTGTTCTGCAAACAAGGCTGGTTGGGCTGGATAGGCGATACCCACCGTGAGGGAGAAGAAGAGTACCTGAGCTATTATGGCAATGCTATAGACACCGGAACCCACAGCGAGCACATAAGGATACGCTAGCAGGACCATAAGCACCATCCCGGTAAGAATAACCACTCTTCTTCCGATACGGTCTGCTAGAACCCCTCCGGTGTACATGAAGAACATTGCCACTATTGCGGCGTAAACATTTGCCAGTGATGCCTGAGTGGTTGGGATACCTGTCAAAGACATGTATGAAACTCCGAACACCTGGTTCAACCAAAACGCCGCGCCTATACCTGCATTCAGCATTGAGAGATGAAGAATCAGACTTGTCTTCTCCTTCCAAACCTTTGATGCCGGGTACTGGAGTATCTGCTGCTTCTGTTCCAGCTCTTCGAAAAGAGGACTGTCCCTCAATCGTAGTCTGATAAGTACGCCTGCCACTGCGGCAAGAAATCCGATCACGAAGAGTATTCTCCAACCGTAGCTGTATACCGCCGTCAGAGGAAGTACATGGGTGATCACAGCGACGCTCCCTGAGCCTACTATTATTCCGATCGGTAGTGATTGTCCAACCCAGCTACCCCAGAAGCCTCTCCTCTTTGTATTCGCTGCTCCTTCTACCAGCCAAGTTGAGGCGCTTCCAAATTCTCCTCCGAACGAAAACCCCTGAATCAGTCTGAAGACCGATAGCACTATCAGCCCTGCCGCACCAAGCACAGCGTAACCTGGAGTCAATCCCATCGCGAGGGTGCCCAAGCCCATCACCACAAGTGCCCATACCATCGCGTTTCTTCTTCCTATTCTGTCACCAACATGCCCCCACGCGTAAGCCCCGACCGGCCTGATAATCAGCCCTAGTCCATATACAGCGACAGAGGTGAACACTGCCGCAGCCAGGGTGGTGCCGGGACCGAAAAATACGTGTGGCCAGATAAGAGCAGCCACAGTTCCAGTGACCAGAAAGTCGTATTGTTCTATTATGCTTCCGATAAGAACTCCGAACGTCAATAGGCTCAGATTGGTCGTTGTCCGAACCTGGGTCATCGATTTGATGCATTTGTAAATTGCGTATAAGCATTTCTCATTCTTCTTCGGTGTTTCTTACCTGGGTGCAGAAGAATTTGGGCGAATGGATTCATCCGGATGGTGTCGATAGTTATTATCGGATTTACACATTTGGTTATTGGACGCACACCCAAGAAAAACTACCATACTCTTCCTTCCCGAATTACCTCCCTTTGCCTATCATTTGATTTCAAGATGTCAACCTGTCACGAAAACGGTTAGGCCGATTGGTTCAAAAACTATCATCAAAGTGCATGGACCGGTAAAAACCAAGATCGGAATTCAATATTAACCTCAAATTGTTTAACGTGTTATAGGGAATTTCACTCGACGAAGCACCATCATGAAAGCCAAAATGAACGGATTCTCCATACGTACACACTCCGCAATTGCTTTCCATACGCATTCTCATTCAGGATTCATCTTGAAAAGTGATCAGTTCTTCAATCTCAATGACTGTTGAAAGATAATGCCTTCGTTCCAAGTATTGATTACGTCGCTCCCTGCTTTGAGCCCTTCGAAATAAGGTAGCCGCCGAACGATGCACCCCACACCAAAACGGGGTAGACGATCATCCTTTCCATTCCTCCGATCCCAAGCCCCATATAGATACCGAGCGTGAACAGTACGGTAGATGCAAGGCTCAAAATTCCTAACACCAAACAAATCACAGCAAATACACCCCCACCCTCTCTTACAGACAGCAGTGCGGATATTCCGGCAAAGACGAATGTTATCAAAGAGACGAGTCCATGAAGTATAGGAGCTGAATGGGCAGCCAGTGTGAGCCCCACCCCGATCGCTCCTAGGCCAGTGATTACCACTGTTATCGAAAGAGGCCTGTCTTCTCTAAAGAGTGCTACTCCGCCGATCAGTATTATCACACCGAGAACTGTGACAGAGATGTTGAATATGTCAGCCGCAGGTTGGATAAATCTGCAGCTTCCGTGGCACACCATAGAGCCTAGCTGGCTTATCGTGTCCGAAGATATGTTGTATCCAGGATAGGTGGCTTCAGCCATCATCATTCCTATGAAAAATTCACCCACGGCGATAACGAACAGGACACCCGCGAGATGCCTGCCATTCATATTTATTTCATCAGTTTGCACTGGTATAAAAATCATTCATAGAGGTCGCGACCGTTTTACACGGTGAAGATAAAACCAACAAACACCTTTACAGTATATGAAACAGCCCTGTCGCATAATGCATAAATACGAGCCAATCTTTCCGCGCAAACATCAAGAACTTGCAAGCCGGTCCAGCTGTTTTAACTGCTCCGGTGAGGATGAAATCTCTAACTGATACACTTTCGAAGTTAAAGATCAAATTGATCAGACGGAGGGTGTACAACAGAGCCCTTACTTCGATGGAGAGGGGCATCGTCTACCTTGTCGAGAGGCTCAAAGTTAATCCTGTAAGTTTTGCAATGATAAAGGCGATCACGGGCATAATAGCGAAGGCCCGGGCCTGGATAAGGCCGTCTAAATACGCCAGAGCAATGGAAATAGGCAAAGCCCTCGCACAGGCGAACTCTCTTGCCGCGATAGGGTGGGGTTTGGACGAGGCCGCTTCCTGGCCTTACGACCAGCTGTACGTCCTGTTTTTGGGATGGAATCAGCTTGCAGGGGGATGGCGCAGATAATACGCGGGTACATCATCGATGTAAAGGACATTTTGTATTTTCGCTCCTGCATCCGCGCATACGAGGGTAGAGTCAGAGTCGGTTATCCTATTATTCATCCAATTCTTTTTGCGGGCTGGCCGCTGTCGGTATAACCTGGAGGGGGGACGAATCTGAAATTTGAAGGCTGGGCCAATGTTTTTGATACTAATTATTCTAACGGCTATCCCATCATGCGCCGTCTACGCTCAGTCCGCTACCCTGAACTCGGCCCTGATCGCCATTCAAAATGCATTCGCTCAGGTGAGCCGGGCGGAGAGTCAGGGGGCAAATGTAACCCAGCAGGTTTCAGAGCTGAACCAGGCCCTCCAGCTGGTTCAGATGGGGGAAAACGAAAATTCCACCGTTTCGGAACAGTACTACTCACAGGCCATAAACTTGGCCACCCAGGTTGTTCAACAGCTTCCCCAGGCGACACGCCAAGGTCAGGTTGCTGCGCAACTTGAGCTTACATGGCTTGGTTTACTTCTCGGAGGTCTTGCTGCTGCGGGGATCATCGTCTATTTCTTCGGCAGCAGGGTATTCTGGCGGCTCTGGATCAGGGCTCATAGGGGCTGGATGGTCAGAAAGAATGAGGAGGTATCATGATAGACGACCAGGTGAAGGGTGTCCTTTTGGCTGTCATAATCCTTCTCGGGTTGATGGCCTCGGCCCAGTATTACTATTCTCACACTACTTCCGAACCATTTCCTGAACTGGGTTTGCTAGGACCTAACGAAAAGATTGCTGATTATCCAACGAGTGTTGTGACCGGACAGAACTTCACGCTCTACCTCTATGTTGGAAACCACGAAGGTCATGTCGAATACTATAACGTCCTAGTCAAGCTTGGAACAAACGAATCCGTGATAAGCAACTCCACAGGTATGAACGCGCCAGTTTATCGAATCTACAGAATGATACTTGACAACAACCAAACCTACCTTAAACCTATAACACTGAGCCTTCCCTCCCCTGGCGTTGACGTCAGGGTTGTGTTCGAACTCTGGCAGTACAACGTAACCACCAGCACCTTCGATTACACAGGTGTGGCAAACTGGATTTATGTCAACGTGACGTCTGTGGCCTGACATGTCTGTAACGAAGACTCTGCTGAGCAGCACAAAATCGCCGATACTTATTGATGAACTGCTGAAAATGGTTTCGGAGCAGAGCGGGAAGCCCCCCGAAGCGGTAGCAAGAGAGCTCTATTCCCTTGTGGAACTAGGAAAGGTGCAGCTCATCGAACCGGACACTCCTCAGGGTCTTTTCGATTACTTGAAAAGGCCGTACGGGGCATGGTTTTCTGCCATTATTCTTTTCGTGGTTCTGACCCTGTGTTCGATATTTCTTATTCCCCAGTATCCCCCGTACATCTACATCAGATACATATCGGGCGCCCTGTTCGTGCTTTACCTTCCAGGCTACGCCCTTATAGAAGCGCTTTACTCCAAAGCCGACGAGCTTGATCAGCTGGAGCGGCTTGCTCTATCCATAGGACTCAGCCTAGCCCTTGTACCCCTGGTGGGACTCGTGTTGAACTACACCCCTTGGGGGATAAGGCTGATGCCGATCTTAGTTTCCTTGATAGCACTTACAGTAGCTCTGTCGGTCGTTGCTGCACACAGAAAACTTTCATACGTGAAGCTCGGCGCAATGTCAAGAAGGTTACCTTAGTCGTTCGTTCCAAATAAATTAACAAAGATGCTGCTACAACTTTGGCAAAACTAGGCGCTCTCAAACTTGCGCTTTCTGGTATATCAATTATCATCCTACTGCTGATAGGACTGATAATAGCCTCTGTACGTGTACCCGTTCAGCTCTTGGTATTTCTAACGGCTGCCGAATTCGCCTTAGGCATTATTGCTTATGTCTTGCGAGATATGGACCAAGTTAAGAAACGTGCAATAAGTGAAGGACGGTAAGAAATGCGCAAGAAGGACAAAATAGTATTAAATCTGCCTCCTCGTCTTGTTGCTGTACCAACAGGGAAAGGCTACTCGGCATCAACCCCAGATTTTCTCTCGAACCATTTCTTCATCGTAAAACGCCGTTGTGTGGGCGCTAATATGCTGTTCCGAACGGATTTTGCCTCCCTTCCCTTTTCTTCCCTTTTCTTCCCTCCCCTTCCCTCTTCACTTGGACAGATGAAAGTTTGTATTGCCCCCGGCAACCGTAGATTTTAGATTGAACCTGCAAACCATCGTTCATCGCTCTATCTGTACAAAACCGTATTCTTTTCTCACCCCGTGTCAAAGTGGTTCATGATACAATGGCCTCATATCAACACTTGGGGCTCGCTCTGCTTGCATTCGGAGCCGTTGTCTCCGCAACATCATTTTTTGTGTTGCAGAGCGTGCCGCTGACGGCACTCGGATTGGGCGCGATCATGGTTGGGATCGCTTCTGCCATGCTTCCACCCACCTCTGTCCCTTCGAGTCTGGTAAAGGAGATGCTGCAGAACTCGGCCACAAACATAGAGGCTATACTTGAGGAGTTCAACGTTAAGGGTAGGGCGCTTTACCTGCCCCCACGGGATGGACGTGTAACAGCCTTTATCAGCATCGAGGATAAGCCTGTTCTTGAGGTTGCGTCCTCGGGGGAAGTGCCTCTTAGGGTTCTGAGCATGGCGGGCGGGTCAAGGGGTGTCACGGTTTTCCCCCCAGGGAGCGAACTTCCAAAGTCACAAGATTCTTACAGGGAAACCACATACGAAGACCTTCTGAGGTCTGTGCTCGTTGATGCATCCGAGTTGGCGGATTCGGTCAAAATAACATCTCAGGGTGATATCGAAGTGGTGGAGATAAAGAGTGCGAAGGTGGTTCCCAGGTTGCCGAAGTTTGACGCCTGCCTCGGATCACTCCCTTCGAGCGTAGCGGCATCGGCACTGGCCTACAAGACGAATTCCAGGGTTTCAATAGAAGGCGAGGAGCGGTACGGTGATTCGAGAATAATTCTTACTCTAAGACGATATCCCGGGTCAGTTGCAGAATGACGTTCAAGAACTCCCTGTACATCATCAGCCTTGCGACACTGGTGGGTATATCAACTGTTTCACTGGCAGCTATCGGACAAACAGGGCTTGACGTTTACGTCAGTGTCTTCGTCATAATCTACTTTGCAATGTCCGCAATATTCTCCCCAAGAAGAAGGGTTAGGTTCGACTTTCTCGGCCTTGCCCTATTTTGCATATTCGCAATAATAGTCGCATTCAGAGTGGCGTCAATCCTCGGGATTCAACTCTGAAGCGCAGCTTCCTTTCAAACAAACATTGAGCTCATATGAGATGCGTGGGAACTGAAGAAACCTTTTGTCCTTCTTCTCGTTTTTGCCATGGCAGCAGCCTCGTCCATTTCTGTCCTGGCATCTGCGTACACCCCACCGAGGCAGGTGGACCCATCCACTGTCCAAAGCCAGAACCCTTATCCGCCTGACCTTGTCGCGTTTTACAGGGATTTTGTTAGGCTTCTGGCCGATGGCAACTTCAGCGGTGCCCTCTCTCAACTGAATCAGTCAGGGTTGATACACGTGCCATCCTCTATCCAGTTCGTATACTCCAGATTCAACTCCCTGCTTTCCACTGCAACTCAGCAGCTGGAGCAGGTTAACAGCTCAATTTCGATGGTCAAAAGCTACCTCTCGTCAGGGGATCTGAACGATGCCAATCTATCCCTTTACCAGGGGTTCTTCATGGTTTCAGAGGCAAACGCCAATGTGTTACAGCTAAAGTCAGCGGCACCACAGGTTGAATCAAGCTTCGGTATCCCGACAGGCCAGCTGTCGTCGGAGGTTGAACAATTATCCCTTCTTGAGCAGACGTACGTGGGAACGCTCAACCAGCTTTCCGGTCAGCTAACCTCCCTTGAAAATGGTTTGCACTCTGGCAGGATCCAGCCAACGTCGTTAACACTCTCAGCATCGGCAACAACCCTTTACGTAGGGGATAACCTTACTCTGTTCGGCAGACTCACATCGAACAATGGCTCCGCCCTTTCGGGTCAAAACATCCTGATAAATTCCTCTTATGGGCAATCTTACTCGGTCAAAACTGGCGCAGGAGGCTCCTTTGTAACCCAGCTGACCATTCCTTACATATATCAGCACTTCGCCCTACTTTACGCATCATTTTCTCCTGCAAACGCTGAAAACATGAGTTTTCTCCCTTCTCGTTCAAATCAGCTCAACCTGACGCTTCTTTTCTACCAACCTTCCCTCCCATTCTCTGTACCTGGCTCTGTCTATCCTGGCACTACCTTTGAAGTGAACGGGAGCTACAGCAATTCTACACTCTCCCCCCAAATAACCATCTCCGCGTTTGGCCAGGACGTTCAGGCGAACTATTCCTTAGGGAGATTCACAGCCTCGGTTTACGTGCCACCCGGCATCTCATCCGGTCAGTACACTGTAATTGCCACGGCTTCACCCTTCAGGGATGTGGGGCCTGCCAGCTCCTCTCAAACTTTGCTGGTCGTAAGAGTTCCAGCCAAGGTGGAGTTCCATCCTCCGGGCGTTGTGTTTGGTGGTGAACCCCTGCAAATTTCAGGTTACGCGGAATCTGTCAACGGAACCCCGCTTTCTGATGCCCAGGTAGCGGTGAATCTGGCAGGAAGGTCTGTGACAACCCAGACCGGCTCTGACGGAAGTTTCAACCTTTCATTCAATGTGCCGATACTCGTCGGAACGGGAAGAAACGAAATCGTGTTTGTGGTCTCCCCATCTCATCAACCTTGGGTCTCCGCATCTTACGAATCCTTTCCGTTGACAACCTTTAATCTGACAGTCGTTGTTTTACCTTTGACTCTTCTCCTTCTGGGCGCTTTGGTCTATAACAGGAGAAGACGTGCCGAGGCGGGCCTGGAAACCAGTGTCATCCCCCCTCAGAGGCCCACAGGATTTCCTCCCCTCCCTCCTTCTCTTTCAACGGCCCGAGGTGTTTCATCGTCTGATGTTAGGAGTACCTACATGCGTATCGTCTCAATCCTTGAATCAAGGGGGATCGTATACAGGCCTCAGATGACACCTCGTGAGTACCTTGCCGCCGTAAGCTCCCAGCTCCCCATGATTTCAAAACTCTTCGAGATGCTAACCACCCTGTTTGAGGATGATGTTTACGGCTTTGGCTCCTCCGAAGAGGCTGCGCATCAGGCGCGGGCCACAGAGGAGCTGCTCGTCGGAATTCTGTTAGGAAAGGGTTCGATCAGGTAGGGGGAAAGGGAGATGAATGGATTGCAGGCTGTAGCTGTCGGGGTTGCGCTTGGCATAATAACTTCGCTTGGACTGATCGTTGTTTACCCTCCATCGGACGCCTACCTTCTGCAAAACCCTTACTGGGACGGTATGAGCACCCTTCGGCACGATTTCTCTCTTACCGGTATTTCCAATCTTCTGTATCTATCACAATTAGTGCCTTCTGCTAGTCATGATGCCCTGCTTATCATAGGGCCATCTCTTCCTTACACTAAAGAGGAGGCTGCTGCGATATCCGGATTCGTTCGGGCCGGTGGCCTTGTTGTCGTTGCAGATGATTTTGGCACAGGAAATCAGCTGCTGGCTCTGATGAACATGTCGTCCAGGTTCAACGGCAACCTCCTGATCGACCCACTGTACAACATAAAGGCGGGCCCCCTCCCTCTGATCACCCAGGTAAACATCCCTGGTGTTCATACGCTTGCGTTTAACTACGCCACATACCTTAACGTAACAGACCCGGATTCAACAATTCTGGCGTGGTCCTCCCCCTTCAGCTTCGCAGATCTTTACCACACGGGTAGCTATATTCAGGGAGACCCGCTTGGTCCCTTCCCTGTGGTCGCTTCAATACATGTTGGAAGGGGCAGGGTGATACTTATTTCGGATTCAAGCCTTTACCTTAACTCCATGATAACAGAAGCTGACAACTACGCTTCATTTGCCTCCATCGTCGGAGGAAGGCAACCTTTCATAGATACATCTCACTGGGTGTACAGCGGAACCACTCAGGCGAAGCAGCTTCTCGTTTACGCATACGATGCGGCGTCAACCCTTGACCTAAAGTATGCATTGGTCTTGGCAGCCGGTCTGTTGGTGGCGATCATCAAGGTCGGAACATCTTCGACGTCCGCTCCCCCCGAGAATGATGCACAAAAGCTGTCCAGGTTACATCCTGACTGGAACCTGTCGGAGTTGCAGCGACTGGCTAAAGAAAGATCTTCGATTTCGTCTGCATCAAATGGCGCGGCAACCAGTGAATGATGCAGAGAGGAAGAGTCTCAAACTCGGTTGGTTCTATGATTCGATGTAACTGTTTCTTTCTATGATTCGACATAACGGGTTTAAACATTCTAGCGATTTTATGCCAAGGAATGCTACGGATGGTTCTGTTACCGTGTTTGTTCAGGGGGAGGCGCAGACGGTGAACGACTTTATCGGCAGGATAAAACAGCCTCCTGAACCGGCAACCATTTCACAGATCTCAGAGCTAGACGCGGAAAGGAAGGAGCTTTTTGGCCGTCTTCTCTTTCAAACACCAATGCACCGCCTGCAGTGGCACGCACCACCCCATCTCACCCCACCCCATTCTGATACGCGCTGGCCCTTTGGACCTGCTCAAACGATAAACAATATCTTAAGGTAAGATAGTTGCCCGATCGGCAGGAGTTATGTTTTGCCGGACGATGTGAAGTTCGTTGCACTGCCCGTACTTATTCATCGTATCACCCCTTCTGTGCCGGAGCGGCGCCTTGCGGGTCAGAGCGCGGTTGAACAGGCAAAGCAGCTGATCACAAAACTTCTTGATGAGACTGCCGTTCCCAAGGAGTAGACATCTTTCGAGCTTTCATAACCCTTGAGAATGATGGGAGATGAACTGACTTAATGGGCTTGAAGCTAACTCAAACTGGATGGAAGGTGCTGGTTCTTATGCTGCTACTCATTGCCTTGGGCTCCTTGTTTCTGGATTACATCATCATCGGCGCCGGTATAATCGTGGCCATTCTTCTTGCCTATGCCCTTTTCCAGGGCTACACCCTTTACTCGGCTGGCGCAGAAGCGCACCCTGATTCCACCCGAATCGTGTCGGTCGCGGGCAAGGAGTTCCTTCTCCCACTCACCCTCGTGGGCCTGAATGGCTGGGAGGTTTCCGTATTGAACGCACCCGAACTGGGCGTTCACAAAGTGGACGAGGAGGGTGAAGGGCGTCAGATCACGCTAACCGGACTCATTCGGTATGCATCTTTGCGCAGGCTGGACACTCTCCTCGCTCATAGGGTTGGATGGTACGGTCTGTTTGAATGTGTTAAGGAGGTCTCACTGGAACCTGCCCTAGAGCTGGTTGTTTACCCAGAATTCGTCACCCCGCTCTACAGGTTGTTGGGGCGCGAGCAGTACCTTGAATTCGAGGAAACTTCATCCACAAAGTTGCTGATGATGAACACCGGCGAGTACAGGGAGACCCGTGAATATTACCCGGGGGATAAGACCAGGTTCATAGACTGGAAGGCAACGGCAAGAACCGGTGAACTCAAGGTCAAGGAGTTCTCCTCTGAGGGGGCTGGAAGGGTGAAGATTGTACTCGACACCACTTCCACAGATATCCTCTCAGCGGACAGGCTTGCTGCACAGTTCATAAGCACTTTGTTAGATTACATAGAGCAAGGGTACAGGATGGACGTCTTATTTTACGATGGCAGGAACTACAATAGGGCGGGAAGCAGAGGACTGGTAACCGAAACAGCGGAAACTGCAGTGTCCATGGTTGGAAGGCACTTTCCGGAGATAGGGAGGATTCTTGAGCTGCCAATACTGGATCAAGGCGATTACAAGGACCTCCAGGAAGATGATGCGGAGAAACTCTCTCATCTGCCGACCGAGGGGAACCTTTCGTCACTGATTGTCGTTTCTCAGCTTATCACTGATATCGCAGATGATATAGCCATCGCTTCTAGGAAGGTGAGAACGGTGGTAATACAGCCCACTTCACCATGGCTATGGGTCAAGAACCTTGAGGATGCCTACCTTTGCAAAACCATGATCCTGAAGAACATTGATGCGCTGAGGAGGGTTGGTGTAAAAGTGATCTCCTATCAGGAGAATACGTATGTGGAAAAGGGCGGCCTTGACCGGATCGCGGTGGCACCTCCTTCCGCTGTGCACAGGAAAGGGTGATCAGACAGTGGTAGATGAACGTACAACCGAAGTGGAAGATTATCTGCGCCAAACCAAGTATTACATCGATGCTATAGAAAGAAACTCGATAGGTAAGGCTGTGGAGTTCCTTGTTGATGCTTGGAGGGATGGTGCGAAGGTTTTCATCGCTGGCAACGGCGGTTCGGCATCAACAGCCACTCATTTTGCTTGTGATCTGAATAAGTGGGTATCTCAGGATGCGGAGAAGAGGTTCAGGGCCTTTTCACTTGTGGACAACATCCCACTTGTCTCAGCCCTTACGAACGACAACGGTTTCAACAATGTTTACTCTGAACAGCTTGAAAACTTCTTTGAGAAGGGTGACGTTTTCGTCGCGATATCGGTCCACGGGGGTTCTGGAAAGGACAAGGCCGACCTCTGGAGCCAGAACCTTCTCAAGGCGACAGAATTTGCAAAGAGCAAGGGCGGCAGGACGATCGCGTTGGTCGGGTTCGATGGCGGCGTGCTGAAAAACATGGTGGACGTTTGTGTCCTTGTGCCAGCCCATTCGACTCCACAGGTCGAAGGTCTTCACCTTGTGCTCACACACCTGATATGTGACGAGATAAGGAGAAGAATCGTACCTTCCGAAAGGCTCAACGTAAGAAAGTAAGTTAACTATGAACGTACAAACAGCCGATTAATACCCGCACTTGATAGGGTGATACAATGATAAGGACAACCATGACCGGGAGCTGGTTCAGACCCCCCGAAATAATTGAACTTCTTAATCCACAGAAAACCCCTAACGGAGAAATATCAGATGAATATTCATCAGTGGTTCATTCTGCCGAAAGAAGGGCCATAAGGGACCAGCTTCATCCGCTCGGAAGCAACAAGGGACTCGACTGGATAAGCAACGGTGAGCAGAGGAAGGCTGGGTACACATTCTTCATACCGAACAGATTCCATGGTTTCTCCTCGAAGGAAAGGGTCACGATGCAGTTTCCAGCCTCCCTTGTTGAAGAGTGGATGGAGTCGAACCCTTCAGTGCTTCAGCTTAGGCAATCTGCAGCATCATTCTCAGTACCAAAGATAGAATCACCTCTTCAATACCATGGCGAATCGCTAGCAAGAAAGGAGGCTGAAGAGACTTTGAAGCTGGCCAGGGAGGAGGGTTTAAAGCAAGGACAGAGGGTTTTCGTCAATACCACGTCTCCGGGGGTGATAACAATATTCTTCCCCAGGAGCGAAGCGTACCATGACCACTACGATTATCTCTTCGGATTGGTAAAAGAGCTAAGAAAGGAGTATCAGGCTCTACTCTCTGTTGATGGGATAGACATCCAGATAGATGCACCCGACCTAGCTATGGGGAAGCAGACAGGTAGCTGGGGCGTCGACTTTTACGAAGCCCTTCCACATCATGTTGATGCTATAAACGAAGCCATATCAGGACTACCATCCGAGAGGATAAGGGTTCATTACTGCTACGGTAACTGGAATGGCTCGCACAGATTTGATGCGGATTACAGGAAAGTGCTAGAACAGGTTCTCAGGCTTAAAGCTGGTACAATAGTTGGCGAGATGGCGAATCCAAGGCATCAAGGGGATGCTCTGATACTTGC
>Ga0080006_1218124_pt1 | contig 19898 bp, 13 predicted proteins | sample RS3BMetagenome_FD_69209 | JGI IMG/M metagenome (GOLD analysis project Ga0080006, IMG submission 69209) | Ferric oxide microbial mat and aquatic microbial communities from Rainbow Spring, Yellowstone National Park, USA - RS3B (SPADES... ... | reverse complement strand
CTAACGTGGATGTAGCGTCAAGAATGATCTGCGCGTTCCTGGATGTCACTATCCATCGCGGAATCTAGCATCCCTAGTCCATACAAGCATTCTGTCCAATAAACGATAATCTTCGATCAGCGCCGAGGCCGACGCCCCGCTGTGGCGGCAGGCCAGCACTTGACCCGTTTGGGTTCCGACTTGGAACGAGCACCAGAAACCGCTGAGCACCTCAGTTGTCAAGCCAGCACCGCATGGACACCTGCACATCGCTATTTGATGGACAATGTCTTCTTCTGATCAAGATAGTGTACGGTTGAGCGACGTAACAGGTTTGCTCTTTTCCCTTGTTTGGGGCTCTATTATCTTCTGTGTAGTCGCTCTCAAGCCTTTTCTTCTGCTGCTCCTTTTTCGTGCGCTTCGCCGCCTCCGCCTGTTGGCTAGACGTCGGGCCCGCGGGCGTCTGGCGGCACTATGGTTACGCTCGCGGCTCAACAGGCATCTTTTACCGCCAGCCTTGACGGATCGGAGCGTGTTCGCGTGGCTCAAATCATACGAAGACGCGGACGAGGGGCAATTCAGCGGGTCTGCAGCGGACACCGATGCCGTGTTCGAACAACCTGATGTCCTTGAGCGTCTGCTGCAGCGCGAGACTGGCAAAACGAACCGCGCGTCGAGCCCGCTGCAGCTGAGTCGTGGCGTTTTGGAGGCGGCTTCGAAAAAGCCGGACTTTCCAGTAGACTCGTCGTTAGCCCAGCTGGACGCTGGACGAGTTGCGACCGCGTCGCTGCATGAACCAGATCTAGAAAGCGTTGAAAGCACTGCAATCCCGGACGGTCCCGTAGTACGCCATGTTGGCGCTTCGGGTGTTGTCGCAGAGCGTGTCGCTGACGCCAACGACGCTCAAAACTGGGTGAATCGAGCCCGAGCTTTGCATCTCAGTATGAAAGTCATGACACCCTGGTGGTCTCGAATGATTCCTCCTGTAAGCGATCGTCTACCGATAGTCACTGAGGACTCGTTGCGATATTCGCTGCTCGTCGAGCGCCTCGAGATGACCATGGAACGCTCTCGTGTGACTTTGGCGTTAAGCTGGATTCGACTCCTGATCGATCTGGCTACTTGTGTGATCTTCTATGTTGAGGGCGAGCTTCATCGTGATTACATTGGACGCGTTTACTATTGGCCTGTAGGTCTATGGTTCGCCGTGGATTACGCATTTCGAGTCTTTCTGCTGCCGCACCGGGGTCCGTACTATCGAAATCACGTCTTCACCCTGAGTGCGATTGCAGAGAGTTTATCGATACCATCGGCTCTGCGATCCGCCGCTGGGAACGTTTCTTTTGTGAACTTCAATTTTCTTCGTTCAATCACGGCAGTGCAAGCCTTCTTCTATATATACAATCGGGACATGTTGCGCGAGGATCACATGTACATCGGCCGTGTCGGGCGTTATGTCGTCTCTCTGGGCATTCACCTCTTTGCCATTGTCTTCTGCATCGCTATGCTCATGTTTGACATCGAGTACGCGAGCGGATCGAACCATTTCACCCCAACATCCTCCATATACTTCACGATCGTGACGGTAACGACCGTAGGTTACGGTGACTATGTGGCCACCAATGTCGTCGCTCGCATCTACGTCACCATTGTGATCGTAATTATGGTTGCCTACTTTGCGTACGCCATTGCGAATATTGTGAATATTTACAAGATGAGTCAGGAGGGTAAGGGCTCCTTCCGGGCTGGTGGTTACCGGCGACACATTGTGGTGACTGGTCGTCCTTCTCTCCCGCAATTGGAGGCAGCGCTCTCTGTCTTCTATGCGGAACAACGCAATGCTCTGGCGTACTTTATCATCTTCCTTGATGATCTCTACCTGAGCGAGCCCCAAACACACGTGCTCCAGCACACTGAAGCCACGGATCGCGTTCGTTTGCTCGTAGGCAATGTCTATGAGGCTTATGACCGCCGTCGCGTGGACCTCGGTCACGCTGAAATGTGCCTGTTATTTTCGGGCGTTGAGCCGCGTGACTCCTATACCGAAACGCACCGTATCGCTGACGATGCTGCGCTGGTGCTTCGTGCGCGCACAGTTCGCATGCACTACCCGCGACTCCCGCTGCATATCCTCTTCCAGACGCCTTATGCAGTTCGCCAGCTGGAAGATCTCTTCATCCAGACTCAGTGTCTGATAGATGCTGATGAGCATCCGCGGGATACGGAAGATGCAGTACAGGCGGGACTCTTGGAGTACGAAACTCGGACGCTCTGTCAGCTGGAGTTTGCAGCGTACTTGTTGGCAGCCAATGTGCATTGTAATGGGGCGTCCACGCTTGTCCGGAATATGCTAGCTGATCCCCGTATCGATCGACCGTTATGTTTCGGCGACTCGTTGTCTATTCTTGAGTACAAGACTGGTGTTCGGCACAAGTTACGGCGAATCTCGTTGCCAGAGCGGCTAGCTGGGGTGCGTCTCGGCGAACTGGCACTTGAGCTGTACCTGCGCTTTGAAGTGGCGGTGGCGGGGCTGCTGATACTCGATTCGGCTGGAGCATGGCGTGTGCTGTACAATCCCCGGCACAAAATAGGAACCCGAGGGTTGCTTTTTATTCTGTGTGCTCGGCATCAGTTTCGTCCTGTGATCTCCTGGCTCTACAGCACCAGAGCCGTCGATGATCTCTGGGAGCTACGCAAAAGCCTCGATCGGGACGACGCTGACACATCGAGCAACAACACGCGGTTGAGCAAGCAGTCACGCTCCAGCGGGTGGACTCGTTTCGGCCTGGTCGAGGTTGCGTTGCCCGAAGTGGAGCTGGGTACCGGGCGAGGCCGTCTCAATACCGCTGCATCGGCGGAGAAGCTTCGTCTCCAGCAACGCAGAGCACGCAGCCGCAGGAACACGGCGGTATCCAACGACTCGCAAAAGCGCCAAGAGGCCGTGTCAGCGTCTGCGTTTCCGTCTGTGCTGTCGACCGAGCGCGCTCATGACACCCGAGCTGCCACTGCTGGTGTCGTCAAGCGGACGAGTCTGGATGCCACTGCGGAAAGCCGCCCTTTGGCAGATTTCGCGAGAAGGTCTGCGTCCGAGTCATCGGAGCCCGGCAGCGAGCAGGACGCAGGTGATCAACTTCGAAACTCTGATGATGACGTTGATGAAGACGAGGCACCGAAAGAGGCCACGGTTATTCTCGCGACTTGCAGCTCAACGCTAAGCACGGTCTTTTTGGAGCTTTTTACCAAGGCACTGCGGTCGTCCGTGAGTTACGTTCGTGTCAACGCAGACTCGAGTGCGCCATCGCAGGAGCCGGGGTTCTCGGCACCGAACGGCTGGAAAGTAGCGAACTTTGAAGTGCTCGTTCTGGTCCCGTCGCTTTCCAATGAGTCCCACTTTGCTGAGATAGCAGCCAAGTATGGTCCGCTCAGACATGTGGCGGGTTCAGTGCTCCGCATATCGGACCTTGCGCGGGTGCAAGCTGCCCATGCGCATGCCATTGTACTCGTGAGCAACGACACCGCTCAGGGTTTCGTGGAGCCAGAAACAACCTTCTCTGGCCTGGAAGTGTTTTCCATGGTGAACTTGGATCTGCTACTGCGCCACTATCAGTGCGATGTATATGTGACCTCGGAATTGTCTCGGCATCAGGCGCTAGAGATGGTGCCAGCAGCCGCACCCCGACGAGTCTACTTGCGTCTGGGGAATCCGTTCGAGCGTCGTCCGATTCGGCATTTGCACGTGTACCATCCCATTGACGTGCTACCCACGATGCCTCCAAACGATGATCTGCACACTCCACGCGAGCACGGGGCGTACCGAAACCACGCAACCCCGTCTTCGGTACCCAGCACCGTTGCCCTTCGCGTCTTCGAGGCACACATCGGTGGTGACGAGGGTTTTCGGTATCGGAATCGCTTTGCTAGCGGGGAACTTACAGCAACCTCCATCTTTGCGACTGCGCTCTTGACGCGGGAACACGCGTTACCGGGGGTGGTACTGCTCACCAAGTCCTTGTTCGGCATGCCGGTGAGTCGCTTTGATCATCGCGGACGACGAATCCGGATTAGTCGAGCGCATTTGCATCTGGCCAATGTACCAGCGGAAATCCACGACATTCGTTACGTCGAATTACTCGAAATCGTGATAAGAGCGGGTGCGCTGCCTTACGGACTGTACCGCGGTTTCCACCATAATGTGCGGGTGAGCGTCGCTGATCTCCATCAGATGTTGCTCAGTCGCTTTAGTTCCAACGATCATAAGGATGAAGGCTCCATGAAACCCTACGAGTCCATACTCGACTTGGTCAGCGATCTTGCACGGCGACTGGACATCGATTCCGAAGAATTCATGGAGCGTATCCTGGAACCGTTGACGGAGCTGGATACGGGCGTGGACGGTGCAACCCCGGGACAGCGTCGACAACGGACATGCTTTTCATGGTTAACGTTCTGGAGTTGCGGACAGCGTCGTCTACCGTTTCCGAATCGAATCCTTAATCTGGGCACTCCACAGAATAGTCTTCCGTACGTTCTGACAAATCCGCCGCCGTACGTTCGTGTATCAAGGCATGATGGTGTCTATGTTGTAACTGAAAATTTCGAGCGTTTTCTGAAAAAATTTCATGCGATCTGTGCACAGAGCTTGGACGATCACAAGGCAAACGCTTGATGAGAGGCGCGGGTTGTTTCGTGGCGAGTTTCTCGATACGAGGAGCGATCACAACTGCAACCTGACGTGAAGCGACTCGTCTGCGATACATGCCAAAGCTCCGCAAACATAAACCATGAGCCATGTACTTGGCGGGCATACAAGTTCAGCGCTATGCGCGAGCATCATATCTGTGTCTCGAATGACGAGGCTCATGCTGCAGGTTCAACAGAACGGTGTATCGCGCGCCCAAGGCAGCGCATTCAAGCTAGGTCTTGGAAATGTGCACCCTCTGCGATGGTGAAGTCAGCGTGGCACGTTCGCTTTCACTTGGAAGGTAGGCTCGCTCGCGAGCGTCACGTGAGGCGGCGCTTTCCGTAACGCATCAGCAGCTGGTCGGGAATCGATGATGGTACTGAGGATGAGCGCTCGATCACCGTGGCGAACACAGTGACCCCTGCTGTTGCGTATGGAATGTTTCGCAAGGCGCAAGCAGCAGGTCCAATGAGAATGTCCGAGGAAACGCATGGCATACGGAGAGCGATTAGCGGCGTGGACAAAAAGGGGACGTATCGACAGCGACAGCGACTAGACGAGTAGCCGCCCACGGCTGCTTGCTGAATCCTTCTTTCAACGCTGATCATCCAATGACATTGTCGTTAGTCACCGATTTCACGACTTGATCTGAATGACTTGAAGAGGCACCGGAATCTCCAACAAGCATGGGATGTACGGATATCCAAAGGGTCGCGAATAACCTCGCTGAACAGTTGCACATACGACAGCGTATCCACACATCCGTTGCTGCCTTGAATAGTGCGCGTGTACGCACGACGATATTGCTTGTTGATGTGTATCCGCACATAGACATGCACATTTCTATGAGTTTATACATGGAGCGCAGTATGTACACAGTCCACGACGCCCTGCACACATGTATGAGTCTGTGCGTACACGGTTCTCCGCGTAAATTCCTAAAGCACAAGAATTGCTTCAACTTTCCAAGCACAACAAGTTCAAGATGAGGCATATGCCCTGACTGTCGTGGCCCTGGGTTTCGGTGCCAAGTGGTGCTGCAGCTGGACGCCGATTCAGCCTGGCTGATACAGAGAGCAGCAAACACGCACAAGTCCACCACGCTGACGCTCGATGTTTGTTCGAAAGCGGCAGCGAACGCCATGCGCATCACCGGCTAGGCGACACACAGAAAAAAAAGCAGTCTCTTCACGTCACACTCATCGAGGGCAAACAACATTCGCTGGTCTGCGTCTGCTTCAGTTGCTTCGGTGCTAGTGGCTGGCGTCGCCGCCGTTCCTGTCCAACGTGATCAGAGGCGGGTTTCGGGGGCAGGCTGCGCAAGACCTCAACCTGCAAAAGGCGCAGCAGCTTTTTCTCGCCGTTCAATGCGATCAAGCGCCCAACGGGCATGTTCTCGCAGTAATTCGCTTTCATTCTCCTCAAGAAATCGAACGAGACGAGCTCTTGACTGGTGCGGATTCCCCACATTACCCAGCGCTACAAGCACGTTCCGCTGGAGGCGCTCAAGGCCGATCCGCCGTATCGGTGAATCCCTGAATCGCTCTTGAAAAGAAACCTCGTTCAGGTCCAGTAACGCCAAGAGATCCGGTTCGCGGACATCCTGGGGTACCTCACCGAAAAGCGGACTCGTAGGTGATCCCTCCCAGTCGAATTGATTCCAGGGACATACCTGTTGGCAGATATCGCAGCCGTAGATGAGGGAGCCGATCGCTTCGCGGTATTCTTCCGGAATCGCATCTTTCAGTTCAATCGTCAAGTAAGAGATGCATCGTCGAGCATCGACAACTCGGTCTTCGACAATCGCTGCAGTTGGACAAGCCGTCCGACATTTTCGACAACGTCCGCAGCCACCGCGTCCAGAGAGATCCGGCCGTTTGCTCGGAAGCGGCAGCGTCGTTAGGACCTCCCCAAGAAAGAAGCCACTTCCGAGCTGCGGATGAATGAGCAGACTATTTTTTCCCACAAAACCCAGGCCAGCACTTTCGCCGATATGTCGTTCCAGCAAAGCACCGGTGTCCACGTAGTAGCGCCCCTGACCTCCTGCGTATGCATGAATCTCCTCTGCGAGCTGCTTCAGCTTTTGCCCCAGCGTGCGGTGGTAGTCCTGACCCCACGCGTAGCAGGAGACGGTGCCTCGGTTCGGTGTTGCGGCGTCTGCGGGTGCGGTGAACCCCGACTTGCCCGGCCAGTAGAACAGTGTCGTTACAACGATCGCTCGAACACCAGGCAGGATTTGTTCGTAGTTCAAAGCCCGCTGTATGCGATCCGTCCGGGCCATGTACTCCATACTGCCGTGATACCCAGCGGTTAGCCACGAAAGGTATGCATTTTTGGCTTGTTCAGTCGGTCCAGGATGTTGCGGATCCAGCGCGAGCACTGCCGTCGGCCCAAGACCGAGCCCCTTGACGATACGGGGTAGCTCGTCGTCGACGAGTGCTCGGTAGTCCACTTCTGAGCGCACCGGTCGATATGGTGTCATATTCCGTGGTCGTTTCCGCGACGTGCCGCTCGGTGACGCGGGAGCACGCTGCGTATGCTCTGTGCTGGTGGAGCGCTCCGGGTCCTGCACTGCGGCATAGACGCCCGTGGAGACAGGGTCTTTTGCAAGCGCTCCTTCCAACGATACGGTGGCGATGTGCTCGCACTTGTGCTGGTCCGCAGGGGCGTGCTCGCTTCCAGCCTCGTCGTGTCTACTCGCTACAAGCTGTCGTTTCGAACTGGGAAAACGAAGTGGCGGCACGCATGGAGCCAAGACGTCAAAGTCTCCGCGCCAGGGAAACCGTTTTTGTCCGCCGGCCCACAAAGACGCAGTATGCTTTACGGCACGTTCATGATCCCGCGTTTGCCAGTGAGCAGTAACCGGTGCTTTGTGCGTCCCGGTCACTGGAGACCGCAACCCAGTGCGTTGGCAACCTGGCCGTTTCTGCGGCCACGACAACAAACTTCGGTGTAGTCCTATGCACCAACGCAGACTGTTTCGATAGTGTTCGCTCATTGGAAGTGCAAGAAAAGCATCTGTGAGATTAATGCGCGCTTTTCGAGACGTAGCGTTACCGCAAGTACAAGCGCAACCAAACTGTACTCGCGTCAGCGCGTGTTCAATGAAACGCAGTTCTTTGCACTATCATGGGGCGTGCATATATCCTCTGAAGCCTCTCAGTCTTTTTTCGACGGGCCTCTTGGCATCGGCTTCAGTTTCTCCTTGAATACTTCGAGCTTCAGAGGCTACACTACAAAGACGGAACGCGTCAGCTCTGCGGGTCTGGTCGACAGCACTGCACATCGTCTGGTATTCATGGAGATGTTGAAGGATCGGTTTACGAACTCTTTGCGATTTGTTGCCGCTGGTGGAACTCACCGTTGCAAGGGTTGTGTAGAGCTCGCGCCTGCTGTGCTTCGACAGTCTCGTCTTCGTCCCGCTGGGCAAATACGTTTTCTCGACGATCTCCCCTCTTCTCCTTCTCCTTCTTCTTCGTCGCTTGCGCTTCTTCGCTCGATGGTCGGTGAGAAGAGGATTTTTCCGTTTCTCTTCCAGGCGGCTGGCGATGACGGCCCTCGTGTATCCCCGACTTTCATGTCCATTACTTTCACGTGGATTCCCTTATTTCTTCAAAATGAATGCATTTTTTATGCCGCTAGGTTGGGATGTTCCCGAAGAAGACCGGGGTTTGCGCAAGAAAGCTGACCTGTGCTCCCGGTTTGTCGCTGTGTGCAGAACGCTTCAGCGATTCCTCCAGTGCAGCAATCATTACGTTGCATGATAAAAAACACTCCCTTGCTGAGGTTGAATCACGTACCTTACGGAGTAATGAAAAGCAACTCGACCCCGATATCATCGGCAAAAGCCCTAACGCAAAGGGAATGGTAACATGCAACATTGTCCATTGGAAGCACGTCGCCAGACGTCAGGGAGAGGTCACCAGTGAATCGACCAGGTCGGTGCTGTTGTGTGCGCCTTCTCTAGGAGCGAACGTGATTCTGCCACCCGGGCCCACTCCAGATAAATCCGATGAGGATATCATCGCTCTCCTCGAGCTTGATCAGACGTACAATGAGCGCCCTGCTCCGCGAATACCCATATACGCGCCGCCCGTTTCACCCGAAGCAAGTCTCATCGACTGAAAAAACACACCAGCGTCACTCGGCTTCATATCGATAGCGACTCTCCATGAACGCTGTCGTTGCGATTTCAGTGGATGTTGGTCGTGCGTGAAGCTGGACTTTTCTGCGACGGTATCCCAGTGATTTCAGGACCACACGAACAAGCTGTTGAGAAACAGAGATGCCCGTGGCGGCCTCTATCGTCGCTTTTGCTTTCCGTAACGTAAACGAGGGGTCGTTTTCTACCATTTCCCGCAAGCGCGCTTTAAGAATATCGGTTTTAGGTGCAGAGCGCTTGTACTTCTTCCTTTCAGCGTTCCTCAACCATCTGAGTACCGTGGTATGACTAACCTGAAGGAGAGATGCAGTCTTCCTTGAACTTTTCAGTAAAGAATATATCCTCCAGGCAATTCTTCTACGATCTACAGGGTACATTCCATAGTGACTTTGTTCGCTTGCTACACACCACTGAGGTACTAGGAGAGGTGGAACAGAATCGACGTCGAGCCTGGGGTGCGCCCTCCAGAGCGAAAATGGCCCCGATGCGGATCGTTGTGCCGCGCGCCCCTAGAACGCGTCCGTTACGCGCTGCTGCTGAGCAAAGCGTACCTATCCCTCGGGGAAAGCACCGTTGCTTTGGATGCGTCGTCGCTCAGGTAACGGTGTTTAGCGTGGACGCAAGTCGCATATGCCAAGTGTCGTCCTTCTGGCTCATTCGTTACCCTGGTGACGAGAGCGACAGCGGTAACGCTCACATAGGAGGCAACCAACACGAGGCTTGTTGACAACTCATGCACATTGGCCTCCTATGCGACGCTGGTGTCCTGGCTGGGTAGCTATTCTCTTTTGTTTGTTGCTTGCATTTGTATCCGTTGAGTTGGCTGGAGCGCTGATTCTTGATCTAGAGCGCCAGGCGGTTCAAGTATCAGAGCTTTTCTCTCTCGATTCGTTCAATTTCAGTGCGTGTCCATGCAGTCTGCCGTTCGAGAGCCTCCGCTCGTACCTTGTGCTGAGCGAGGGTTCGTCTGCGTCTGCTGAAACGAGCTGGTCGCTTCTCAGCGATGGAACGTTACTATACGAGCCTGGGCCTGCGGGCAGTGGAAACGCAACATCGAACACGACGATCCTGGAGTCAACAGATTTCGAAGGTGCCCTTGCGCTGTTTGTTAACAGCACCGCTATAGCGCACTGGACCGACTACACCGTGACAGCCGCTGTTAACGCTTCGGCCAACAGTAGTACTGTGGGTATCGTTGCACGTGCACGGGATGTGAGCGATTTTTATCTGCTGCTTTGGACGGGTCCGAATCAGACACTGACTCTGGAAAGACTACGACCCGGCTTTCAGGGGCGTACGCTCGCGACATCGAATGCCACCAGTGTTCCGAGCCTGAACGCCAGCGACTCCTTCATCCTAACACTTACCGCCATTGGACGCGGATTCCAGGCGAGTCTGAACGGTTGGAGTCCATGGGGCACCCTTGTGGATACAGCTACAGACGCAATGCTCTCCGGAACCATAGGATTGTTTGCCTCCGGCGATAGCCCACTGCTTTTCCAGAACTGGACCGTAGACGGTACCGTGCAGGTTTCAGCGGCAACACCGGCTGCATCTCCGCAGAGCATCAATCCTGTGCCCTCAGTGGAACCGTCACCCGCATGGATCACCCCGGTGAACGAGACGCACGGCATTCGTCTCGCCTATACTCTCTATTTCCCAGCGATGAACCTGAGCGATTACGCTGGTGCTATAGATGTTGTGATTCGGTCGGCATTAGATACTCGCCTCGGCTTCCAAACGACGTGGCTTGTGGGCGTGCGAGCGGGCTCCGTCTACGCGTCCTACTACAGTCTCGTTACGGACTCGAGTCCGTACGCAAGCGCGAACGGTACAGCGCTCGCATCCGCTCGTTTGCAGTCGTATGTGTGTGGTGGTAGACTCACGTTCGATACCGGCATACTGGCGACTTGCCCCAGCGGGACGATAGACGTAGCAGAAGTTGCTCCTACAGCGGAACCAGCACCGTCGTCGTCGTCGTCCTCGCAGCAGCAGCAGCAGGGATCTTCATCCTCTAGCAGCAGCAGCAACGCTGGTGTCATCGGCGGTGTGGTTGCCAGCGTCGTCCTTGGTTTGGCAGCCGTACTCGGGGCGCTCTACTACGTCTACCGACGTCGTCAGCGGCAGCGAAACAATGCCAAACGGAGGCTTCAGAGAGCAGACGATGAAGAAACAGAGCTCGAAAAGCGAACGACCCTGTCCATCGCTGCGCTTTCCAGTGCCTGTGGCACCGTTGGCGGTGGCGGTGGTGGCAGGGCCCCCGACAAGCACTCCATACCACCGCAGCGTAGCACTGGTCCGAAACGTCCACCAGAGACGCCCGGCGTCTCACAGACCCTACGATCGACTCCCAGTCTGAGAGAGGCTCTGCGTACGCGCTTCGTTGGGGCCACGTTCGGGAGTATCCGCCCGCGACATGGCTGCTGGGAAACGCTCGTTTTGGATGCACGTTGCACACATATCCTCGCCGCTGTCTGCCGTTTATCGGATCTTGCTGACCACGGGATCACTGGCGTTGAGTCTCTCGAAGAAGCGGCACAGCTGAAGAACCTGCCGTCGCGAACGAACACCATCTTCCTGGTTACTGGGGACGATACCTCGCTCGCACAGGTCGCACAGGTGTGCACAGGGCTCTCACCGCGAGCCTCATCATCGACGCCAACACCAACGTCGACTCGACACCAACGCCGTTTCGACGTATTGCTCTTGGCTATCCGGTCGATAACGAGTCCGTTGCTCGATGTAGTCCGAACAAGTCTAGGCGGGATGCACGCCAGTTTGCAAGTTAGGGAGCTCCATGCCGACCTAGTCCCAATCGATGACTACGCGTTCTCTTTCGAGCTGCCGGAGCTTTTTGGAACGTTCTACGGTCGGAACACCGGACCATCCGGTAACAGGCCGGAGCAAGGCGACTCGAGTACCCAATGGAAGCGGGCATGCAAGCAACTGGGTGATCAGCTCGCCTCGGTATTGCAAATCCTCGGGCTTGAGCTGCCAAAGATTGAGATCCATACCACCCATATTGCCAGCAGCGTCGCCATGGGTATTGCGGACGCGCTTCGTGCGGCTATGAACGCGGAAACGTCCCGGTCTACCGCTGAAGCCGTCTACGTTACGGCTTCTGTACCAAGCGCTTGTACAGAAGCACCGTCAGACGAGCTGCGAGCAGCAGGTACTGGTACTTCTCGCAGCTGGTATCGTCGCCGCAGCGTCCGTCTCGTGCTCATTGATCGAGCGACGGACCCGCTGACACCACTGCGACATGATCTCGCGTACGATGCCTTCTTGCACGACATGTTCCCGGTTCCGGTCGATAGTCATCCAACGAGTATTGTGGTCAAGCCGCAGCGTAGTTTGTTCAAGACAACGTCGATCGGGAGCATACCGCTGACTTTGAATACGCCTGACGATCCAACGTGGCTGCGTTTGCGCTATCTCGATATCCACGAGGCAGCATCGAGTGCACATGTTGAACTGGACAGGTTTCTCATAGAGACTGGACACGCCAGTCAGTCGAGTCAGCGCGAGTTCGCGCTGGGCAGTGCTCGCTCCAGACCTCGAAACGAGGGGTCAGCCAACGCGACTCTCGGTGACAAGTCTGTAGTCGAATATCAGCGAGTGGTCGAACGACTCAGCTTCCACCTGGATCAGCTTGAAAAATGCACCGCCTTGTACCAGTCACGCTACATGGCGAGTATCGTACAACTCGAGGCGATTCTGGTGACAGGCAAGGATCCCCGGAGCGGCAAAAAAGTACGACGCGCAGAGCAGCAGCAACAAGTTGAGGCCCTGCTCCAACAGCCCAACGTTGAACCCTCCGCCAAGTTGCGTCTTATCCTCCTCTGGGTAGCGTGCCGCGGTGCAGACGCGAACCTGCTGGTACGCTGGATGGCCAAAGCCCAGATCGACGACCGCGGTCGAGCCAGCCTTCGTGCCTTTATCGAGTGCCTGCGGGCAGAGCGTCACAGTGCAGAACCAATCAAAAGACAGCGACGAGCTCGTGATGGTGCACCGCTGTTGCTCGAGATTCTCGGTCGCTGTGCAGCCGCAGGAAACACATCTGAAAACCCAGTGTCGCCTTCGATCGACTCGAGTCCAGGAGCAGACGCTACCTCGACGAGCACGTCGACGGCAGCCCGTGCCTTCATGTCGACGACAGCGGCGCCCTCAACCACACACACCAGAACGCAACGGTACCAAGAATATCTCCCGTCTGGACTGCAAATGAGGACGCCTCCAGTACGCAGCGGACAGCCGAGCCTATTACAGTCGATAGGTAGCGTCCTTGAGCAGGATGCGCTGCTCCCGACAGGCGCCCATGTCTCTCAGTCCGCTATGGAGATTCGTTCGGCTTCGAGCGAACATGATGCATGCCGCAACTGCGCTGCTTCGTCGACGAGTGCGTTGGTGGAAGCACGCCCCGTGAGCACCCAGTCGAGTGCACCATCCCAGGATGTGCTGATGATCTTTTTTATTGGCGGCCTTACGCGCACAGAGTGTCGGATAGCGGCTACGTTCGCACGGCAGATGCCGAACCTCGACGTCTACATAGGCGGTACGCATCTCCTGACGCCGAGTCTCTTCCTCGACAACTTGGCTGACCTCGTTCACAAGTCCAAAGTCGCCGAGTCCATTTGAGGTCATACGCGACTTTGTCATCGCGTTCACGATACGGATGTGTCTGGCGGTATGGGGTACCCCTGGACAAACGCTGATGCGATGCTCGGTATCGAGCATACCCCAGGGTGAGCAGGTCGCACTCGTTCGTTGATTGTCTACGCGAGCCTTGTTCTTCTGTAAACGTGCTGCAGCTTGTGGACCGCGCGCTGCATCCAAGTTCCGTCGACCCGGTTCAGGAGAAATCTGCAGTGCCAGCATCCAGTTGGCCTATGCTGGGATGACGGGGCGCTTCGAACAGTGCAAATCACCTGGTTTCAGCACGGAAAACGCAACGCGAACGTACTCACTGGCATTGCTACCGTCGCAACGGTACAGTATCCCATGCTGTAAGGGAGTTCTGCTGCATGAACGTGGAGCCTAGGTGAGCGCTATCTCCGGCGAGCAGCTGAAAGCGGCGTCTGCTTCTCGACGCTTTTGGCTCCTGACGGCGCTGTTGGCGGGCATGACGCACCCTGCTTCGTGAACTTGCAGTTTGGTCGTCGTGCCTGCGCTCAGCGGCATATGCCGACGACAACAAGCTCCCAACTGCCGACGAGACGCTCCCGCATAACGATATGGAACGGTGCAGCGTCGCTCCGACGAGCGGCTTTCATTTCAAAAATGCAGCAATTGTCGGCAAATCACGTCGTGCTGTCGCCGTTCGAGTTTGATCGTCCGTTGACGAACCAGATACATTCGTCCATCCGAAGCGTCTGATCTGCGCATGGTACAGAACATTTGGACAAAACGCTACTTTCTCGCCATACTGCATCAGCCAGCGCCTCTCCCGAATCATCCGTTGCGGTATGCGTTGGCTCGATAGGGCGCCGTTCTGTCAGCGGATACTCGTCAAGGCTCTGTAGGGCAGTGCTGTCTGCGCAGCATGACCCCAGTGACGCTGGATGTGCTGGTGGTGAAGGTGCAGCGACCGTTCGAGACCGGCTTGATGCCAAGCAAGCGTCTGAATCGATCCAGTCGCTGCTGCCGGAAATAGCATCATTTTCAAAACCGCACGACGGGATCGCACCGCTTGAAGCGCTGAGATCCACAGCCTTCTCTCTGGAAGCGCCCACGCATTCTGGAACGTTTCGTTGAACTGTTCGATCCTATTCCAACAAACATCGTAGCACGAGGGGATTTCGCTTTGGAGCCAACGTTTCTACCTACGATCATCGTGGCAGTGCAATGCGGATTGCGTTGAGTGATCGATGCATCTAGATGTGCTTGTATGCAGGCGCACTTACGTTGATATCTACGATCACCGTGGCAGTGCAATGCGGATTGCGTTGAGTGATCGATGCATCTAGATGTGTTTTTGTACACCGGCGTAAGTACGTACAATTATAGAACCGCCGATCACGACGCGTCCGAGTCGCTACACGAATGACGTAGCTGCTGCGTGCTGGAAACATGCAATAGCCCCCGCTGAATCTCCAAAGCTCACGTAGAGAGAGCGAGGTATCCAAATGCTTTCTCTTTATGGTAACGTTTGAGGCAGATGCTTGCTTGGAATTCGCCCAGACAAGTAAAGGAATGTAGAAGCTTTCAAAACCGAAGGCTGCAATGCCAATGAATTTGCTGGACGGCATAGCCATCATCATTATCATGATCATCATGATCGTCATTGCACGTGAGCGACAACAGCCGTTTTTCCCGCCGTGACGTCGCCTGCGGCCGCAGACACGCATCGCAGCAAATTCGTTTTTCCCGCAACCTGCACACCTGACAATAGACTCTGAAAACTTCTATCCATGTCCCAACAGACTTTAAACTCAAGCTTAAGCGTACGATCCGCGAAGGAGTTTTTTGAGACGGTTAGTAAGAGTGCGAATTCTTCAATCGAACAAAGCGTCAATGATTCTCTCGATACTTCGTCCGGGACGGTTCGGGAGAAAATCGCTCACTACACAGCACTCCACGAGAAACATAATGGACAGAACTTGAACGAAAGCGACGGTGACGTGTCGGCCAAAGTCCGGGCTTATGAGCTCAGGTTGAAGGGCGTCGCTCCTGGAAAGAAGGAGACTCCAAGTTCGTCTCGGGACGGCGCCGAGAACGCCCAGCGTCGTGCCGGTGCGCGTACGCCACACACTGGTGCCAGTACGGCGCCTGTGCGGCAAGCACCCCCTCCGACGACAGCAACGGGGACAAGAACAACAGCAATAACAACAACACCGGGATCGATGGCGATTTCTCCAGACTTGTCGCCCACGGGAGATCCACCAAAGCCAACTCCGAGCAAGAGGCGGGATCTGGTGCGCCTCCCCGGAGACTGACGCTGGCGCGGCGGGTACTTCACTCATCAGCGATGTTGCGGCAGTGGCGATTCACGACGCTCGTTTGAACTCGAATGGAACGAGAGTCATCTTTTGCCCACGCACAAGCAACCCGGACTCGGTATGACTGAAGTTGCCTCGTTTACCGTACCGAATCGTTGCCCGTCGTCTGGTTGGCCGGCGCATTTGTTGTCCAGGATACGCGTCTGCCTGCTGCTGCACAGCGGACGACGAGCGCGTGTAGCACGAAACGCTCGCGCTACCCATGCAACCAATACGAATTGCTCATATAGGCATCGACCCTGACCAGGGAAAGGAGGATTGTTGCATACGCTCGCCAGAAAGCGTTATGGAGTCGTCAGCAATGCCCGTTCCTGGTCCAGCGCCAGACATCCGCCACGCCCTCTATAGCACGTACTCACGCGAAATGCAAAATCGCACCGTCACACGGTGGTCTCGCATGCACCAAAGTGGTACAAGTGCTGGCGTTTCTGGCATGCTTGCAAGTTGTCCAAGCGTAAAGCTGCCTGAGACACCACGCAAGCGCTGTGCATTACCCGTCGCAAGCCAACCAAGCAGCCATTCGCACCGATGAAGCTGCAAACAAAACCATCGAATCAAGAAACACTTTTCAAGGAGCGCAGCACGTTATACATGGTACCCGCGCATCGCCAAGCATGCAGTGCGCTGCGTCCTAGTCCCGGGCGCTCTTCATCGCTGCGTTGTTGCCTCAGCGCGAAGCCGCGGTGACTCGAACCGAGAGAAAACCAGAAAAACAGTGTGCTGCATGAACGCGGCACAGGTGAAGAGCGCTAACCAGCTAAAACCCAGGGGAAACGAGAAAAAGTAAATATGAAATGCTAACAAGTACGCTGCAAACGCCCGCGGAAGGATGTAGATCGAGAGGCCGCTCCGCCAGCCCAACATGACCGTCACCTCCGCAATCCATGCGACAACGAGCACGCAAAACGCAAGCAGCTGATTATCGAAGAACTCAAAAAGAAAGAAAAGAATACCTGTAATAATCGGAACCAGCACCAGCGCATGAATCGAACTGCTAAACAGCGCTCCGGCATATGGCGTGCGATTCCGAGCATTCTGGATCTCCAGTGCTAACTTCATGATCCTTGACTGCACTTCCCGTAACGCAAACGCGATCAGTGCACCTATGGTGAACATCACATATGCTGACGTTAGTAACACGCCCGTTTTCAACAGAAAGACATCGGTAAAGTAAGCGGAGCGCGCGTATAGTTCCCCGATAAATACCCGACCGATGTTATAGATATCACCGCTCTGCACGTTGAGCACGTACCCATCCGTGCCGAGCGACCGCTGACCACTACTGTGGCCGTGTCGGAGGCCATACTGCAGCAGATACGCAAAAGCGTTCAGAACGACGGTTTCACTACCGACAATGTACTTGAGAATACCGCGCATGAATGGTGACGCACCATAGCACGTATCTTTCGTCGTCAGCTCCAGATGCAACTCGGAGATGTTGTGGCTTCGTCTGGCCTGTTCACTTAGTAGCAAAAATCCCTTTTCTGTAGCGAACTGGTACCGTTGCGGACGAGGCAACAACCGCTCCCACAGTGGCTGCAGGCCAGACCAGGTGTTGTGAAAGTGTTGCAGCGGGAGTGGCGTCGGCACTACTTGTACTTGGACGAGGTCGTAGCGGCGCAGGAGCAGAGCCGGATCGTGTCGTGCTTCCGGGTGGAACTGAGCCATTTGCTCCAATAGGGTCGGGGCACAGCCCGCTCGATTCACATATGTCAGGTGCAAGTTGGTCAAGAGGCCGAGGAAAAGCAGCGCATTCAAGAAACTGGCGAGTTCGAGTTTCTTCCCTCCGTGCGATAAGAGTCGACGAGCGATGGTGAACCACGAGAGACGCTGCGAGCGCGGGCGACTCGGTTCTGTGACAGGGGCTCCTTCAGACCCTGAGGTGCTCGGCTGAGGCGATGACGCAGCAGTAGCAGCAGTAGCAGCAGTAGCGGCAGTAGCAGCAGTAGCGGCAGTAGCGGCAGTAGCGGCAGTAGCGGCAGTAGCAGCAGTAGCGGCAGTAGCGGCAGTAGCGGCAGTAGCAGCAGTAGCAGCAGTAGCGGCAGTAGCGGCAGTAGCAGCAGTAGCAGTAACAGTCGTAGTCGTAGAAGGTGGACGAGCAGGGGCGCCAGCAACACGAACAACACCTACTGCAGTGCCCAGCGCGCTTCTTGTCGAGGTCTCCGCGTTACCCGAGTCGTTGCTTCGAGACCCCGTAGGTGTCAAGGTAGCAGAAAGCAGTGCGGTGCAGCCAGCCGCTCCGGAAGGCGTTCGAGGTACCTCCGGAGCGGAACTCGACTCAGCGGCGGTCGAAGAAAGCTCTCCACTGGCCCGCAAGACGTACCCTGAATGCGTCGCCTCGCGCAAACTAGCCTCGACGACATCACGCTCTTGCGCAGACACCACAGGCATACCTCCGCTTGGAAACGTACCTCGCTCTGCTTTGCCGGTCTTCCGTCAGACGAACCCCAGGTCGCTTGTAGGAAACGTGCTCGCACAGAGCGCACTGGGAACAGCGGCGGAGACGTTGTGAAGCACCCGCGCTGCTGCTCGATGCCGAAACGCACCAGTGTGGCGTTTCGAACACCAGCCTTCGCTCCGACAACAACTGGCACTGGAAACGTTTATGTCCGAGGATGAGACGTCCTTGGAAACGCTAGAGGAGCGAGTTTCCAGAGCAGTGCTCTCATTTAGCCGATGGCAGCGGGAGCACCGCAACTATTTCGACGCAGACTCGGGAGCGTGGCTTGTCTGCGCAGCGTCCTCATCGTGCGATGAAGCCGCTTCAGAGGGTAAGCGACTTTGTATGGAGGCAACGAGCCTTGAACGTGAGACTGCGCGTACAGCCGTTCGCTTCATAGAGCTATTGGAAGGTGCTAAAGGGCTCGTTCGAAATGGGAACCAATGGTTCGCGCTCTTTGCGTGTTGGCGCCGACTGAAGCACGCGTGCAGGTACCGCGATCAACTAGAGGCGCCTCTTGCAACCCCACTAAAACAGTTCGTTGGCGCAGTCATGCGACAGATAGACGAGTGTCCGCTGGTGATTGCCGCTCTAGGTGCAGCAGAGCCACTGCCTGCCGGCTTGACTGGCGTGAGTGCGCTCTACCAGCTTCATCCACATCGACTTTGGATCCGAGTCGCGCACCTGGTGAAACGCATTCAAGCAACAATGAGCGAGAGCGCAGAGCGTTTGGAGCCTGGCGTTGGTGCCCTCCGACGTACCCGAAGACGCTGGGTCTACGCAGAGACGCTGCATCAGCGGGCGTTGGAAGCGCTGCGTCAGCTGTTTTCGCTGCTTCAGGATCGAGCGGAAACCATTGCGCACTTCTATCGACCAACGTATTCGAGTGGGATAGAGATTGACGATGAGCAAACCTTTTCGCAATGGCTAACCAATGAGGAGAAACTCCGAGACGAAGCGACCAGGGCGGCAGCGTTCCTCTGGGCGCTTTCCGGCGACGATGCTTTGTACGCGTTCATGAACAGACAAGACGATGCAGCATCTGGTGCGTTTACATTGCACTGGCTCCATCATGTCGAGTAAAGACGTTATGAAAGCCCATGTTGAGCAGGAATGTTGATAATGATGAGCAAGACCTCCTCATGGATGCATGCATCGCTGTCGCAGTTACGACTGGATTGACTGGTGCTGATGCCTCCGAACTCGCCTCTCGTACATTCGTTTCATAGCTTTTCATAGTCTTGTCTTGGTGTCGATGTGTGTCTGTTGCGCATATGAACGAAAAAGCTCTGCTGCAACACCGTTGTGGAGCTTGCTCTAACCAGAATCAAGTTCTTTTTTGAGGTCTGCGACAGCATGCGCTCTGACAACGTCACATGCGTTGTCATTGTTGCCGAGAATCACCGCACATCCGGAGTATCCGTGTTTCGATGCATCGCTCGTACACTATGAAAACGCGCATCGTCGTTCATGATGACCTTGTTTATCGTATTTCAACCCAGATTCGTTTCACGGCTGCTGGGGTGTGTAGCAAGCGAACAAAGTCACTATGGAATGTACCCTGTAGATCGTAGAAGAATTGCCTGGAGGATATATTCTTTACTGAAAAGTTCAAGGAAGACTGCATCTCTCCTTCAG
>Ga0080006_1195981_pt1 | contig 19900 bp, 17 predicted proteins | sample RS3BMetagenome_FD_69209 | JGI IMG/M metagenome (GOLD analysis project Ga0080006, IMG submission 69209) | Ferric oxide microbial mat and aquatic microbial communities from Rainbow Spring, Yellowstone National Park, USA - RS3B (SPADES... ... | reverse complement strand
GCTGAATCTGGTGGAAACGCTCTTTGGCAAGATGTCGCGCACGTTCCTGCGACAAATCCGGGTTGGTTCCAAGGCGGAACTCAAAACGCGGATTCTTCAGGGGATTGCCGAGATCAACGCATCCCCCGTAGTCCATCGCTGGAAAAAATTTGATATTTCGCTTCCGTGATGTGTAAACGTTTTAGTGAAACGATGTACTAGATCCCGCGCGCGGATACGCGGTCGTACGGGCGGTTGTACGGCGCGGACGTGGGGATGTCTTCCTTGGTCGGTCACTGGGGGCGAAGCCACCTCCTGTTCCCAAAGGAGCGACCGCGATTGTGTTCGCTGGGTGCGACGTCGTCGTTGATCGGGCTCATCTTTCACGGAGAGACGGTGCATGGTTCCCCGCTAGCTACCGAATGTCGATCTCGCGGCTCACAACGAAGGGGATCCGTCAGCACTCAAGGCAGTACGTGACTGTAAAAAGCGTTCGCTTTTCGTGCGCGCCGAAGGCCGTAACCTTTGTACCGAAGATTCCAGAGGGATCATCGGTGGTCGATATGGATGATCCGGCGATACAGTACGAGTGGCACAACGGCAAAGTTATCCCGGCCTATGACAAAGCTGGGATAAAAAAAATCAACCGCGACATTGACGAGTTTCGGCGGGAGGGGGCGGCGTATTTTACCGCACCCATTGCGGCCAGCGTTACTCCGACCCCGACGGTGGGCGTCCCCCGCACCGTGGCGGCGGCCAACCCACCTGTTGGCGACCCTGTGGCGGCGTCATCGAGCCTCTGGGGGTGGTGCATTGCCGCGGCGGTGTCGATGGTCGCCGCGACAATGTGCGTACTGTTTATGCGGAAGAATAATCCCCATGTTTAGGTGACTGTATGAGGGAATATTCGCGCGTTCGGCTTTGCTCGGCCGTCACAATCGCCCTGATGGCGGTAACTTGCGGAGTTGGTTCCACCGCAAATGCCGTCCAAAGACCCGCTGCCGTTGCGGCCACGCCCGGCCAATATTGCGGTGTGTATTGCGTGTACGGTGCCTGCCGAGCGCTGGGGCAGCGGACCGGATTTCGCGGTTTTCTGCGGTCCCGCTATGTCGGCTCAACCAAGGGAAGCAGTTTTGCGGAATTGGTTGGGGCCATCCACGACCGGGGACTTGCTGCCACTTTGGTTCGTCGGCTGAACCTGTCCACGCTTGTCCATTGCCCATGGCCGGTGATACTGCACGTCCGATCAGATGTCGAGCAGGCCACACCCAATCACTTCGTGCTGTATCTCGGCGTGGTTCATGGGAAGGCGATCGTGATGGACCCGCCGGCAGCGCCGCAACCGGAGTCTTTCCGACGGATTGCCGCCGTATGGGATGGGAAGGGGATTATTGTCTCAACACAGGTGATGTCGTTGGCGGGAATCTTTGGCCTTGCTTACGGGCGTTTTCTGGCCCTGCTTGCAGTGCTGGTTTCATTGGTCATCATCGCGCACAAGTTGCGCCGAGGTGGGCGGCTGCAGGCAGTCTTCCGCGGCAGCGCTGGCCCTGCAGCTGTACAGGCGCTGGGGATCGTAATTCTCGCGGCACTGATGGGCGTGGTGCAGAACGTCGCGGGCCGGGCCGGCCTTCTGGCACCAAGCACAGAATCGCGGCAACTGCTGCGGATATATAACACCCGAGACTTGCCGCACATCGGGTTTGCCGCCGCCAAGGCATTGGTCGCTCAAGGTGCGGTGGTCATAGATGCGAGATTACCAAGTGATTATCGGAACGGGCATATTCCCGGTGCTATTAACATTCCTCCCGGAACAGCGCCGCAATCGCGAGCCGAGCTTTTAGCCGGTGTGGGGAAATCTTCGCCCATCATGGTGTACTGCGAGAGCAGCGGCTGTCCTCTGGCCGCAATGCTGGCCAATCGGCTGGAAATTGACGGCTACTCAAGGGTTTGCGTATTCACGGGCGGCTGGCGGCGGTGGAAGGCTGGCGTAGCGGTGCCAGCTTCTGTAAAAAAGGGGAACGCACAGAAGGGAAGGGCCGAGCCATGATGTCGCTGCGTAAATACGGCGTATGGTTGGAGACTGGGGCGGCAGTTTTGCTGGGGCTGGTGTTTCTGGCCAGCGGCCTGGGCAAGGCGGCGTACCCATATCAATTCCTCCGCGCAGTGGAGGCGTACCGGTTGATCAGTACGCACACGGCGCTCTACGTGGCGCTGATACTTCCGTCGGTGGAGCTACTGGTTGGCTTGTGTCTGCTTAGCGGCGTTGTACGGGGTGGCGCGTTTTTGTGCGCGGCGGGGATGGGTGGCCTGTTTGTGTTTGTGAACGCGTCAGTGATCCTCCGCAATATGGTTATTCCATGCGGTTGCTTTGGCGGTGGTGCCAATGGCGAGACCGTCGGAGTCTGGACGCTGTTGCGTGCCATCGCCGTCTTGCTGACAGCGGCGGTTGGATTCGCTGCTGCAATGGCATCACAGGGCGCGGGCCAGCGGGGCGAACATGCCAACGCTGTGGAAGTCCGGCGTGGGCATGAGGCCGCGGGCGGCCAATCTTAGGCAGGGCAGCTTATAGACTCTGATGACGGCCGCGTATTTTGGAGAATTTACCATGCAATTCTTATTGAAACGAATGTTCGCTTTTGCCGCCGCGCCAGCGCTCATGGCGTCCCTGCCTTTCGCTGCATTTGCCGCTGGGCCGAACTTGCAATCGACGTACAACCGCATCGGCACGAAACTGGCCTCATCCAAACCCGCCGATTCTGCCAAGGCCATCGCCGCGATTAATGGTCTGATTTCAAAGGATGCCTACGAGTGCCGGCTCATGCTGCGCAACCGCTGGATTCCCGTGCTCATGGCACGCAAGCAGTTTCAGGCGGCCGCGGATATGGCGCAACTGGAGATTCTCAATAGCCCGGATTCCACCAATAATGTCAATATCCTCCAGGCTCTGCGCGTGCAGGCATTATTGGCTGCGGGAAAAGACAATCGGGCTTTAGCCGCCGCCAAGAGTTTGTTTAATGTTGCCACCATGCAGAATACCGCCAATGCCATCATGCTGGTGGCGCGATGCCTTGCGGCGAGTTCGGCTGCCGGCCCGCAGCAGGTTGCGTTATTTCGGCAGCAGCAGGAGGCCGGGGCAAAGCTTCCGGCGGGGAACGGCACGCCGGTAACCTGCGCGGTGTTGGCGAATATTGAGGTTCATGCAACAGCATACTTGGCGGCCGCGCGGAAGCAGCCAAACCAACGCATAGAGGATTTGGTGGGCAAAGGAAATCTGATGTTGTTGGCCGATAAACCAAAGCAGGCCCGAATCGACTTTGATCAGGCGTACAGCATGGCATGGAACAACCAATGGCTGGCAGCGGTAAGCGAACGCATCGCCGCGAGCATCAAGGCCCAAGATGGAACCGTTGGCCGGGCCAACGCATGGGTGCTGTCAATCAGGCCGGATGCAATGACCAATAACCACTGATCACGGACCACAAAATTGAACCGCAAAGGGGACATCTCATGCAGCCATCCGTCAGAGTTCTCGTGGGGATCTTGGCTCTTACCCCAATACCGCTTACCGTATCAGTGAATCCTGCCGCCGCTGCAAAGCGGCTCCAGCCCTGGCAGGTGCAGGCGCTGGCTTTGGCGAAGCAAATTGGCAACTCGGATACGCAGGCCACCGCAATTGCCGCAATCCGCAAAGAACTGCACACGGATCCGCACCACACGGTCGGGCCATTGTTTATGTATTGGCTTAATCCGGAGTTTAGCCACGAGAATTTCATTTCCAGAAGAGAAAACCCTTGATGGTGTTGTATTTGATGAGCCCTGGGGTGGTTTTTCGGCGGAAAAGTGTACCCATGTAAAAAACACAAATTTCCTTGATTTTCGAGGGGTCTTGTTCCAGTGCCAAGAAGTTGAAAATTGATATAAATCGTTATTACATAATGAGTTATGTATTTTTCTTTCCAAAACTCCGGCTTAATCCGTTGATGCAACAGCATCGGTACAAGCTGGTGGAATCATTGGCCATGCAAGGCGTTCTGGGGGATCCGGGCAATACTTTTGCCGTGGATCGGCTGATGTTGTTTCGCATTCAGGCGTTGCTGGATGCGGGCCACAATCGCCAAGCTTTACGCAATACCAAGAGTTTGTTTAATGTCTGCACGCTGTACCACACGAAAATTGTCCTGTCGCTGCTGCAGCAATGCCTCGACAAGGTTTATGCCCACCATCCGGCGATTCTCCGGCGCTTTATTTCCCAGCAGATTGCCGGGGCTAAAATGCCCGTCGCCGATGAACCCATTTCCCGCTGCGGGATTATGGCTGCCATTACTATTAACGCCAAAGCGTATGAGGCTCGATTGGCGCAACTTAAAGGCTCGGATCGCCGCACACTTTCCGCCAAGGCCAATTTATTGCTTCTGGCCGATCATCCACGTGCCGCGCTGAAAGACCTTCGCCAAGTCGCGGCAATGGCGGGAAGCCAGCAGGAATTTGTCGCCGATGAAAGCGACGTTTGCCGTGCGATCAAAGCAGAAGACGGCACGATAGGCCGGGCCAACGCCCATTTATTGCAGACGCTGCGAGGCAAAAACCATCCGTTCTGACAGCCGGCCTTATCGCGGTGGCTGTCACATTTCTCGTATCCGTTAACGGCGGTCCCGGGGGCAATCGCACGGATGCCAAGGCAGCGGTTACGGGTTGTGAGTTAGGAGGTACGAACTAAGAATTTGGACAGCAAAATGGTAGCGGCAGCACTTCCAGAAAATGCGAAATGCCAGACGCTGAATGTTCGATGGCCAATCCCAATTTCCTGGGAAGGGCCAGAAATCAAGTTGGCGAAAGGCGGCCATTACTGGGACAGGCTACTGGCCGTCAGATAAGCCCTTGAGCCACGGCCATCATCCGCATTAAAACCGGTTCACATGCGGGGTCAATTTTCCGGGCCTGACGCAAAATAGACAGCTCCGCCCAACCGCCGGCCGATTCGCTGTGTCGCGCCAGCCAGTTCAACGCTAACGCCTCAAAAGTTAATAAAAGCGTTTCGCGCGCCTGCGCATGGCGCGGATTACCCGGATGATAGACGCCTGGCATTGGAAGTATGGCCACGCGTGTATCAGGCTGGGCCGGCGCGATAAACTTTTCGGCATCGCGTGTCCACAATACCGCAATACCTTTAGGCCGTGGTTGTGGGGCATGGAGGTTTTTGCGCCAATGAGTGGTGATTTGCCAATGCTGCCGTTGTTCCACGATGCGCAGCGATTCCACCGGCACATCGGTGGGCATGGATAGGGCGGGGGCATGATTCATGCCGGCTGCTTGAATGTCCAGCCACACGCCGCCGACCTTGAACACCTCCCGCAGGGCCGCACGATGATCTTGGGTGTTCGCAGGCGTCATGGCGATGATGCCGTCGCAGCAGAATTGCCGAATTTGGCGGGCCGCCTCCAGCAGTGGCAGATATATCCGTGCCAGCAAGGCGGCATCGCGCTTACGGAACGCCTGTCGCTCGGCAGCCTCCAATTCCCTTCGCGCTGCAACATACCGTCCCGCCGCCAGCAGTCCCTGTCCGGAATCCCACAGCCGCTGCGCAAAATCCGCAGGCTGGTTCGCAATGTGTAAATGTTTATCCGTGTCGTTGTTCATAATTGTCGATCATGTTTGAAACCTTTGTATCTGTCAAAGCGCAGGTTATGCCCAAGCCAGGAACAGCTTGATCGGGTGCCTGATACGCCTGCCTTGAGCATACATTACTATTATTGACTCGCAGTACCACTTGCGGTGCGCATGCGTTGGCGGCGATCGCTTAAGGCTTGCCGAGCGGTCGCATAAAGTTGCTGCTGTTGCTGACGGATCAACATTTTTATGTCATAGTCACTTAGGCCATATTTTTGGCCAACGGTTGCAATTAACCGCTGTTCCGTGGGTGATAATTCGCCGTCCATTACCGCGGCGGCCACCATGGCTCCCAGCCAGCGATGAATTTCTTCGGGCGTTTTGGGTTCTGTGATTTGCAATTCACCGCGCCGGGCTGCATCCATCATGCGATGCAATTGCTCATCGGTCACGCCGCGACGATCTGCTGTATGGCGCAACATGCGTTCTTCACCGCCGTCAATATTGCCATTGTCCACCACCGATTTGACCATCCACGCCAGCAGCCCACTGGGCGGCGGCGGTGAGACATTAAGCATTGCCGCAACCTGTTGCCGTGTTTGCGCGGGATCAGAAATCAGGTCATTACTTTGCGCCAACTCCAGTAGTAAATCCTGTGCCGCCTGACCAGATACCGGCAGCATATCCAGAAGAATCCAGTCGCTGGAACCATCATTAAGCACCGTGCCGCAGAAGCTGCACGCATTGGAGGTATCATCCATAATCGGAGCGCCGCAATTCGGGCAATGGGCGGAGGATATGCCCTTATCCGGATCGGTCTTGGCGTTAACTTGACGCTCCAGCACCATCAAATGCTGCGCCATATTGCTTTGCGGGGTTTTCTGCGCTTTTCCGGACGCATCTGTCTGATACCGCCGACTCGACCATCGCACTTCCACCAGGGCCTTATTCATCGGAGCACCTGCGATAATTCCCATGGTCTGCACCGCACCCACGGCACAATCACCCCAGAACGCGCGCAGGCCATTGGCTTGCGGCGCCAGCAGGGGGCTGTAGCTTTGGATAAATGGCGCTGCGGAAACTTTCTGTAATGGGTCCACTTTTCCCAGTCTGTCCGCCAGGACCTTTCGCCAGAATATCACCGAAACGCGATCTTCCAATCCAGCGAGCGTGAAATCCGGATCACGGGTTTGCAATGCCGTTACGCCGGGCGTATCACGCGATGTTTCCGGTTCCCACTGAGAATCCTGGGTTATTTCCGCCAGCACCCAGTCGTATTGGCCGCTGCGTAACAAGGCGTGGCAGCTCTGGCATTGGGCACCGGCATTAAGTTCAATTGCGGCACCGCAGTTCGGGCAATTTCCTTCAATCAGACCGGCACCGTTGGGGGTTTTTGCACCCCGGCGGCGCAAAAAAGTCCAATATTCCGTGAATTCTTCCGCTTCGCCCGATCCGGATATCACTCTGCCATCCAGTGTGGAAAGAGTTTGATCCACTGCGGAGGCGGTAATTCGGACTGTTGCGGAATCAAATACATTGTCATGTATCAATTGCACCATCTGTACTTGCTGCACGGTAATATTTTTCATTCGATCACGCACAGAATCCAGTTTCTGCTCTGTGAATTGCAGGCCGAATCGTTCATGTGTGCCATCGGAAATAAACGGGCGAATGGTTTGCAGGTTCTGGGCACACCACGCATCCTGAATTTTTAGGAAAGCAGTGTTCACGCGGCCATAAAATTTTTGCAGGTCAAAGGCCGGATCAGATTGTTGCAACTCAAGCACTGCCGCCGCTTCGGCGTTTTCATCCACGGCCACAAGGCCGGCCTGCGTGCGCTGGTCGCGGACATAACCGGCAACGGAGGTGTGTGTTTTATAATATAAAATCCCGGCCACAATCAGCACCGGAATGCCAATAACCGGATGTTCGAGCACGAGATATTCCACAATCCACCAGATAATAATTCCCCCCCCTCCGCCTCCGCCACCCCCTCCGTTGTCACCTCCGCCGAAGCCACCGCCACCGAATCCTTCGCCGCCACCCGCGCGGCCATGTGCCATGGTCAAAGCGAAAAGGAAAGGCACCCCCAGTGCGAGCACCGGAAGCAGTTTCAAAACGATGGCGTAAATACGTTTCATGACTGGGAATTGTAATCGATTTTCTGGTTTTCACCCTTGTTTACTCGGATCGCAATATTTGAACCAATTCCTGATCCGGTAAATTTCCGGGCGGCGGTAATAATCTGCCAATTGTTTGCACTTCAGAAGGAAAAAAAAGCCCAAGCAGTGTTAACCGCTTGGGCGTTGTCCAAAGGATATTGTATCTGGTGGAGGGAGAAATTATTTTGCGGCCTGATAAATTTCCGCAACCTTGGGCCAGTTGACGACTTCCCACCAGTTGGTGATGTATTCAGGCCGACGGTTCTGATATTTCAGATAGTATGCATGTTCCCAAACATCCAGCCCGAGAATCGGCTTGCCGCTCAAGCCGCAAACGGCCTCACCCATCAGCGGATTATCCTGATTGGCGGTTGAACCTATGGCCAGTTTGCCATCTTTCAGCACCAGCCATGCCCATCCAGAGCCAAAGCGTTTGGTGGCGGCTTCTCCAAAACGTGTTTTGAAATCAGCAAAGGAGCCAAAAGTTGATTTGATTGCCGCCGCCAAGTCTCCGGTCGGCTCACCGCCGCCGCCCTTGCCCTTCGGTGCCATAATCTGCCAGAACATGGTGTGATTGGCATTACCGCCACCGTTGTTGCGCACAGCTACCCGGATATCCTCGGGGACGGACGAGAGATCGCCAATGAGGGCTTCAAGGCTTTTAGTCTCCAAAGCGGCCTTTCCGGCAATTGCATTGTTGAGATTGGTAACATACGCCCCATGATGCTTGCCATGGTGAATCTGCATGGTTTGCGTATCGATAACTGGTTCCAATGCGCTGAAGTCATACGGTAAAGATGGAAGTTGAAAAGCCATGATGGTACTCCTAAAAACATATTGCCCAATGTGCGAGCCACCCACGGGCCGCAACGATGTTACTTGTAGTTATTGTAGCACACTTCCGCGAGGGTCAAATCGCCGGGCGGAAAAATCCTTATTGCGATATTGAGTAATTCACCTGCTTATCACCCGATACCACCTGCACACTGGCCTTTCCACCTTCATGCACAGTGACGCTCTTTAACCAGACGCGCATTTGCGCCGCCGAATGCGTCCAGATCAGAATGTCATATTGCCCAGGCCCCAGTTTAATGGGCTTATTGAGTTGGCCTTGCGCATTGAGCATTCTCGCCGCGACACGCTGACCGGCCAGCAGCGGCTTGATGGTACTGCGGAAGTAACTGCGCATGCGGGTCAGCGAAGTATTGGTATTTGTGCCCACCTGAGACGCAAATAATACCGGTAATATCTGCGACCATGGGGCATCATGGTGCAGCCGCAAATTCAAAGCATTTTGATGATACATCTGCACCATGCTGGTATTGGGATTTCCACTGATATTTGCCGACGACCAGGGCGGCTTGCCGGCTGCAATGGCACGGCGAATTCGTCCGAGTCTGGCCGATGCGGCCTGCATTGCGAAGCGCACAGCGGCCATTCGCGTGCCGGCTGGAATAATCCACATATTGACAGGGGCTGATGAAAGTTTCTTGGCGATCAACTGCACCGTCAGAGAAGAATTATTGTAAGGTAGTTGCGGATAAGCCGACGCCCGCAGGGGTTCAAGTTTCTCAGTGGACATGTTTGCGAGGTCCACACTGGCTGTCTGTTTCATATGCAATACCAAGGGGTGGTCGTTGGAGGGGATAAGGAATATCCAGTCTTGTATCACGCGCCGATGGCCATGTACCGTTCGGTAGTCATCGACCATGGCATTGTTAAGCTTCACGGGCGTATATTGGCGGCCATCCTTAAGATATCCGCTGGGGAAATACATTCCGCCACCCGTGGTGACCAATTGCACTTCGGCGGGGGTTAATCGGAAATAGCCCTGATCCGAGCTGACATTGGGCTGGGCGCTGCCATGATTTACTTCCGTGCGAACCAAAATAACCTGTTTGCCGGCTGCTGGAATACCATACTGCTTGATCAATCCAACCGGTAACGGTCCGGCGAAGGGAACGTGCAACAGGCTTGGCGGAAGCGCTTTGGCCCCAGCATATTGTACCGTATAACGGTCAGCGAAAGATTGCCGCAACGGCTCCGGGTTGTACTTGCTGAATGAATGTCCGCTCAGACTTCGGCCACTGACCAATCCCCACAGGCTTGTGACAAAACCATCCGGGTCGAGCCACAATCCGCTGGGCGAATTACTGGCCAGATCCTGTCCCGTGCTATACCTGCTGTAGCCCAGAATGCTGCTGGGCAGCGGCAGCATTTGTACGCCAACCATCACCGAGCCAATTAAAATCATAGCGGTGAAAAAGCCGAATGCCCCTCCCACAATTCGTCCGGGCCAGAGTGGCAGTTCGACATCTCCGCGAACCAGGTAATCAAAAGCTGTGCGAATAAGTGAAAAGGCAAGGAAAAATACCAGCAGAAAGGTAACCCCATACGCAAAATCCGGGCGATGATTCAAAATGGGTTTCGACCAGGCCTGATAGACCCCCATCGCCAGTGCGGAGGCAAAGAAGCTTGCGCAAAGCAAAAGCAATGCCGATAGCGGCCCCTCATTGGCCATGTAAAGCGCAAAAAGTATGATAAACAACAGTATGATGAATTGAAGAATCATCTATGATCTTCCAATGCGCTGCGGCGGCGAATCGTGGCCTGGCCAACCATTCGTACGCCTGTCCCAATCAGTCGTTTCCAACTCCGCCGGATGCCGAGTTTCCAGCGGACGTTCCGCCAGCCCGTGTGTTATCCGCGCGGCTGACCCCGGCTTGGCTTTGTCCCGGAGTCTGTCCGGGAATCTGTCCCGCCTTACTGGCACCCGCCTGTGAGGCACCCGATGTTTTGGATTTCGGCTTTGCCGCCGGTTTTTTATCGGGGGTGCAAACGCGAATAACTTCCTGGATCGACGTAATGCCCAAGGCAAATTTTCTGAACCCGTGTTCCACCAGAACCATCATATTGTTCTTGCGCGCCAAAGTGCGAATTTCTTCCACCGGCCGGCCGGTGGCAATGGCTCTGCGAATTTCGTCGTTGATCACCAGAATTTCAAATATTCCCGTTTGCCCGCGATAGCCCAAGCTGGCACAATCCGGGCACTTAATTAAATTCCCCTTCTGATCACGCGAAGGCTGCGTATTGGCCTTGAACGCGGACAGGTCACGGCCTATCGGCAAATTCAACTTCGCCAGCATGGCTTCATCGGGTTGATAGGCGATTTTGCATGTCGGGCACAAAAGCCGGATCAACCGCTGGGAAATAATGGCCCGTAATGGTGCCGCCGCCACTTGGTTATCCGGCAGAACCTTACGCCACAATTCCAATGCGGTAAATGCATCATTGGCCCGCAGGCCAACATAAACACGGTGTTCCTCACGCGAGTATTTTGCGATCAGTTCAGCGGTTGCCGCATCGGGGCATTGTGCCACCATCAAAATGTGCGGGTCTTTGAGCATGAGGCTTTGCAGCGCTTTAGAGTGACTGGCATTGACCGCCGCAGGATCAAACCGGGTTAAGGAGATAGATTCAAAATCCGCTCGCGGATTAATTTCAAAGGTGTTAATGCTTGTGGTGTAAGCATCATGATTGGCCAGCAACGAATAAAGCGTGGTAGTACGACCCATGTGTGGCGGGGATGAAACAATGACCAATCCTTCATTGCCCGTTAGTGCTTCACGCAATGCCGTGAGTTGTTCGGAGGACATGCCCAGATGATCCAGCGGCATTTTCCAATTGTCTTTGGCATTGACCTGCAGCCATAACCGTTCGCCGGCAGTTGTGCCGCTGGTATTGGCCGTCCAATGAACCGGATTGTTATCCGCATCACGTGTGGTGAACGTGGCTGATTGGGGCCGGCGTCGCTCTTCCAAAGAAAGGCCGGTAAGTTGCTTAACGGCCTGAATCAGCGGCTCGGCATTGGATCGTTGCATGCCAGATTGTGGATACGCCACGCCATCAGTGGTAAAGGACATTTCATAAGCCTGATCCGACGGCATAAGATCGATGCGTTGCGCCCGGTTTTCCAAGCCTTGAATCAGTAATTGATCCAGCAATACCACGCCGTTGTAGCCGGGGTCTTCTACCGCCGGCAGAGACAGCGGCTTTCCGTTCTTTCCTTCATACCGTAAGCCCAGTTGGGAAACGGACTTTTTTGCGCGCCGTCCGGCTGAAAACTGCTCCATGTGGCCCGATATAACACCCAGCAGATCACCAGATGATCCCAGCACCTGTACGCGCGTACGCCAGTAATAGCCCAACAGAGCGGCGGGAATAAACAGGTTCAATATCAATGCAAACCAGAAGTTTGGAATCAGCAGCCAGATCAGCAGGAGAACGGCAACCGATCCCAGCAAGGCAGCTTTCCATATTTGGGCCGGCTGTTCCGGCATGTTGGGAAGATCATTGTCAATCCAGACAAGAAAGCGGCCCCATAGCACCAGAACCGCTACCGCCACTAGAACATAAATGACATTTACGTACATCAAAGCAATTATTCCTGCCTTCGCGCGTAGCTTCAGATGCGAACCTACCGACCGCCAAATGCAAAACTTACCATGATCCGGCTAATTATGCCAGAGCCTTCTTCACGGAATCATCCTTGACGCCGAATATACCTCTAAATAAACCTTCCCGAAAGCACCAATTAATTCGTGCGGATGCCCTTCATGCGCATCCGCAATTCATCCGGATTCGGTGACGCGATATACGCTTCTTTGTGTGTTATGGTTTCGCTGGCCACGAGTTCACACAACATGTCGTTGAAATCAATCATCCCGGCTCCGCGCTCCGAACGGATAACCTGCGTTAATTCATTTTCCCGGCCTTCAAGAATATACTTTTTCACCGACGGTGAATTCAACATCACTTCCACCACCGGTACGCGTCCGACGGCGGGATCAATTGCCGGCACAAGCTTCTGGAAGATAATTGCCTTCATATTGTTGGCAATGGCTTGACGCATGTTCATGTGCATGTCCGGAGGGAACAATTCAAGTACGCGCGTAATGGCCCCGGGGGCACTGGCGGCGTGAATGGTCGAGAATACCATGTGTCCGGTTTCCGTGGCCTGTACCGCGGCCTGAAAGGTCAGGCGGTCGCGCATTTCGCCAATTAAGATCACGTCCGGGTCTTCACGCATCATGTAGCGGATGGCCATTTCAAAGCTTTCAACATCCAGGCCCACCTCACGCTGGTTGATAAAAGCTTTCTGATCCACATACGTGTATTCAATGGGGTCTTCAATCGTAATAATATGGCACGATCGACGGTCGTTGACCTGTTGCAGCATCGCGGCAATCGTGGTGCTTTTACCGCTGCCTGTGATGCCGGCGAGCATGACCAGCCCCTGCTCATTTTCCGCAATTTTTTCAAAGACCTCCGGCAGGTGCAACTGAGCAAAATTCGGAATTTTCGGGTTAATGCGCCGCGCCGCCAAACTTACCATGCCGCGCTGCCGGAAAATATTAACACGGAATCGTTCGGTCGGGGTGACCGCATACGCGATGTCCAATGAGCCGCGGTGCAGGAAATCATGCCACTGCTCCTCGGTGAGCATTTCTTTGACCATGGCTTCAATTTCCGCATTGCTCAGTGGTGTGCCGGTGGTGGGAACCAGACGCCCCGATTTTCGCACGCGCGGCAGGACATCGGCCTTGATATGCAAGTCGCTGCCTTCCACCTTGGTTACGACTTCAAAGTATTTGTGTATTTTTGGCGGCCCCTCGCGCTTGGAGGATTCCGTTACTTCGATTTTTGTGCCCTGCGATTCTTTGGTCATTCGATCATCATCCTTGTTACTAAACAATAGAACTTACAACACAGCATCTTAAAAAGCCAGTCCATCGAGGGTTTTTAGCCCCAATGCTTCCTGAACGAAAAAGGGTTCCGCGTACTTGCGGCGAATCGTTCCGCCAAAATATCCGTTGATATTCTCAATGTATTTGAGAATTTCCCATTGGGATTCCGCGATGCGTCCCGTGCTGAATTGCGATTCATAACACCGTATTGCCGCGCGTTTCGTATCCATGGTATCTGAAACATCCATACAGAATGATGCTGGAAAATTAAACCGCAGGTGTGAACAGAAATAATAGATAAGTCGCGACGGATAAAATGGTTCGCCCGGAATGGTCGATTTTGTCAGTTTAGCATCAAAGCGGGCATCTTCGGCAATTTGCGTGACTTGCCGATGGTCCGGGTGGGCGTCCATCGGATATGGCAGAAACACGATATCAGGTCGAACACTGCGAAATATTGCCGCCGTGGCATGACGAGCGGCAATACTCCATGCCACTTCACGATTTTTCAGCCCCAGAGATATTCGTTTTACGCCCAATATCTCCGCGGCGGCTGCGGATTCTCCGGCCCGCACTTCCGGCGAGCCGAAAGGCGTTGGTTCTCCGTTGGTCATATCCAGTAATGTGACATGATGCTTCTGTCTGACCAATGCGGCGATCGTGCCACCCATTGCCATTTCCTGATCATCGGGATGTGGTCCAACTACGAGAATTATCATGTTATCAAGCCCGGTAAACGCTGCGGAATTTCTTTGCTATTTTGCGGCAAGTATTACGCCTCAGCGGGATTCAAACGATTTCCAATGCTGGTTCCGCGGCCCAATATATTCCGCGCGGGGGCGGATGAGCTTGTTATTGGAATATTGCTCCAATATATGGGCAATCCATCCGCTGGTCCGACTGATGGCAAAAATCGGTGTAAAAAGATCAGCCGGTATATGCAGGTAGTGATACACCGAGGCACTGTAAAAATCGACGTTCGGTTTGAGGTTTTTGGTTCGCACCACCATGTCTTCAATGCGCACCGACATTTCATACCAGCGTTGCTGGCCGGTCAGCGTGCCAAGCTGCCGCGACATTTCCTTTAAGTGCCGGGCCCGCGGATCGCCATTTTTGTAAACGGCATGCCCAAAGCCCATAATTTTTTCATGGTTATCCAGCTTGGCCCGGATATAGGAATCCACCGTGTCCGGATTGCCGATTTCATTGAGCATCCGCATGACCTGCTCATTGGCTCCGCCATGCAGTGGGCCTTTCAAAGCGCAAATCGCGGCCACCAGTGCCGAGTGCATATCCGTCAGCGTTCCCGCCGCCACGCGCGCGGCGAACGTACTGGCATTTAATTCATGATCCGCATGGAGAATGTATGCTTTATCCAGCGCACGTGTGGCCAGAGGCTCCGGTGAACGGCCCGTAAGCATGTATAAAAAATTGGCCGCCAAATTCAAGTCCCGCCGGGGTACCAGCGGCTCGCGATCATTGCGGATGCGGTCATACGCCGCCACAACACTGGCCATTTGGCCCAGAATGCGCACCGATTTTCGCTGATTGGCCGCCGCGGACATATCCTCTGATTCCGCATCAAACATAGCCATAGCGCTGGCCGCGGTTCGCAATGCTTCCATTGGTGTCGTACGCCGGGGAAACGATTTCATCATCGCCAGCAGACCTTCCGGCAATTGTGCCTGCTCGGCAATGGATTGCCGCAAATCGTCGAGTTCCACGCGCGTCGGTAAGCGCCCATTCCACAGCAGAAAAACCACTTCTTCAAAGGTGGAATTTTCCGCCAGTTCATCAATGGTTATACCGCGATAGGTTAAAATGCCGTTTTCAATCGAACAGATCGAAGAACTTAACGCAACGATGTCGCGCAGGCCTCCGCTTGTTGCCGCCACAGTTGTAGTTGTACTTGGGGTTTGGGTCATAATGGTTACTCCTGAACGCTCACCAGACCCGTCAATAATACACGCTCGACGTGCAGGCGTATAGTTTTCAGCGCAATAAAAAAGCCGTGTGGAGGAGGGTAGGTCCACACGGCCTGGCGGAGGAGGAAACGAGTTTAAGTGATAGTGTATGGTGCAGATCACACCAGCACAGACCTCCACGTTGTGCCCGGGAAGCGGCGGGCCTGCGCCATACACAATCCATATTCACTTGTCATATTCGAAGGCCTAAACCATCTTTCAGCCTCGAATTTCTTGCACTCTCTGTCACTCCTGCGGTCACTGCCGCACACGAAATATATATTGCAACTCTCGTGCCAGTGTGTCGCACGGCCAATTTTTTTTGGGAATTTTCTATCGAATCAGGGCCGATATCCAAACGAATCGGATTTTACTTATAAAAAATAGGACGTTTTGCCTGATTATTGGACACAATTGCTCAAAATGTTAAAATTGTCCCGAAAATAAGCGTCTACCGAGCAATTGGCGGCACAACATCCAATGCCTAAAGTTGATGCACGGCTTGCTCGCATTGCTTATGCGTCATGCAATCAACAGGCTCCTACGCGCCGTTACGCCCTGAAATCACTGTTTTTGGTTTGCGGTAATTGCCCTGGTAAGCTAAAACTGTTGCCGCGCCCGATGCCGTGTACGGGAAATTTTGCCCGTTCGTTTGAAGTGATCGACCCAACCAATAATAAGGATCAATAGTGAATAACACCGCCAGCAAGCCCGGCCCTTTTGACCCGCTGGGAAAAATTGAACGTTTTGGTCTGATCGCATTGCTGATCGGCGTTTTTGCTTTTGGCTGTGTTACTGAAGTTAGATCGGCCTTCCTAAAAAGACGAATGACCGATGTGGATACCTATTTTCGTGCCGCGTGGGCTGTGCGGGTTCATAAGGATCCGTACAACGTCACAGATACCAATGGTTGGCACTATAATTATCCCCCGTTGCTGGCGACACTTTTGTATCCACTGGCCGATGCACCAGCCAAATTCAGCCGTGCCGGACTCCTGCCATATCCCGTTTCCGTCGCTATATGGTTTCTCATCAGCATAGGCTGCATCTGGTGGGGGAGTCATGTTCTGGCGCAGGCGCTGGAAAAGACCTCCACAGATCCCGCCGTGCGCAACATGCCCACTTATTGCCGCCGATGGTGGGCTTTACGCATTATTCCAATATTAGTCTGCCTGCCGGCAATTGGCCGCGCGGTCGTGCGCGGACAGGTTAATAGTGTGCTTTTAATGCTGTTCTGTCTTGCCGGGGCCGCTCTGGCCACACGCAAACGATTTTGGGCGGGCTTTGCTAATGGTCTGGCGGCGGCGTTGAAAGTTTTCCCCGGTTTCTTAATTCTCTATGGTCTATCCCGCCTGCGCTGGAGATATCTTGCTGGAATGGCGGTGGCTTTGACCGTCGGATTATTTGTCATCCCCGGCATCATCATGGGACCCCATCACATGATCGCGGGATATCGCCGCTTTGCGCAGGTGGTTCTGGAACCAGCTTTTGGATTAAATCATAACACCTCGCGTGATAAGGAACTTCTGGATGTGAATAAGACTGATTCCACAAGTTTTGAAGCGATGATTGATCATACGGTTTATTTCGGACGTCACGCCCCCGCCCCGGCAAAATGGATGAAGCTTGCGCATTGGGGAATCTCGGCCACGCTTGTGGCTATCACGCTGCTGGTGGAATATCTGCGAAGAAAGGATGACCCCATTTTTCGCAATTTGTTTCTTGGTGTGCTCATTACCATCATGATGCCCATTATCCCCATTTGTCATCCCCATTATTTTTGTATGGTGTTGCCGCTTGTTACTGCGCTACTGGCTGCGCGCTGGGAACGCGACCGGACGCTCCCTTTGGGCGGGGCATTCGGATGGGTGCTGATTTTCTTTGCCGCGTCCCACATTATGACGGTTCTGCCACCGCCATTTTATATTCTTCGCGGCCTGGGGCTGGTTACCTATTCCGCGTTGGCGCTATGGGGGGCCGGCTTATTTATCATGTGGCATTGGAAAACACCGCAGGAATTACACGAATCTCCGGCCCTTGCATAACGCGGGTACCTGCCGAAAGGCGGACATTTTAACCTTGGTTAAGTGACGGGCAATTTCGCCTTGGCTGGACATGGCGTGCCGCCGAACTTTCCAAATCGGCGGTGAGCGGATACATTCATCCAGCGTCAGGAAATCCTGATTATACTGAAATTATCTGGAGCTATTTATGCAATATAACCCCTGGTTGCCCGCATCCAATCGATATGATGCGATGGTATATAACCGTTGCGGTAAATCCGGACTCAAACTGCCGGCCATTTCTCTGGGGCTTTGGCATAATTTCGGCGGTGTGGATTTGCTTGAAAATCAACGGGCCATGCTGCGGCGCGCCTTTGAATTAGGCATCACCCATTTCGATCTGGCGAACAACTATGGTCCGCCGCCCGGATCAGCCGAGGAAAACTTTGGCCGCCTGTTAAAACAGGATCTGCTACCGTGGCGTGATGAGCTGATTATTTCAACCAAGGCTGGTTACACCATGTGGACCGGGCCTTATGGTGATTGGGGATCGCGGAAATATCTACTGGCTAGTCTGGATCAGAGCCTGCGGCGCATGGGGCTGGATTATGTGGATATTTTCTATTCTCATCGGCCCGATCCGGAAACACCGCTTGAAGAAACCATGGGCACGCTGGATGCGGCCGTGCGGCAGGGTAAGGCTCTTTACGTGGCGCTATCCAATTACAAGCCGGCGCAGGCCCGGCAGGCGTTTGCCATTCTTAAATCGCTGGGAACGCCCTGTCTGATTCATCAGCCCCGATACTCGATGCTTGAACGCTGGGTTGAAGATGAATTGCTGACGGTGCTGGCGGAACATGGCGTCGGTGCCATTGCGTTCTGCCCGCTGGCGCAAGGCTTGTTGACCAGCAAATATCTGCGGGATATTCCGGAGGACTCGCGCGCCGCCAAATCATACAGCTTCCTCAAAGCGGACAAAATTACCCCGCAATTGCAAAGCCGCATTAAAAAGCTCAATGATCTTGCCCAGGCCCGCGGACAGAGCCTCGCCCAGATGTCCCTGGTTTGGGTGCTGCGTGATCCGCGCGTTACCTCCGCTCTTATCGGTGCCAGCAGGGTATCGCAAATTGAAGAAAATGTGCACGCCCTTGCTAATAGTAGTTTTACTTCCGAAGAATTGAAGGCCATTGACGGTATACTGGCAAGTTAAGCCAGCGCCTGCGGTAATAACCCAATCCGGGAAAGAAATACATGGAAACCATTGACTTAAATTTGGATCGACGCGATGACGACGCGGCCATGCCAACAGCGGAGACGGGCGATGTTGTGATGTGCCATGCGCCGGCTAAATTAAATCTCGGACTGCGGATTTTTCCGCGCCGCCCCGATGGCTTTCACGATATTGAATCCTGGTTTGTGCCCATTTCTCTTCGCGATACACTCACGTGTCGCAAGGCCGAATCGCTAACCTTGCAACTCTCCGGATTCACGGCGGAGCTTTCAGATGAGCCGGAAAAAAATCTTGTCTGCCGCGCTGCGCTGGCATTGGCGCAGGCTACCAATATTAAGCCGCACGCGGATATCACGCTCCATAAACTCATTCCCGCCGGTGGTGGCTTGGGGGGTGGCAGTTCCGATGCGGCCACAGCTTTATTGGCGTTAAAACAACTATGGAATCTTTCCACATCGGCGCCGGAGCTGTCCCGGATAGCTGCCACGCTGGGCAGTGATGTGCCATTTTTTATTCATGGTCAATCCGCCGTGTGCCGTGGACGCGGCGAAGTTATTGAGCCGCTGCCCCTTCATCGTCTTTTGTTTGCCGTACTGATAATTCCGCCCTATGCGACAAGCACCAAAGATGTGTATCAGGCCTTTGATAACCAGGCCATTGCGCCGGATGCAACCGCGATTCCCTGGCGGGAATTATCCCAACGTCCTGCCGCGGAAATCAGTGCCGTCATTCGTAACGACCTTGAAGCTCCCGCGTTTTCTGTGACGTTACCCCTCCGTGCCCTGCGCGACCAAATTAATGCAATCACCAATCGTCCGGTGCATCTCAGCGGCAGTGGCTCAACACTGTTTATCCTCGCCGATCAACCTGCGGAAGCCGACTCGCTGACGGAAACTCTCGCACGCCATCTGTCAGACAATATCCGTGTGGTTCCGGTGCGCATCGGCAACGTCTGAAGTGCAACGGATGTTCCAGAGCCTTTTTTACGTAACTCTTTTATTTAGCCCAACCTTCGCACTTTGCGCCTTTTTCGGTGAATTTCAGAAAATAATATGGCCGTGGCGCTATCGCCAGTGCGTTTTTTGCCGAAAAAACGGCTCTGGTACAGACCTACTTGGGAGGATTTCCCTGTCTTTTTGGGGCGTGGTTTGCGATATTAATACCCATGTTCATGAGTGCCAGTGATCGCAAGAAGAATGGCAAATCA
>Ga0080006_1139351_pt1 | contig 19903 bp, 18 predicted proteins | sample RS3BMetagenome_FD_69209 | JGI IMG/M metagenome (GOLD analysis project Ga0080006, IMG submission 69209) | Ferric oxide microbial mat and aquatic microbial communities from Rainbow Spring, Yellowstone National Park, USA - RS3B (SPADES... ... | reverse complement strand
TATAGCTAAGTATGCAACAGCTAAGTGGGGTGTTGATTTGGTTAGGTTGGCAATGCAAGTTGAAGGAGGGTTTGGTTATAGCAAAGAAAGCAATATAGAAAGATATTATAGAGACATAAAAATGATCGAGATTGGAGACGGTACAAACGAAATACAAAAGCTTGTTATTGCAAAATCATTGCTAGGAAAAATAGCCTCCCCAAAAATCAAGCATTAAATCCAGTATTGCTAACCTTTTTTAGATATTCTTCTGAAGTTGCCGCACTGCAAGTTATCACATACAAAATAAGATCTAAAAGTTTAAGCGCATCTGCCATTTTAGTTAGTATTATAGTTTGACTTGAATCTTTTGAACTTATTGATCTTTCTTCTATATCCATTGTTATAGCTATGGTTTGCAATAATAATTCTTGGGTTCTTTTTATGCTAGGTTGAGCTACAATTGATCCTAATTGAGGCAATATATCCTTTATGTTCTGAGCAATACTAGCTATTTCATCAGACCTTATTTTTAGCTTATTCGCCTTATCAGCAGCATCTAATATTATATATCCAACAACCCCTAGTAATCCGCTACCTAGAACTAATGCATGAACTCTTACATCTCCCTTACCGTGAAGCATGGTATCAACAACGTGCCTCTCTACTAAGTGTTGGTATTTAAGCAGATCTTTTTGACCTAACTGCAAAGATTGAGTTATATCTAATCCTGTTAGAGCATCTTTAAGCATACCAGCTATATCTGAAACGATAATGCCCAATCCTTTGATTACTTGCTTAATTTCTATTTTTGAATCGTCTATAACTGGCCTTATCATAATCTTTGATTCTCCTAATTCAAGCACATCAAGTCCTAAAAGGGATAACGCTGCTTGCTTAGCTGATTCTACACCTTTCTTACCTAATTGACCCAGGTTTATAATAGTATCCCCTAAGTTATGAACATATAAACAATATATAGCTAGAGAAGCTATTTCTGGGATAGGAATTTTACTTAAATCCATCTCATAAACTACCTTGCTCTTTTCTTCATCTTTTTGTGAAGGTATTATAGAAAGTCTGTCTTCGTCATCTACAATATAAACTGTATCACCAGGCTTTATATTATGAGATTCTATCCATGAATGAGGAAGAGTAATTACATATGAAGATGCGCCCAACCTCTGCACTTTTCTAGCTATTATTCCCATACCTAATCACATCATATTACTATTTATATTAGTATTCTAAGTATATATTAGTATTTGTATGTATTAAATCTTAGTAAATAGATCTCTGCACAACATAATTCATAATATAACAGCGCATATATCAAATTCATTGGCACTTAATGTAATGTTCGTAAATTCCAGGGAATCTCGCGAACTGGATCATCTTTACAAGGCAGATGTGCCTTACCGTTTATTGTTTCCATTGAATTGTTTTTGCTTGAGAAACAGATTTTGGAAAAATATTATAGAAAGCTTATAAAAGGCTCGCTTTCAATAAACAATGAATTGGACTAAAATAGAAATACTTGATAAAGCCAACGACAAGCCCTTTCTAGGGGCGGGGTAAAGTTTTTTTAAGTTTAGAAACTTAAAAATTAAGACAGCTGCTAACGGGGTATGCGTCACTGAAACATGAGTATGCCTCTACCCCAACTAACAAGTGTAATAAAATAGGGTTCCAAGCCGATCAACCCTTAAAACATGAGGAGCGGGAGCCGATTTCTCCCGCAATATCGGCTTGGGGGATAATAGAGTAGCATAAAAGGGGTGTAACCCTTAAGACCTCAGGAAACTCGCCCTTTAGGGCGGGGAGGAGGTCAGAAAATGGTGTCAATATTAATAACTGGCTCATCAATATTTACAGGGAAAGAGCTGATTAGAGACGGCTATGTTTTCATAGATGATGGAAAAATAAAAGAAGTAGGTACTCAACCTGTTCCTGATGAAATGAGTGAACCTTCATTAGTTTTGGGTGGAAAAGGCAGAATTATAGCTCCTTCCTTAACAGCTATAGCAGATATATCTACATTTTTAATTAGGTTTTTCAATTTAAAGATGAACAAAAGAATAGAACTATATAAGATGCTAAGTAAAAAGGATTTATTTACTCTATCTTTGCCAAGTATATATGAGTTGAATATGCATGGTGTTACTACAATATTTGCAGAGTCTATAGATGTGTCCTACATTATAGATCTCCAAGATAAATTAGGCGGATTCTTTGGAATAGCTGCGCCATCATGTGTTAATAATATATCTGTACCTCCAAGCCTTAGCGGAAAAATAGAAGTTAAAGGTTATGGTTGCGATGGAAATGGTATTAGTGAGGATTCTAATGATTATTTAACTCTTTTAGGAAAAGGAAGTTACAGTTTATCGAAAATTGATAATGTTTATGAAAAGAGCGAAAAAATAAGGGCTATAGCAGGTTTACCTCCAAATATTATAAAAGAAAATAATAAAGCTGAAATAATTGTATATGATACATCAAGACCTCCAGCAATGAATTATTATAAGGGAACATTGGATTACATAAAAAATATATATAATGAAAATGCTATAATAGAAAGTCTCTTAGCTGGTGAAGATGTTTTAATTGATATTGGAGGACATTTAAGAATTGGACAAAAACATTTAAAAGAAGCTGAAAGCCTTATAGAAAAAATAGTTAGTAATGAGAAATTTCAACAAATTTTAGCTTAGATTCTATTTCATTGAGATATGGCATGTTGCTGCTACCTAACTTTTCTACCTTAGCTGATCCTGCCGATATGGCGTATTTTAATCCTTCACTAAGATTATTGTATTTTTTATAAAAAACATTGAATGAGGCATTAAAAGCATCTCCTGCACCTGTAGGATCAACTTGGCTTATTTTTGTATTTATTTTACCTGAAATTTTATGTTTTTTATAAATCACTTCTGCGCCTTTAGATCCTTTTTTTATTACTATAAACTTTAATCCATAGTTATCAAAAAGCATATCAACATCTAAATCTAAACACGAGAATTCATTTTCATTAATCAATAACCAATTGATATATTTTATGCTATCTATTATTCTTTCTTTATTATAACAGGCTTCCCCTCCCGGATCATAGCTAATCGTTTCTATATTTTTCATATATTTAACATTATGAATTAATTCTGGGTCAACGCTGGAAAAATGTACGTGATCTCCATTAATTATTTCATTTTTTAATTTTAATCCTTTATTTGCATTTCTTGCTGTTATCATTGTTCTTGTTGATTTATTTTTGTTAACTATTATCATGACCATGCCTGGTTTTTCTTTAGTAATTTCTATTAATGAAATGTCTACACCTTCTTCTTTTAATTTATCTAGAAAGCCATATTTAATTACTTCTTCTCCCGTTCTTGCGATAAGCTTAGCCCTATGGTTTAATCTAGACACTGCTATTGCATAGTTGGTAGCGGCTCCTCCTAAGCCGATCCATACATCTTTTGCTATAATATTAAAGTCCGGTCTCAATTCTTCATCAATTATAGAGATAAAGTCTATGTTTATGTTGCCAATTGAGACATGAAGTTGTTTTTTATCACTTATCATTTCTCATCATTATTAATGTTGATATTTGGATAAAATTAGCTATATGATAAATAATTTATATATATATGAAATATATATATAAATATTTATATATACCCTTATATATATTAATCGGGGTGATAAAATGGATCCAGCTATACAAGCAGAGAATTTAACTAAAAAATATGGAAACTTTGTTGCAGTAGATCACATTAATTTTACAATTAATAAAGGAGAGATATTTTCTTTACTAGGTCCAAACGGAGCAGGTAAAACTACAACTATTGGTATGCTTTCTACAGTAAAAAGACCAACAGAGGGTGATGCATATATTTTAGGATATAGCATAGTTAAACATAAGTATCATGTAAGAAAAATTATTGGCGTTTCTCCTCAAGATTTAACAGCTGATGATGAGCTAAGCGGATATGAAAATGTATTGATTATGGCTAAGCTTTTCGGTTATAGAGGTAATGAAGCTGAAGATAGAGCAAAATGGGCTTTAAATTTTATGGATTTATGGGATAGCGCATTTAAAAAAGTTAGAGAATATAGTGGGGGAATGAGAAGAAGATTAGAAATTGCTATGAGTATAGTACATAACCCATCGGTTATTTTTTTAGACGAACCTACTGTAGGTCTTGATGTGCAATCAAGAAGACATATTTGGGACCTTGTAAGGGAATTAAAGAAAAATGGAACAACTGTTTTATTAACAACCCATTATATGGAGGAAGCAGAAGCGTTATCGGATAGAGTTGCAATAATTGATCATGGAAAAATAATTGCAATAGGAACGCCGAGTGAACTTAAGGCAAAAATAAAAGGTGATAGAATTTATATATTAGTTAAAGATAACAATAAATTAGATGAAGTTATAAATAAAATTAATGATTTCTTGCCAAATTCAGCAAGTAAAATAGATAACCAAATTTTGGTTAAGACAGAATCATCAAGTGAATTTCTTCCACAGCTTATTAAAATATTATCAGGTTATGAAGTTATTGAGCTTAAGGTAGTAAAACCAAATTTAGAAGAGGTATTTTTAGAGTTAACTGGTAGAGGGCTTAGAGAAGAAGAAGGGGGATTTGATAGATTTAAGTATATGAGAGTTACGAGGGGTGCTAACAGATGATTCAAGAAGTTTATACATTAACTGTTAGGGAATTAAAGAAATGGTTAAGTAGGAGAGGTACATTTATAGTATCTTTAATAACTCCCTTGTTCTGGCTGGGTTTGTTTGGAAAAAGCCTTAACTTCGCTCAGATGTTTGCTCCAACAAACATACCTCCTCAATATTCTTCTTTAATTTCTCAATATGTAAATACACAACTATTGAATTTATTTGGGACAACAAGTTACTTCACTTATCTTGCAAGTGGAATGCTGATTGTATTCGGATTCTTCCAGAGTGTTTTCGGAGGTACAAATCTAGTTTTTGAAAAGAGGCTTGGGTATTTAAATAGATTATTAATGACACCAACGCCAAGATCTGGTATATTTTTGTCAAAGGTTTTCGGGACTCTAATTAGGATATTATTTTATGAAACAATTTTAATGTTAATAGCCTGGGGTCTAGGAATTAAATTCAAACCTGGTTTAAATGTAATAAATGTATTATTAGCTGGCATTGTAATAGTACTAATAGCTATAGGATTTGTAAGCGTTTTTGCTGCCATTGCGTTTAATGTCGATAATGTTGAAATTATGTTTGCTATAGTTAATTTAATAAACCTACCACTAATGTTTGCATCAAGCGCTCTGTTCCCATTAAAGCAAATGCCAAGTTGGTTACAAGAAATAGCTAAATTTAATCCTATAACCTATGCAGCAGATATAGTTAGATACAATTTAATAGGTACTCCTATAAGTAATTACTTATTAAGTTGGGCGATTCTTATAGCATTATCATTAGCCTTGTTTATAATAGGTATGCTGGTTAGCATAAATGCTATGGAAAGAACTTAAATTAAAAATATAAAAAAGAAAGAAGAAAAAATTAGTTAATTTACTTTCTTTCGGACATTGGAACATACTTAAGTCCTACAGGTCCTTTATAATCTTCTGTGGGCCTCATAATTTTGTTTTTCTTCGTATCTCCTTCACCAACCTGCTCTATATAATGAGAAGACCAACCAACAATTCTACCCATTGCAAATATTGGTGTATACATTGGTATTGGTATACCAAGTTGATAGTATAAGACCCCGGTGTATAGATCAATATTTGCTGGTAAGTTCTTTTCTTTCTTCATTACTTCTTCAGACTTCTTGAGAACGTTTAACCACATTTCGCCATCTTTTAATTGCTTAACAAATTTTGCAGCAACATCAGTTCTTGGGTCATGTACTTTGTAAACTCTGTGCCCGAATCCCATAATTAATTCTTTTTTAGCTAATTTATCTTTTATATATTCTTCTATGTATTGATCTAGAGGAACTCCTTTAGCTTTTGCTTTAGCTAAGGCATCTAAGAACATTGCCATTGCTTGTTCATTAGCTCCTCCATGCAACGGACCTTTTAGTGCACCAATACCTGCAGCTATAGCACTGTATATATCTGTTAAAGTACTTGCAACAACCCTTACTGTAAAAGTGCTTGCATTAAATCCATGATCCATGTATAATACTAATGTACTTTCAAAAGCTCTAGCCTCTACGTCAGATGGCATTCTACCTAATATCATTCTTAAAGAGTCTTTACCATGAGGTAAGCTAGGATCAGGTCTGTACAAATTACCGTCTCTTGATAAGTGCCATCCAGCTGCGAAGAATACTGGCATTGCAGCTATTAGCCTTAATGCATGATCATATAACAAATCCTTTTCAAACTTCCATTCAGGCGCATAATATTGGCCCATCATACTCACTGCAACTTGAGCGTAATACATTGGATGTGTTGCAGGAACATATTTTAGAGCATCAAATATCTTTTCAGGAATTTGTCCTCTATATGTGTCAATTTTATTCTTAATTTCCTTATATTCGCTTTCATTAGGTAAATGTCCGTATAATATTAAATGTGCTGCCTCATAAAAGTCTGCATGTTCTCCTATATCATCTATTGTATATCCTCTATATATTGTGCTAGTTCCTTTTGGATCTACTCCACTTACATTAGTTGTATCAGTTATAACATCTACTAACCCTTTTGGAACCCTTATATAATACCCTTGCTGGGGAGGGGTCAAGAATTTGCCTAATGGAGTTTCCTCAACCTCACATTCTATCTTACTTGCCATAATTCAGACCCATTTTATATTTGATTTATTAAATACATAAATCTTTAAAATAAAATGTTATGAACGTATAATATTTAAAATCTAAAAAATTTTTATTTGTTTTTTAAAAATTCCTCCATATTCTTATGTTTTTTAAACAATATTTCATCTAGATCTCTAAACTTAAATCCTTCTCCAGGTTTTTCTAGTTTAAAGCTATTTCCTTTACTCTCTAAATTGTCTATAAAGTGAAACCTCCATTCTTTTCTAGCAGACTTAAATGCAATTATAGGTATTCCCGAGGCCCTTTTTGAGAATTCCATTAAATTTAAGATTTGAGATGAATCTATATATAGAGGTGAATCATTTCTTTTGCTTTTGACTTCTATTACTAAAATTTTCCCATCTTTTATAGCGACCAAATCAGGTTGGTATCTTTTTGAAACCCCTCCTCCGCTTGATGGACCTCTAACAACTGCATAACCATTTTCCCAAAATAAATTAGCTAACTCGTTTTCTAATCTTGTTGCCTTAGCTTTTGGTTTCATAGTTTATCACCAGGGACCACTTCAGGACGTAAATTTACCATTTCTCGCTAGTTAAATAATTTAAACCCTAAAATTTATTTTCATTTCAAATATTGATTTCTAAATTTATATAAATTAACTATTTGATAAGAGAATTTGTATTTATGGAAGCATATAGCCAATTTTTAAACTTAAACTATACTAATAAAAAATAGGGATAGCTATGTCATCTTACAAATTTGAAGATAGAAGAAAATTAGTTTCATATTTTAAAAATGAGGCGAAGAGGGAAATCGAGTATTCAGAAAAAATAAAAAATACAAGTAACAATTCGGTAAATCCAATAGTAAGGTTAATTATGGACGCAGTTTCGCAAGACTCTATAAAGCATTCTAAAATTTATGAAACTATGGCTTTAATAATTGAAAGTCCTCAACTTATTACAGAAAATGAATCAAAAAAAGTTTTAGATGATATGAAAGACCATATAGAAATGGAAAAAGAATCTATAGAAGAACTAAACGAACTGTTGAAAAATGATACAATAAAAAATGATAAGCCATTAAAGTTTTTAATAGAAATGTTACTTAGAGATGAAAAGCTACATCATGCAATGTTATCAGATATTTATAGCTTATTAATAAAGAATAATACATTAACTGAGGAAGATATATGGCAACAAATTTGGAATGATGCCATGTATCATGGAACACCTGGAGGCTAATTTTTTAAGTTCCATATAATTCTATTAATGCCAGATCTTCAATAGCTTCAACAATTTCTAATGCATGATATATTGATTCATTAGAATAAGAAACTATCCCATGATTGTCCAATATTATTGCGTTACATCCCATTTTTGCAGCTTCACCAACAGCGTTAGCCAATTCTTCTGTACCTGGATTTATTAATGGAATTTCTTGTAAGCATTTTACTCTTAGTGATGTTTCAGTTAAATAATTTAAATCAAGTTTCAATCCTTTTTTATTTAATGCGAGTAAATAAGGCGGATGAGCGTGAACTATACCTTTAGCATTTTCAACATTTTTATATATTGATAAGTGCATTCTCCACTCACTACTCGGCAGGCCCACAATTACCTTTCCATTAATATCTATTACAGAAACATCATTATTAGTTATCTTATGTCTTGGAACTCCAGTAGGGCTTATATAAATTAAATTGTTAATTCTATCTATGATACTCGCGTTTCCTCCTCTGATTTGAACTAATTTTCTATTATACATAAGCTTCATTACATCGCTGATTTGAGATAAATAAAATTCATTTAAGTTCATTATACTAACTCCTCCCCACTCTGAAAGTTGAGTTACCTGAGATCTAAAGGATTACACCTCTTTTATGTGCTACTCTATTTTACAAATAGTATTTTTGTTTAACAACTTTACACGCCCGTAGAAGGAAGAAATTTGTCGTTCTCTTTATAATGTTTGCAATGTTAATTGGAGCAAACTTACTTTATATTTCATTGATGAATACTTTGTTAAAAGGTGTTGTTATATCTGTCTAAAAAATTTTAATATTGTTTTGCATTAAAAGTGTAGGTTTGTCATTTCTTTTTTATTGCTGAATTATCTACACGTTGTTATATTTATTTTAAGTTTAACTGGTCCTGATTTTTGTATTTTAATATTTTAAAATATTATGATATTTTTCCTATAGATATTTCTTCTTTTTCTATAATTTCTTCTTTTTCTATATGGGGTTGCTTTGTAATCTTATTATACCTATTTATAACAAAATCAATTATATACGTACCAATATTTAATATTAAAGTTTTTATTATAGGGTTTTGCATTTTATCTACAGCCAAATTTAGGCTTCTCTTAGATTCTGACAAAGCCTTTATCAATGCTTGTCTAATAAATTCCCCTCTCAAGGGATCGTCTAATAATTTATCTAATATAGTAAAGTCCCTGTGCCTTAAGGCGCCCATTGGTATAAATGGTAATGGGAATGTAATAACTCTTAACTTCTTTAACTTGTCCAAAAGTTCTAAATCTTTAATAATATCATTATCGTCTTCTCCTGGTAAATTCAATATCATAGTACCTACAACAATCCAACGATTATCGTTAAGTATTCCTATACCTTGTTCTACAATTTCTTGATAAATTTCGGGCTTATATGGTAAAACCTTACCAGGCATTAATTTCTTTAATAGTCTTGGGGAACCTGTTTCTATTCCCATTTCTATATAGGTCCATCTATTACCTTCATTTATGTATTCACCTACTTCTTGGACTAATTTAGGTGATTCAACAACAACTGCCGCTGTTGTAAAATCAGTTGATAACGTGTATTCATCTCCATACGATTTAATTAATTTATATGATTTTTTGACTAAGTTCAAAACCTTTTCTGGATCAGGTTCTATACCTTTGGCTCCATATCTGAAAAATTCCTCACTGTGCAAAGTAATATCTTTAGACCCACCTTTTTCTATGTTGACTCTTATTTCTTTTTCTATGTGACCTTCAAAAGGCAACGATTTTATCATACCACTAAGGGTTGGCGTACAAAATGTACAACCTCTGCCACAACCTCTTGTTACTTCGACAAGGCCTCCATTAGCCGGAGTTCTAATTATTGGAATTTTATCTAATGGTGCTGACCCCCCATAAACGATATTCGGAACTTCTAATCCGTTAATCAAATCTTTTACTATTTTAGGTCCTATTGATTCAAATTCACCTTCATATACAACATCTATCCCTAGCCTTTTGTTGAATCCAGTATCTGTTAATTGCCATGTTGCAGGACCTCCAACTAGAATTTTTATATGCCTTCTATGCTTTAACAAGCTCTTATTTATTAATATGTTTAAAAAAGATCTTGATATATATGGGATACCTTTATAAGGTAAATTTGCAAGTTTTAATATCCAATACGTTATTCCGCTTCCAAAACTTAAACCTAATGGATCCATAACATAAATTCCCAATAATCTTGTGTTCTCTCCTATAAATCTGTCAAGTTCGTATGGACTAGCAATCAATACATCCTCTCTTGGAATGCCGGATTCTAGTAAAGCCGCTTCTACCTTTGAAAGACCGTAAGGAGCCTTTTTTGCAACCCCCTTCTTATTTTCTACCTTAAAGTAAAAATTTGATATAAAAGGAGGAAGATAGTTATCTGGTAATGCGCTAATAAACCCAGCAACTGTTGAACCGAGTGTTTCACTAGCTGTAGCCCCTTCTGCAGTTAAAATTATTTTTGTTCCTTTATTCATAGTTATCACCAATATTATTCTCCATATATTTAATATATATATATTTGTGAACAAGCTAATATAGATTTGTTAATATCTAATATTAATTTTACGAAGGTTTTACATTATTCTTTTAGACTTAAATATTTACAAAATAAAAATCATATATAGATGGAATAAAAACTTTTCCTTAAAATAATAAAACGGTGATACTTAAATGTCATATGAAGAAGAAGCAGAAAAATATTATTTGAAAACAGGTTTTAAATTTCCCTTTACTCTAATAAAAGCTATATCTCTAATAAAGGCATCGGCTGCTATGGCAAACAAAGAATTAAAACTTTTAGATAGTGAAATTGCAGATGCTATAGTCAAGGTTTCTCTTATGCTTGCAAATGGTGAGTTTAAAGATGAAATAAAAGTTGATGTATTCCAAACAGGATCAGGTACAGGAATTAATATGAACATAAACGATATAATATCGAGGCATGCCTCAAAATTAATAAATAAGAAAGTGCATCCAAATGATCACGTAAATATGTCACAAAGTAGTAATGATGTAATACCAACTGCTATAAGGATAGCATCATATTTAGAAGCAAAAAATGTATTATTAAGCATTACAAAATTATCGGAAAGATTAAATGAAATATCTGAAAAATACAAAGATTTTGTTAAACCAGGTAGAACCCATTTAAGAGATGCATTGCCTGTTACATTGGGTCAGGAATTTTATGCCTATTATGAGGAATTTCTTGAAGATAAACAAGATTTAGAATATGCAATGAGCCAAATATTGGATATACCCTTAGGAGGTACAGCTGTTGGGACAGGTATTAATAGTCATGAAAGATTTAAGGAACTGGCAATAAGAAATCTTAGAGAGTTTCTTAATATAGATTTAAAATCTCCAAAGTCTTTAATGAGACCTATGAAGTTACTTAGCGATTTAATTTTATTGAGTTCCATATATAAAAAAATAGCAATTGATTTGTGGAAAATAAGCAATGATATAAGACTAATGTTTTCAGGACCCAATACAGCTATAGGAGAAATTGACATGGAAATAAGTTTGGCTGGTAGCAGTATAATGCCTGGAAAAATAAATCCTGTTACAGTTGAGGCAATTATGCAGGCCTCTTCAGAAATATTGGGATTAGATAGCGCGAATTCATATATATCTCTATTGGGTGAATTTGAGTTAAATATGGGTAATCCATCAATAATCTATAATATTTCACTTCAATCTTTATTACTCAACGAATCTTTAATAAAACTAGCTGACACTGTTTTAACAAGCATTAAACCTTTAAAGGAAAGAATGAAGTCGCTTGCTTACAGTAGCCCATCATTAATTACCATATTCTCTCCATTAATTGGATATGAGAAAGCTAAGAGCCTATATGAAAGAATTAAAAATGGAGAAAAATTAGAAAATGTGGCTAGAGATTTGGGATTAGATGAAAAAACAATAAATATGATAACTGATTTAAACTTACTAGTAAATCCAGGCATTCCAATACTTAAAGGGAAAAGCATTGAGTCAAATAAATGAAACTTTAAGGCTGATAAAATCTGCTGAGCATCATATAATCAATAAAGAATATGGTATATCTTGCTATGAATCTAGGTTATCTGCAATAATCTCTTTAAAAGCGATTGCAGATTATTTAAAGTTAGAAACAAAAGACAGCAGTTTAAGAGGATTGTATAAACAAATTAATCAATTTTATAATTTAAATAAAATAAAATATTGCGTAGATTACTTAGATAGTGTTTACCCGTGGCGTAACTTTTCCTTACTTTTAATCTAATTCCGCCACGGGCACCCCTCTTAAGGGATCATATACAGTCGCCCTTAACTCATTGGGGCTAGTCGAGGGAAACACCACTACCCTCCTATCTACTTTTTATTACTCCCACCTCGTGAGCAGCGCCCGTCATCAGGTAGGGGGTCACCAATAAAAATTGTTTCTGTAATACTATATAAACGTAACCCACATCAAAACAATATTTAGAAGTAATTAAAAATAACTAGTAGTTACGTAGAAGTGTTACAGTCTTAAAGCGGACATAGCTCATGGAATAGTTGTTGAAAGAGATAATATAATTATAGATGATAAGGATATAATGTTAAGGCACAAGGGCATACCACTTCATTAGGATAGCTATATTGAACAGAATCAACATTACAATAAATGACATCAACTTCAAAATTTTTGACTATGAACTCTATCTTTACTTCAAATAATAACGTAGCTAAAACAAAATAGAGGCAAATGAGTATTGTGGTGCTAACCTATATCTTTTGTGTTCTTCAAACAACAGCATAATTGCAAAAGTAATAGCAAATAGTTATTATGGTATGAACTCAAAGGGTATTAAATATTATATTTGGAAACCACATAATAGCAAATTACAATTACAAAATTTATATATTTAAATCGAAATCAAATTCTGCGGTGATTTTAATGACTGCAAAATCTTTTGCCCTTTTAAAATGGCTAAATGTAGTTGCTTTTGTGATTGTTGTTTTTGTAAACGGCTTAGCAGGAAGCACCACACTAATTGGCGGTAAAACTACAGCTCAAGTTTCTAATGCAAATCCAACGCTTATAACTCCTGCAGGTTATGTTTTCTCAATATGGGGCGTTATATATTTATTGCTGGGAATCTTTGTGGTCTTTCAAGCATTACCAAATGAAAAAGCTAGAGAATTTAGAGAAAAAGTTGGCTATCTATTTATAATTAGCAGCATTTTAAACATTGTATGGCTTTTCCTTTGGAATTTTGATTATCTTTCCTTATCAGTTGTTATTATGTTTTTATTTCTGGCAACCTTAATTTTAATTTACCTTCGCCTTGATATTGGAAAATCAAAGGTTCAGCTTCGTGAAAGAATCGCCTTCCATTTACCCTTCAGCGTTTATCTTGGCTGGATTACTATCGCTTCCATAGCAAATGTGGCTGCTGCATTGGTTTCAGTTAAATGGGATGGTTTTGGGATAAGCCAAGAAACATGGGCCATAATAATCATAATAATCGCCTTGTTAATTGCGATATCAGTTGTGTTAACAAGAAAAGACGTTGCATACGGACTAGTTATAATATGGGCTTTGTTAGGAATAGCAGTAAAACAAAGTTCAAATCAAAACATAGTAACAGCAACAGAAATAAGCACCATTATCTTAGCTATAACCTTAATCGCCACGATACTTTTCTCAAGACTAAAACATTGAAATAATACACCCTTGGCTCATCCCAAAATTCCCTTTTTATAGGCATCAAAGTTCTCGCCGTGAACAATATAAAGTATTGTCCCCTTCTATTCTTTAGACAAATATCTATATGAATTAAGGGAAATCTTGCAATCTGCTTTTGACAATTTGAAAGCAAAATATTAATCAATTTTTAGTTGGAAATTAAGTCAGGAGCCTTCAGGTAAAACACATTGTGATGACATATGGCAATCAACTTAATAAAAGCCATCAAGATTAAAGAAAAATAAAAACAAATGAGCAATATTCTTTATGAAGAATAAGGTCGTTTTCATTTAAATTTCATTAATTAAAATAAATTGTATAATAAAACTTTATAAACAATGAAGTTAAATAATAATATGGCGAGCTAAATTGCCAGCTCCTAGCGGTTGTCAACCCAAAGTTCCTAATGTAAATTATTGGGATGAGAAATGGTGGAAAAACTTCTTTGAGAACGATTTAAATGTGTTCTACTCTTCACTTAAGGGTTTAGTAGCTGCAAGGGACATGCTACTTAAGTTCCTTTCAGGAGACCTTGCCCAAATACTTGCAGATTCCAGTAAAAGAGATGCAGCACTTAAGGTTTTACTTGGAGGCATCAAAAAGGATTGCATAGACAAGGGTTTAATAACTAATGACTGCATACCCTTAGATTCGGCAGCTGCTTTCTACAAGCATGTGCTCGGTATTGGTCTTACAAAAAACTTAGATGAAGAATTAAAACAGGAAGGCCCCTTAACTAGGCTTGTGCAGATCCTTAGGTATAAGAGCTTAGATAACATCGGTAGTTCTGACCTAGGCCTAATTATAAGAGCTTATGAAAGTAACAGCGTTTTTACTGATGTAATCTTAGATATGAAAACAACTTTAGATAATATTTATAGCAGTTTAGGGCAATTTATTGGTTCTCCTCAGCCCATTAATTACGATTATTTCGATCTAATTAATGCCTTTATGGATTTCCTTAACAAGGGTGTTAGGCTTTTACCGCTTTACAATCCATTTACTTTCTTTATTCAGTCTTTACATGCACCAAAGCCATACATAGAGCTGATGTATTGCAAGGATTTATTCAATGACCAAGTAAAAGAATTAATGACCAAATATAGAGTTGAATTAACTAAGGCAGTGGACCCTAACCTGAATATCCCAGAGCTTGATGAAGAACTGGCAGTCATTAAACATAAAGAGTTCACACTAGGTTATATGCTAATTATTCTCAGATTTGATATTTATTGGCTAACTTACAGACTATCAAACCTTGGTTATCCAGTAAAAGATGAGCTTAAGGCCTACGTTAGCGAATACAAGTACTTGTTAGATAAAATTATCAGTAGCTCTCAGGATGCTTTGCCTAATGCTAAAGTTAACCTTGCCTGTTTTGCTGAAAGAAAATTTGAAATCAAGAATGGTATTGTAAATATAGGTGATATTGTTAGATCGGCATTTTTTCTATCGTTTAATGGAGAAAACTGTCAGGAACCAAGGTTTTATTTTAATACCCTAGATTACAAAAGGTTCATAGAGGTATATTCGCCTCTGTTCTTCTTAGGCATTGCATGGATAAGCAAAGAAGATGAAAAGCTTGCATTGAACATGCTTCATTAGGTGAGTGCAACGAATAATCTGACAAAAACCTACTCAAAGGAAGTAGTAGAAAATGAAAGCGCATATGTAGTAGTCATAAGTAGAAAGCCTGAAACTCAAAAAAGTTCCCAAAAGCCATCTATGTTACCAAATGTTGTTGCCAGTACTGTAAAAAAGTCTGAGGAAATCAGAATAACGCTGCCAAAACTTCAGATAAGCTTCGATAAGTCTCCAGATTATAAGCTAAACCTAAGCTCATCAGTACAATATGTAACTTATCCCCAACTGACACAGATTGGGATCAACTTTGCTCAACCTCCTAGCATTAGCCTAAAGGCTAACCCAACTATGCCCCAGCTACTTGCATTAGCACCAGCATCATTACCAGTTACAGTGAGGTTTGATAACACAAGTGTTGTTACGTTAAAGGTTAATGACTTTGTGGAGCCAAAGCTTAAGTCAAATACTCAATCACTACAGATCATGGTCTCATTTGGTAGGCCGTCTGATATGAGACTCCAATTAAAAAGCGATTACTTCACCCCCAAGTTGCTCAGATCTAATCTTGAATCAATTAGTGTGATCTTTAAGGAACCAGAACAAACCAATATTAGTAAAATAAATAAGGAGATGCCAATCTCCTTACCTGCTATCAAAACTACATCAGTTATTAGTACCACTAGTGAAGCTTCTGCTGAAGTCAATGTTGAGGAAATCAATGAGGTTATTGACAAAACTCTTTTTGGTTTAGGTAACATAATGATTGAAAGACCCATAATAATATCAGCCAAGAGGAGGTGTGGAGATAACGGATGCTTTGACTACATAGAGCTTCTCAAGAGGGTTCTCAGAGAAGTATATAGAGTAAGGGCTAGCGGCCTTCCTTCACCCAAGCATATAGGAGATCTGACAGATTTCCAGCTTCTTCTCCCTCTTGATGTAAGCGGAGGTAGTAAGATTCTAGTAATAGATCTGACTAGAAGGCTTGGAGATGAACTTTTAACTAATAAATCACTTTACTTAAGGTTCTCAGATAGGCTCAGGGAGCTGTTTTCTCAAAGCTATGGTTTCGTTGTAATTTACGGTGACAAAAAGCTTATAGGAGATATGAACTCTTTTAACTTTCAAGTAAAGAAAACCTCAAATTACTCAATCCAAATACCTAGCCCTATTAATATCAATATTAGCCCTGAGCGCATCAAGGTTTACTACCTTATTGCAAATTTCATGTGGGGGAATATAATAAATCCTGAAAGCTTCGATGAGACAAATAATTTAGACGAGCTAGTTGTTAGGCTTGAGGATCAATATTGGGAAAAGCTAAAAGATGCAATTAAGGACTTCAATGTACAGCTAAAGGTAAAGCCTAGCGGAAATCCTGATGAAAACAATCAAGAATCCATGGTGCATTACCTAGTTAAGGCCTTTGTAGTGAAGTATATAGCAAATAAGCTTGCAAAAGAGCTCAAGATTGAAGCTACCAAGGCCTTGAATTGCATTGAGACTGAATATAATATAACAGACAATAAGATACTAGATGTTTATGTAAAAAATAATTGCAATTCAAGCCTAGACAACATAGATATTGAGGTTGAAACTCTTTACGGTACAAAAACTATAGTTCACAAGGTATTTAAAACTGTAGAGGAAAAAATAGATCTTGTAAATAAACTATGGGTAGTTATTCCAAATCCACAAGCTGTAATATTTTTGCCAACATTACTGAAGTTAAGGAAATATTTAAAAGAAAATAAGAAGTATAATGATAAGGTAGAGTTCTTTACGCTTGACATAACTAATCAAGATAATGGAATTGTTGAGCTGAAAGACTTAGCAAAAAAACTTCTTGATGTATGGAAAGTAGAGAATAAAAACAAAGAAATATGAGCTTTGTAAATTTAATGAAATTAATTTTGCTTTAAACAAAAAATTGAAGAATAAGAATTCTCTCAGCACAAAATATTATTGGCTATTTAACAAATAAAAAATTAGATTTAAATTATATTATCAAGTATTTTTACTATTGATAAAGCTTAAATATAAGCTAAAAGCATTATATATCGGGTTTTACATGGTTAAGTTAAGCAGATTTTTGACTACAATAATAATCATTGCAACTTTTTAATAATTGGTTTTAGTTTCTTGTAGTTGTTACAACAAGATATAAAATGTATCATTGCTTATAATATTGAAGACATTGTTTATTAATATTTGATATTAGCTCATTCTTATATGATTCTATTAAATCTTTAGGATTTCCAAACGATAAATTATCCTTTCTTTTTGCTAAATTAACTTCTTGATCAATTAAAATTTTATTTTTAAAATAGGGTTTGAAATTGGAGTTAGTTTTCATATTTAAGATATCTTGCACACCTACCAAGTGTATAGTATTTTTATTAAAGTGAATCCCCTTATGAACCAATCTTTTCGCCTCTTCTTCATTATCTTTGAGGGAAAGAAAAGGAATTACATAAATTTTATAAGAATTATTAAAGAAAACTGGAGAAATCACAAACATGGATTGCCTTCTAGGCTCTTTCAATTTTTCATCAATTAATTCAAAATAACCCATAAGTTTAAGTTCTTTTACTTGCTCGTCTTCTATTTGCAAATCATCTTTTTCTAAATTCATTTTGCTTTGATCTACCTTTATCTTGTTACCATCTGTTTTATATGATTCTGGTACTTTAGAGTGCCTTGGTAATCCATAGATCCAAGTGTGTATAAACGGTCCTGGATCTCTAATATTAATATTATAAGAATTAACCTTTAAATAAGATTTAAGTACAGATCCTTGGATTATATCCAATATTTGACGTATATTACCAATAACGCAATTAATTTCAGTAATTGAGTCTGCACCTTCTTTTACAAGAGGCGCTAATGGAACTGCTGAATCAACCCATTGATTTGACTTATTACAATTTTCAACCTTCTTAAAGATTTCATAAAATTTGTTAAACACTCCTTTTACATCTCCTTTATTAACCTCATCACAAATACTTAATCCTTTACAATCTTTGGGATAAAATCTACCGAAACCTCTATTAGCACCTTTGCCTATTCCTAAAAAAGCTAAAGTTATTAAAACTCCATTGCTTATTATTTCATCATATTTGTTGCTCTTGTTAGGATTTCTATATATCTGCAAAGTAAATTCTTCAAGATCCTTGGGCTCATAATCCTTTGATTTTTGTTTACTTTCTATTAATTTAACTCTTTGCAATTTACTATAGTCTAAACCGTTCTTAATCTTTGTGTTTTTTACTTTAAATGTATAAATTGATTTATTTTTAGTATTACCCAAATACATCGAAACCTTTGACTCCGCTTCTTTGTAACTTGTAAGATCACTTACACAAAACCTATTATATACGGTTCTTAAAAACCATCTTAACCTACCCAAGATTTCAGTCTCATTAACTTTATCTGAGGTACGACCCTCGTAATTACCTCCCCACCAAGGAGTAATGCCCTTAAAATTTATAGAAATTAATAAACTCTTTTCTTTAATTAATTTGTCTACCTTTTTATATACATCTGAATATATTTTTTCATTCATATAAACTCCTCCGAAACCTTCATTAATTTCATTAAATTGTAGGAAATAGTTACCTTAGTCTTAAAATTTATTTCGTTTAAAATATCAAATAAACATAAATACAAATTATTCCCCTATTTTATTTTAGTATGAGAGAGGTTAAAAATTAAACATAAACTATTTCCATCATTATGTTACTAATTTTTTTATATTTTACATTATAATAAGGAAAAGTCAAGAGTTCTAAACCCTCTTTCTTTACTAATCCTATACATATTTTTAAAAATATCATTGTTATTACTCTTCAGAAACTTATTTAGTTTCTTGTAGTTGTTACAAATTAAGGAAATAAAGAAAGATATAATATTAAGGGAGTTTTAGTTTCTTGTAGTTGTTACATTTTATTATTAATAACGTAAGAATTCCAGATAATAGTTTTAGTTTCTTGTAGTTGTTACTTGGAGACTATATATTAGGTTCATTAAACAAGACTGTTTTAGTTTCTTGTAGTTGTTATTATTTCATTTTATTTTTTAACTACATTTCTTTGAAATAAATAGGCTATTAAACTTGTAACTCCTGCTATTAAAAGGCCTACAACAACCCCTCTAAAGTAAATATTTCGTGTTATGTACGACACTATTAAAAATATCAAACTTAAAATCAATTCAAACCCTATTAACACTATAAGTAAATGATTTTGCAGAAGTCTTTGCCTCCATTCTGACAAAATTATACTTTTTTTCATATTCTCACCTTATTGTTTTAGTTTCTTGCAGTTGTTACCATTATTACCTTACGAAAGTCAGTGTTTACCCGTGGCGTAACTTTTCCTTACTTTTAATCTAATTCCGCCACGGGCACCCCTCTTAAGGGATCATACACAGTCGCCCTAAACTCATTGGGGCTAGTCGAGGGAAACACCACTACCCTCCCATCCACTTTTTATCACTCCCACCCTCATGAGCCGCGCCCGTCATCAGGAAGCGAGTC